>ERZ869936.2209-NODE-2209-length-11820-cov-4.303102_pt1 | contig 11820 bp, 8 predicted proteins | sample MGYA00520876_ERZ869936 | MGnify/ENA primary metagenome ERZ869936 (study PRJEB32218, sample SAMN09650985) | biofilter metagenome | isolation source: enrty point of leading RO module | place: Saudi Arabia: Thuwal, RO plant located on Red Sea | collected 2016-02-17 ... | reverse complement strand
CTTCAACGCCATCCAGCTCGCCAACAACCTGCTGGCGGCCCTGATCGACAACCATATCCATCACGGCAACACGCTCGACATCGATCCGCGCCGCGTCACCTGGAAACGGGTGCTCGACATGAACGACCGGGCGCTGCGTCAGATCGTGGTGTCGCTCGGCGGGCCGGGCAACGGCTACCCGCGGGAAGACGGCTTCGACATCGTAGTGGCGTCGGAAGTGATGGCGATTCTCTGCCTCGCCGACTCGATGGCCGACCTCAAGGCGCGGCTCGGTCGCATCGTGGTGGGCTACACCCGCGGGCGCAGGCCGGTGCATGCCGCCGACCTGAACGCCCATGGCGCGATGGCAGTGCTGCTGAAGGACGCGATCAAGCCCAACCTGGTGCAGACGCTGGAGAACAACCCGGCGATCATCCATGGCGGCCCGTTCGCCAACATTGCGCATGGCTGCAACTCGGTGATCGCCACCCGCACCGCTCTCAAGCTCGGCGATTACGTGGTGACCGAGGCCGGATTTGGCGCCGATCTCGGCGCCGAGAAATTCGTCAACATCAAGTGCCGCAAGTCGGGATTACGGCCGGATGCCGCGGTGATCGTGGCCACGGTGCGCGCGCTCAAGTACCACGGCGGCGCCGACGCCAAGGCGCTCAATGTCGAGAATCTGCAGGCGCTGGAGCAGGGCTTTTCCAACCTGGAGCGGCATTTGCTCTCCTTGCGCGACGTCTACGGTCTGCCCTGCGTGGTGTCGGTGAATCATTTCGTGCACGACACCGAAGCCGAACTGTCACTGCTGCAGCGCAAGTGCGAGTCGCTCGGGGTGCCGGTAGTGCTGGCGCGGCATTGGGCCCAGGGCGGTGCCGGCGCCGAAGCGCTCGCCCGGGAAGTGGTGTCGCTGGCCGAATCGGGCAAGGCGAAGCTGCGCTTCACCTACCCCGACGAGCTGCCGCTCGCCGCCAAGATCGAGACCCTGGCGAAGCAGGTGTATGGCGCCGCCGGCGTGTCGATCGAGGCAGGCGCGGGTACCCGCCTGCAGGAACTCGAGCAGGAAGGCTACGGCCGCTTGCCGGTGTGCATCGCGAAGACGCAGTACTCGTTTTCGAGCGATGCGTCGCTGCGCGGCGCGCCCACCGGCCATACCCTGACGGTGCGCGAGCTGCGGCTGTCGGCCGGGGCGGAGTTCGTGGTGGCGGTATGCGGGGACATCATGACCATGCCCGGCTTGCCCAAGGTGCCGGCGGCGGACAAAATCGATCTGGCCGACGACGGCAGCGTGGTTGGCCTGTTCTGAGGCGGCGCCGCGGCCGGGCCGCCACCCTTGCACACGATGACGACACACTTCAAGCAGCTGACCGCCCTGCCGGTCGAGCAGGGCGACAGCGAGGCCGCCCAGGCGCTCGAGTGGCTGCACCAGAACATTCCCTGCCAGGCCGCCTGCCCGGCGGGCACCGATGTGCCCGCTTATCTCGAAGCGATCTATCACGGCCGCTACGCCGAGGCCTACGAGGTCAACCGGCGCGACCACGTATTTCCGGCGGTGCTCGGACGGGTGTGCTCGCGGCCCTGCGAGTAGGCCGGCCGCCACGGCTGGGAAGGCAACGGCGACTCGGTCGCCATCTGCTTTTCCAAGCGCTCCGCCGCCGACTTCGGCGAGACCGCACCGGTGGTGCTGCCGCCGCAGTTTGCGAAGTCCGGCCGCCGTGTCGCGGTGATCGGCGCCGGCCCGGCGGGGCTTGCCTGCGCGCGCGATCTGGCGCTGTTCGGTCATGAGGTCGTGGTGCTGGAACGGCATGCGCGCCCCGGCGGCATGATGAACCAGGGCATTCCGGCGTTCCGGCTGCCGCGCGCGATCATCGAGCGCGAGATCGGGCAGGTGGCGGCGATCGGGGTATCGATCCGCTGCGGCGTAATGGTGGGCCGCGATGTCACGCTGCAACAACTGGCAGACGAGTTCGACGCCGTAGTGATGGCGGCCGGTACCCTGCGGCCCAACCTGCTGGACCTTCCCGGCGCGTCGCTGGCCGGCCTGGAACACGGACTGGATTTTCTGCTGCAGGTGAACGAGGCGGGACGGCAAACGCTCGGGCACCAGGTGGCGGTAATCGGGGGCGGCTACACCGCAATGGACTGCGCGCGCAGCGCGGTGCGGATGGGTGCGCAGGTTGGCGTGTTCTATCGTCGTGCGCGCGAGGACATGGTGGTGCTTCCCGGTGAACTGGAAGAATTGCTCGACGAAGGCGGCGCGCTCGAGAACCAGGTGTCGCCGCTCGCCTTCGAAGGCGAGGCGTCGGTTGCCGGCGTGCGTTTCGTCCGTACCCGCGCGGGTGCGGCGGGGCGCGACGGGCGACGTGTGCCGGAGGCAGTACCGGGCAGCGAATTCGTCGCCGGCGCCGACACCGTCATTCTCGCCACCGGCCAGTTTCCGGACACCGGCTGGATCGATGCCGGGCTGCGCGGGCGCCTGGTGGCGGCCGATGGGTGGCTTGCCAGCGACAAGGCCCACCACACGGCGCATCCGAATATCTTCGTCGCCGGTGATTTCGCGCTGGGCGCGACCACACTGATCCAGGCCATCGGCCATGCGCGCAATTGCGCGCGCACCGTCGATCTGCGGCTGATGTCGGCGCAGCGTACCCGTCGGGTGGCCCGCGTCGGGCCGGCCTTTATGTCGAAGGCGCCGGGCGGACGCACCACCGGCCGAAGCGCCGAGATGAACGTGATCCCGATCCACCCGATGCCGACCCTGCCGGTGGCCGAACGCGGCGGCCCGGCCGAGGTGGAAACCGGCTACGACCCTGCGACGGCGCGCGAGGCGGCGTCGCGCTGCTACCTGTGCCACTACAAGTTCGAGATCAACGACGCGAAGTGCGTGCTGTGCGACGAGTGCCTCAAGGTCAAGCCGGTAGACCATTGCATCGTCGAGGTGGCCGACCTGCATCGCGACGAGGAAGGGCGCATCATCGGTTACCGCCGCATCGAGCCCGGCGCCACCGATTCGCTGTACTACAACCGGCTGTGGATCGACCAGAATCAGTGCGTGCGTTGCGGGCGCTGCGAGGCTGCCTGTCCGGTCAACGCCATCACCATCCAGAAGGTCAGCCTCACGGAAGTCGCCGCCTGACCGGGGTTGGACAAAAACGCCAAGTAAAGAGCAGCTTGGCGAAATCGGGCGCTTCCCAAACTGCAAGACCTGCGCCTATACTTTGCGCATTCGCGCGAAACCCGCGCCCGGCGCGGGCAGCGAATGTTTCACGGTTTTGCGGAGTTTTCGAAAGTGGCGCTGATTCTTGCTGTGGACATGGCCGGGGTGCCAAGCCGCTGGCTGATTGTCGAGGACGCCATCACCTACTACGCACGGCGGATGGTGGCATGGTCGCTCGGCGACGTGGTCGCGACCTATCACGGCGGCACGTCGCGGCTGACCGGCGAGCGGTCCGAAATTTCCACGCGCAGCATCATTGCGATCAAGGGCGCGGTCGACTTCCTGAAGGACCGGCACGTCGAACCGCATCTGTCCAATGCCGCGCTTTTTTCGCGCGACCGTCACGTCTGCGCCTACTGCGGCGGCACCTATCGCGAGCGCGATCTGTCGCGCGACCATGTGGTGCCGGTACATCAGAACGGCAAGGACCGCTGGATGAACGTGGTGACCGCCTGCCGCAGTTGCAACATCCGCAAGGGCGGCCGTTCGCCGGAAGCGGCGGACATGCCGCTGTTGTACCTGCCGTACGTGCCCAATCGCTACGAGCACCTGATCCTGCAAAACCGCCGCATTCTGCAGGACCAGATGGACTACCTGATGGCAAAAGTGCCCAAGCACAGCCGTCTGCACGCCTGAGCGGCGGCGCGCGCACCCGGGCCGGCGTCGTGGCGCCGGCCCTTTTCGTATCAGAGACGACACCGGCGCCTTACGGTGAACGAAGCGCCTGCCGCCGGCGTCTCACCCGTTCGAAGATCACGCGGAACCGATCATGAAGAAGCTCTTGCTCGTTCTTGCCGCCCTGCTGATAGCCGGCGGTTGCCAGACCAACCCGATCAGCGGGCGTTCGCAGTTGATGCTGGTGTCGGAAGACACTGCCATCTCCGCCTCGAAGGAGGCCTACGTCGCGATGCTCAAGCCGATCGACGACAAGGGCAAGCTCGACAACGACCCGGTCACCCGCGCGCGGGTGGTGACGATCACCGAACGGCTGGTCGCGCAGGCTATCCGCTACCGCCCGGAGACCGAGCAGTGGCAATGGAGCGTTCACGTGATCGACGACCCGAAGACGGTCAACGCCTGGTGCATGGCCGGCGGCCGCATGGCCATCTACACCGGGCTGATCCAGCAGCTCAACGCCACCGACGACGAGATTGCCCAGGTCATGGGCCATGAAATCGCCCATGCGCTGCTTGCGCACACCGCCGAAAAGATGTCGCGGGCGATGGCCATGCAGGCCGGCCTCGGGGTGCTTGCCGTCACCACCGACCAGCCGCTCGCGGTGCAGGGCGCGGCGCTGGCCGCGGTGGTGGCGCTCGAACTGCCGAACAGCCGCGAGGCCGAGTCCGAAGCCGACCGCATCGGCATCGAGCTGGCGGCAAAGGCGGGCTACGACCCGCGCGCCGCGGTCACGCTGTGGCGCAAGATGGGCGAGGCGAGCGGCGGCAAGGGCGGGCTGGAGTTCCTTTCCACTCACCCGGCGCCGCAGCGGCGAATGGAGGCGCTGTCCGCCCGGGTGCCGGAGATGATGCCTTACTACCGCGACCCGGCGCCGAGACCGGTCTTCCCGCTGCCCAGGGACACGACGCTGGGTGCCGGCAAGCGCGGCGGCTGAAACGGGGCGCGCGCCCCGCATGAACGCACTCCATCGGGGGGAACCATGGCCAGAAGCGAAGCGGTGCGCTTTGCCGGCGCATCCGGCGCCGGGCTGGCGGCGCGGCTCGATTTTCCTGACGGCGAACCGTCGGCCTTTGCGCTGTTCGCTCACTGTTTCACCTGCTCGAAGGACACGCGCGCCAGCACCTACATCGCGCGCGCCCTGGCCGACGCCGGCATTGCGGTGCTGCGTTTCGATTTCACCGGGCTGGGCGGCAGCGAGGGCGAATTCGCCAGCACCAATTTCTCGTCGAACGTCGACGACCTGGTGGCGGCGGCCGGATATCTGCGCGCGCAGCACCAGGCGCCGAGGCTGCTGATCGGCCACAGTCTGGGCGGGGCGGCGGTGCTGGCGGCGGCGGGCCGTCTCGACGATGCGGCGGCGGTCGCCACCATCAACGCGCCCGCCGATCCCGCGCATGTACTGCACCTCATCAAGGATTCCGCGCCGCGGATCGAGGCCGAGGGCGAAGCCGAGGTCACGCTGCACGGCCGCAGGTTTCGCATCCGCCGGCAGTTCATCGAGGATGTTTCGGAGCGCAGGCTGACCGACGAGCTTGGACGGATGCGCAAGGCGCTGCTGGTGTTCCACGCGCCGCTGGACAGTACCGTGCCGGTCGACAACGCGTCGCGCATCTTCACTGCCGCGAAGCATCCCAAGAGCTTCGTGTCGCTGGACGGCGCCGATCATCTGCTGTCCCGCCGGGAGGATGCGACCTATGTGGGCCAGGTGCTGGCCGTGTGGGCGCAGCGCTACATCGGCGCCGCCGAGACGTCAGCAGCCGGCGAGCCTGCGCTGGAGCCCGGGGTGGTGGAGGTGGCGGAGGATGGGCGCGGCCGATACTCGCAGCGGGTGCGCGCGCGGCACCATCGTCTGAGCGCGGACGAGCCGGCATCGGTCGGCGGCAACGATCTCGGTCTGACGCCCTACGAGCTGCTGTCCGCCGCGCTTGGCGCGTGCACCGCGATGACCCTGCGCATGTACGCCGAGCACAAGCGGCTGCCGCTGGAGAGCGTGTCGGTTCGGCTGACTCATGACAAGATCCACGCCGCCGACTGCGAGGACTGCGAGACCCGCGAAGGCAGGATCGACCGCATCGACCGCGTCATCACGCTGACCGGCAACCTGGACGGCGCACAGCGCCAGCGGCTGCTGGAGATCGCCGATCGCTGCCCGGTGCACCGCACCCTCCATTCGGAGGTGGTGGTGCGCAGCCGGCTCGCCCCGGCGCCGGGCTGAGCGATCAGGCCGGCACCAGCGCGCTTTCCAGCGCACGGGCGAGCCGCACGAGCATCTCGGCGATCTCGCCGTCGCTGACGTTGAGCGCCGGCATGAAGCGCAGCGTCGACGGCCGCGGCGAGTTGATCAGCAGGCCGAGGCTGCGCGCCTGCGCGACCACGGCGCTGCCGGCGTCGCGGCCGAGTTCCAGCGCCTGCAGCAGCCCGGGTCCGCGCACCTCGCCAAGTTCGTAGCGCGCCGACAACTTCCGCAGACCCCCGCGCAGCGTCTCGCCGCGCGCTTCAACGCCCTCCAGAAATCCCGGTGCGGTTACCGCATCGAACACCGCGCAGCCGGCGGCGCTCATCAGCGGGTTGCCGTTGAAAGTGCCGCCCTGGTCGCCGTGCTCGAAGCAGCTGACCGATTCGCGTGCGAGCAGGGCGGCCAGCGGCACGCCGCCGCCAAGTCCCTTGCCCAGCGTCATGATGTCCGGCCGCACGCCGTGGCGCTGGCAGGCGTACAGCGTGCCGGTGCGCCCCATGCCGGTCTGCACCTCGTCGAGGATCAGCAGCACGCCGCGCGCCTCGGTCAGCCGGCGCAGCGCGCGCAGATACTCGCCGTCGACCGGCAGCACGCCGGCTTCGCCGAGCACCGGCTCGAGCATGACCGCGACGGTGCGCTCGCCGATGGCGGCGTCGACGGCCGCGAGATCGTTGAGCGGCACCTTCGGAAAGCCGGGCACCTTCGGCTCGAACAGGGCGGCCCACTGCGGCTTGCCGGAGGCGGCCATCGTCGCCAGCGTGCGGCCGTGAAAGCCGTTGTGCAGGGTGACGATTTCGTGTGCGCCGGCGCGGTGCAGCGCCCCCCACTTGCGCGCCAGCTTGATCGCGCCCTCGTTGGCCTCGGCGCCGCTGTTGGCGAAGAACACCCGCTCCAGGCCGCTGGAGGCGGTCAAACGCGAAGCCAGCGTCAGCGCGCGGTCGTTGTAGAAGGCCGGGCTGGGGTTGATCAGCCGCGCCGCCTGCCCGGCGATGGCCTGCACCACCGGCGCCGGCGAATGGCCGAGACAGTTCACCGCCCAGCCCTGCACGAAATCGAGATACTCGCGCCCGAGGTGATCGGTAAGCCAGCTGCCGCGGCCGTGCACGAACACCAGCGGGGGACGCGCCGCGATGTCCATCAGGGAATCAACCGGGTAGTGCAGGGGATCGAGCGCGGTTTCGGTATACATGTCGGGTCGCCTCAAGAAACAAAAAAGGCCACGAGGTTCGCTCGTGGCCCTGGGGTCGAATGCGTTGCCGGCTTATCGGCTCATCGACGTCCGCGCGCACGAGCGCCGCGGTGCGGGGGGCGCACCGTGCGGTTCGAGCGTCGCTGAAAAGATGCCGTCTGCATGCGGGGATTCTTGCGGGGCCGGGCGTCGCCTGTCAAGCGCGCCTCAGCGCAGCACCCCGGAGGCTTCGGCTTCGGCAATGACGCGTTGCACGTCTTCGTCCAGCATCAGGCGCTCGGCCTGCAGCGCGCGCGCCGCCTTCGCCACCGCCGCGACATAGCCGGCGTGATCGCCGTAGAGCTCTTCGAGCGAGGGGCGCGGGTCGCCGGCGGCGTCCGCTTCGGCGCGCGTTCTCGCCAGGGGAATCATCGAGCCGAGCAGGTCGCACAGGTCGGGCCCGCCGAAGGCCGGGGTGCGGGTATTCCAGCCGAGCAGGGTTGCGGTCGGCGCCTCGACGAACGGATGGCGGATGCCGGCGATCTCGTTGCCGAGCGCGTCGACCTGGGGCACCAGCACCTGGTGCGGCGCCATGGTCTCGGGAATGAGCTTGTCGATCACCCCGGAATTGAAGCGCACCCGCGGGCCGAAGTCGCGATCGCCCGAGCCGTTGTGCAGTCCGTGGTAGGCGAGCCCCGGTATCGCCGGCAGTTTCAGTTCCTCCGGACGCACCAGGGTGCCGTCGGCAATGAGCGGCACCCGCATCGGCGGCGGCGCCTTGTTCCCGGTCACCCATTCATCGAGCGCCACCACCAGAGCGCGCAGCATCGGGCCGGGATGCACCGGGTTGGACAGCTGCTCGCATTGCCGCCCGGCGATGCCGCGGTGCGGCGGCTCGCCCTTGAAGCCGCCGTGCTGAAGGCTGGACAGCAGATAGCGGCGCACCTTGGGCGACTCGCTGAAATCCATCGTGGCGCCCTCGCTGGCGCCGGTGAGCGAGGCGCGGAACTGCCAGTATTCGTTCGAGGTGTCGGTGTGGATGATCTTCGGGTCCCACAGCGGTTTCTTCAGGATGCCGTCCTGCACTCTGGTGAAGGGGTTCACCCGCACCGCGTACTGGCGCGGAAAGTTTGTGTCGGGCACGTAGCGTTCGCGGTGCTGCTGGGAAAACGGATTGGGCTGCGCGAACCGGTAGTTGAGGAACAGCTTGTGCACCCCGGCCACGTGAATCAGCATGCCGTCGCACACCCGGCGCTCCTGCTCGTCGACGTTGAAGCCCTGGTACAGGAAATCGCGCAGGTACATGCCGCTCGAGGAAATGCCGAGGCAGAGCGTGTGCTTGAGGCCGTGCACCGGATTGGGATTGCCGGCGGCGTCCTGCGCCTCGTTGCGCAGGAAGGCGACGAAGTCGCGGCTGGTTGCATAGCCCAGCCCCATGACCGGCGAGCCGGTGGCGCGATAGATCAGGTGATAGTTGCGATCGTTGCGGAAACCGTTCTTCAGGCAGATGTGGGTGGCCGAGGGCGTGCCCGGCCAGCCTTCGGGGCAGTGCGCGAATGCCCATTCGTCCTCCGGCACCGGCTCCCCGCGCGGGATGCCCGGTCCGCTCGGCCGCGGGGAGTCGCTGGCGACGACGTAGAGTTCGGCCTGGGCCTGGGTCCGGTCGGTCGACACCGCGGGATAGGGCTTGAACGCCGCCCCGCCCGACAACGGCAGGGTGAAGGGCTGCCCGCCGTCGAAATTGCGGTCGGAAAACTCCGTCAGGATGCGCTCGGTCAGCGGCTGTTCGGCGGTGCCGGCGATCGGAAACGCCACTGTCAGCCGGTGGTCGCCGGGCGCGATGTCCGCGCCCCAGCCGACCCAGGCGATCACGTAGCCTCGGCGCATCAGGAAACCGTTGCCGAAATCCGCCGGCGCCATCGGGTTGTTCATGTTGGCGTCAGCGGCGGTGTCGTGCAGCCGGCCGAAGGCGATCTTGCGGCCGCGGTTGTTCACCTCGAAAAACAGGCGGCCATTGCCCCTGGCGAGATCCACCGGTTTGAGAATCACCATGTCGGCGGAAAACTCCACCTGGCCGCGGTCGTTCAGGCGCGCGCGGTCGAGGTCGAACACCGGCGTGTTGCGCCGGTGGGTCGGGTCGACCTCGAACCAGGCGCGGCCGGTGAGCTTTTCGTATGGGCCGCTGGCGCCGAAAGGCTGGCCCCCGGCAACCACTTCGCGTTTTTCGATTTCCAGGCGGGTCAGGCGTGCCTGGGCCGGCAGCGCGATCAGTGATAACAGCACGGCGGCGACCAGCAGGCGCGCGCCAACAGCGAGAGTTTTCATGAATCCGTTCCGGGCAATTCGGCGAAAGCGCGCAGTCTGAACGAGGGCCTTCGCCCCGGCAAGCCGTACCCGGCGTCAGCCGTGGAACTTGCCGCCGTTCCAGCGCAGTTGGTTGAGCGCCGGCGATACGCGGTAGCGCTCCTCGCCGTAGTGCGCGCGCAGATGCTCAAGCACGCTGGCGACGAAGGCAGGCCCGAGCCGGTCGGCCCAGGCCAGCGGCCCGATCGGGTAGTGCGTGCCGAGCAGCATGGCCGTGTCGATGTCGGGCGCATCGGCAATGCCCTGGGCGGCGACATCGGCCGCTTCGTTGGCCAGCATCGCCACCGTGCGCATCACCACCATGCCGGCGATGTCGGTTAGTGGCGTGACCCTGAACCCGGCCTTCTGCAGGTTGCCGACCACCGCGACATAGGCCTGCTCGTGACACTGGTCGGCGCGCGTCACCGCCACACGCGGGCTTTTCTGGTAGTCGAAGCACAGGTCGATCAGCACCAGGTCGCGGCGATGTTCCTCGGCCGCGCGCCGGGTCGCTGTGCGCCCGTCGGTCAGCGCGACATTGGCTGCGCCGATTTCCACATGTGCGGGGCCTTTCGATACCTTGATGTCGACGCCGGCCTGGGTCAGGCGATCGAGCAGCGGCTGCAGCGGCGCGATCTCGCCGACCACCGCGATCTTGCCCGCCGCTTCCAGCGGGGCTTCCTCCACTGGCACGGGATGATCGGCGTCGGCGCCGTAGTCGAAGAAGCCTTTGCCGCTCTTGCGCCCGAGCCGCCCGGCGCGCACCAGTTCCTGCTGCAGCAGCGAGGGTGCGTAGCGGCGGTCGTGGCCGAGGGCCTGGAATACCTGGCTGGTCACCGCAAGGTTCACATCCAGGCCGATCAGGTCCATCAGCTCGCAGGGACCCATCGGAAAGCCGCCGCAGTCCCGCATCACGGTGTCGAGTGTCACCGGCGTGCCGGCCTGCTCGGTCAGAAAGCGCATCGCCTCGCTGTAGTACGGCCGTGCTACCCGGTTCACTATGAAGCCGGGACTGGATGCAGTGTGGACCGGCGTCTTGCCCCAGGCCTTCGCGGCGGCCGCCGCCAGCGCGGCCACCGCCGGATCGGTCGACAGTCCGCTGACGATCTCGACCAGCGCCATGCGCGGCGCCGGATTGAAGAAATGCATGCCGACCAGCCGGCCGGGATGCTGCATGCCCTGCGCCAGCGCGGTGATCGAAAGCGACGAGGTATTGCTGGCGATCACGCACTCGGGCGAGACCTCGACCTCGAGTCCGTGATACAGGGTGCGCTTGGCATCCAGGTCCTCGGCAATCGCCTCGACCACGAACGATGCGTCGGCAAGCGCCAGCATCTTGTGCACCGGATGGATACGCGCGGCGGTAGCGGCCGCATCGTCGCGCGAGATCCTGCCGCGTTCGGCCAGTTTTTCCAGGTCTTTCTCGATGGTTTTCTTGCTGCGGTCGCAGGCACCGGGAAAAGAATCCAGCAGATAGACCTCGTGCCCGGCGCGCGCGGCAACCACTGCGATGCCGCTGCCCATGGTGCCGGCACCGATCACCGCGACCTTGGCCGAGGGTGGAAGTGCGTCGCGCATGCTCAGCTCCCGGTGAAGCGCGGCGCGCGCTTCTCCAGGAAAGCGTTCACGCCCTCCCGGTAATCCTGTGTACGCCCCAGCTCGCGCTGCAGATTGCATTCCAGGTCGAGCTGCTGCTCCAGCGTCTGACGCTCGGCGGCGTAGAACGCCTGCTTGGTGCGGGCGAATCCGAGGGTCGGACCGGCGGCAAGGCGTTCAGCCAGCGCCCGCACGGTGGGCATCAGCTCGGCGTCGTCGACGCACTTCCAGATGAGCCCCCAGGCTTCGGCCTGCTCGGCGGTGAGCTGTTCGCCGCTGAGCGCCAGCCCGAGCGCGCGCGCCGTGCCGAGGCGGCCGGTCAGGAAGTGGGTCGCGCCGGCATCCGGCACCAGGCCGAGTTTGCTGAACGCCTGCACGAAGCGTGCGGAGCGCGCCGCGACCACGATGTCGCAGGCCAGCGCGACGCTGACGCCGGCGCCGGCGGCCACGCCGTTCACCGCGGCAATGACCGGCATCGGTAGGGCGCGCAGCGCCAGCACCAGCGGCTTGTAGTTGCGCTCCAGCGATGCGCCGAGATCAGGCGCGGCGGCGCCGGGCGCCACCGCCCGATCCGACAGGTCCTGCCAGGCACAGAATGCG
>ERZ869936.2208-NODE-2208-length-11821-cov-4.083291_pt1 | contig 11821 bp, 13 predicted proteins | sample MGYA00520876_ERZ869936 | MGnify/ENA primary metagenome ERZ869936 (study PRJEB32218, sample SAMN09650985) | biofilter metagenome | isolation source: enrty point of leading RO module | place: Saudi Arabia: Thuwal, RO plant located on Red Sea | collected 2016-02-17 ... | reverse complement strand
TAAGCAAACCATAAGCACTTGCAAATATCAGTAAGAATGAAAGCACAAAATATATTTTTTTGTATTTAAGCCAGTTCATTTTTTCCTTTCCTTAACAAACACTCTCAATAAGTTTCTCGTCACAACCACGCCAGTAAAAAGGCTGATAACTATACCGAGCGTCAAAGTTATAGCAAAACCACGAACGGGTCCTGAGGTATGCAAAAAATTCCAGTCGAGAGGGTTTGCAAGTATAAAAGCTGTCACCAAAGTCGCGATATTTGCATCCCTAATAGAATCCCACTCCCGCCCAAACGAAACTTCCAAAGCTTCTCCCCATTCTCTCAGTAATTTTTCCTCTTTAAATCTTTCAAAGATTAAAATATTAGCGTCAACCGCCATACCCACTGAAAGCAAGAAGCCTGCAATTCCAGGAAGTGTCAAGACAACTGGTATAAGTTTATAAAGAGCAAGCGTCAAAACACCAAAAACAGCAAGTGCTACGGAGGCAACAACTCCCAACCGACCATAGGACAAAATCATAAATGCAATAACCATACCCAAACCAATCATCCCCGCATTAACACTTTTTTCTATTGATTCGGCACCAAGGGTTGCTCCAATTGTTTTTTGTTGCACCAGTTCAATGTCTACAGGCAATGCTCCGGCATTTAAAAGTTTTGCAATTTCTTTGGTTAGTTCATTTGTAAAACCCCCTGTAATCTGACCCGCATTCCTTATTGGTTGTTGAACAATAGCATCTGTAACGGGAATCTCGTCTAGAAAAATAATTAACCTTTCACCAATCAAGCGAGTAGTTATTTCTTCAAATTTGTCAGCACTTTCCTCCTTAACTTCAAAGGCAACAATAGGAGACCCCACATTTTGATCAAAAGATGGTGTCGCTTTTTTGAAGTCTGCACCAGTAAAGCCAGTGGGTTTGGTATTTGCCAGAGTCGCAGCTGCTGTCGCCTCTGTCCCTTCAGAGAGCTCCCTGAAGTCTAGCCTAGCTGTTCTTCCTATCAAATCAACTGCAGCTTGGGTGTCACGAACGCCGGGTAGTTCAACTATTATCCTATCCCTTCCCTCGAAGGAGGATATGACAACATTTGGCTCCGAAACACCAAAAAAGTTGACTCTAGTTTCAATTATGTTTCTTGCAGACTCAAGCGCATCGCTTTTGTCTAGTTCTGATATTTGTGATGTATCTGCCTCAAAAACCAGGTGGCTCCCGCCAGCTAGGTCCAAACCTAAAACGAGTTCAAATTTCTTATTTATCAGTGGAACTTCCCGTGGCAAACTTATGAAAAGCGCAACAATAGTTAATAGCGCAATCGCAATAAGTCTCTTGGCAGGTGAAGTGAACATTTAATTAACTAGATCCTCTTCGTCTCCAATTACCATAATGCGGCTCCCCGAAAGAATCCCCAAAAGGAATGGGTCCCGCCTCTTTTTCCTAAATTCATACTCCTCTCTACTCATCACTGTGTAGTTAATTTCTTTGCTCCTTTTACTTTCCTCAATCCTGATAATATTTGCCAATTCAGGAAGAACTATATCGCCAACTATTAATATATCTACTTCGTCGTCCTTCTTTCTATCTTTTCGCCTTGCAAATTTGCCCGAGAACATGGCGTAATTAACACGTCCAATTTTTTTCTGGTTACTTATTATTTCTTTTCCTAATCCTGTGGTCTTGGATACCATAGACAAAAGGTCCCCAAAAAACTGATAATCATTTCTAACCCAGTAGTAGAGCCTGTTGCCCCTTGCCTCTTTTTTAAGGATGCCTGCGTTTTCAAGTCTTTCCAGTTCCCGCCTTACTGCATTTATTTCTTCCTTGGTTTCACGCACCAAACCCCTAACATGGTACATTTCGCTTAAATCAGAAAAAAAGATCTCTAAAATCTTTATCCTTACTTTTGAAGTAATAATGTCTCCTAGTTCAGCCATATTTTTGGGCAGGAGACTAGTAATTAATGTCGTTCCCAGAAGGAACAGCTTCAATCCAGATCTTGCCTCTTACAAAACTTATCTCGTCACCGCTTTCGTCGTAGAATATTGTCCTACTTGTTCTACTGTCTTTCTCCCAAGTGCCTTCGATAACACTGCCGTTGGCAAAAATCAAAGCATCGCCCTCTCCAACTGTTGTATATAGCATGTGTTTGTTCCTGTCAACTGGGCCGCGCTCGTCAACAAACATCACAACCACATTAGATGCCGAAATTTGCTCTTTTGTTTCGTGATCAATAAAGTCCTTTCCTCCATTCGCCCGAAGGTAACTGTTGCTCGCCGCATCGTAATTCCATGTCACATTGTAATTAGACTGGTTGTCCCAAAAACCAAAAGAGATTCTGGTTGCAGAAGGGTTTGAAGAAGGCTCACCATCTTCAAACTGCCATTGGGTAAAGTCTTCGTCCCAAGAATCCCCATCGTACTCGTTTGTAAAACCTCGCTCTTCGGCTTCTTCGTAAGCAGCATCGAGAGACGCCATCATTGTGTGTTCCGTGGCAACTGTTCTCCCTAGTCTCTCATAGTTTCTCCAGAAAATTGGGAATCCGGAGTCATAAGTTGTGTCCAAGTCGTTCCCTCCAGGCACTCTCCACCCCAAACTCTCCAAAAGCTCGAGGGCTCTGGCATCCTTTACTGTATCTCCAAAGCCTGAATAATCATTGGCGCCACCCACATGCATGAATATTGGGTAGTCACCGTATTCGGACGCCCAATCAATATAGTAAACCCTAGCAGACCTGACTGGGGCAATCTTAACATCCTCAGCAGCCGCCCCACAGTAAAACACAGCCATGAACCTTGTGATTCCACCCTCTGCAACGGCTTCGTAAACAACATCGGCTTTGCTGATACCAGAAAGCGGTCTGCTTTCAGCGTGATTTTCAATCATTGCAGTTATTGGCCGCCTTGTTTCCCAAATATCTTTTTCCACTTCCGTAAACATTTGGCCGTTTATTGGACACTCTTCTGTTTTAGGAAGGTCAGCTATTTGTGACCTTGCATCCTCTGTGTTAACGAAAGTTGGGCCAGAAGAATAGGAGAAGAAAGCAAGAGATAAACCAGCAGAAAGAAGGTACAACCCTACAAACGACAACACTGTCATCGCCTTTTTAGATTCGACTAGCTGGTTTATTTTTGTTTTTAGACTCATTAGTAAATTATTTCAGGATTTCCTCGCACTTTCCAGAGCCTTTTTCTCTTCTGTCGAAAGTTCGATCTCAGATTTGCCATTTACTACATTTTTTGCATACACCCTTGTTCTATCCCTTGTATGTAGACCCGTTACTATTATTCCAGTGTCTTTCGCGTCTAATATGGCAACAGAAAAACTGTGGTCCCCGCCAATTTCTTTAAATGGGTTAAATCGGATAAGTCCCACTTTCTGAACATGTAATTGCCCTTCTTTCTCTATTCTCTCTAATTCTTTCTCAAGACTTTTGATCGCTTTGTCGTTGCCCTCTTGAACACTTAGAATTTTCTCAAGAAGCTTGTTAAGCTCGGCTTTTTTTGTGCCTTTAGTTAATCTGTTAAAGAATTTTACCTGTAGAAAAAAGGCTGCTGTTAATCCCAACAACCACAAACCGGCAATTACTAATACAACTATCTCTACATTCATGCTTCACTTGAGCAATATTTGAACTCAAACATTGTATGCACCTTGTCGAACTAGTGTCAAGGAGATAAAGACTAACGCACAATCTGTTAATATAAATAGCACAAGAAAGCCCAATGGCTAAAAAAAGAAGGACAAGAAAAGACAAGAAAACTGCCAAGCACCAGTTCACGGTGAGTTGGGAACCAAGCACAAAAAAGCCGTCTCGGCACGACTCTGTCAAGGGTCAATTTAATTCGAACTCAAATACAAAAAGTAAAGCTAGAGCAACGCGAAAAAAGGCCAATACCACGGCCAAAGATACCTCCCACGCACGGATCAAGCGTGATATTGCAAAAAGCATCCTTTTTGCCAGCCTCATCTTGTGCCTAGAGGTAGTGGTATACTTAATTCAAGGCTAGAAAGCCTGGCGAAAGGGGGTGAAGTATAAATGATGTACTGTGTAAAATGTCGCGAAAAGCGCGAAGGTAAGGATGCGCAGAAGGTTACCATGAAGAATGGCAAACCAGCAACAAAAGCTGTTTGCGAAGTTTGTGGTACAACCATGTTCAAGATCGGAGGATAAGTTCGATTTTGAAACTTAACCAAAAGGGTTCCCTCAGATTCGTCTGAGTGGCCCTTTTGATTGTAAGATATCTCCAATATGCATAACTTCAAAGAAGTATTTTCGGTTTTTAGGAAAAATTATGAACTAGTTCCTCTTGAGATATTTGGCAGCCATCCATACAAGACACTTGTTTCCACCATCCTCTCTTCCCGGACCAACGACGATGTCACTCTTAAAGCCTCACAGAGGCTGTTCAAGAAAGCTCCAGACTTGCAAACTTTGGGCAAGTTAAAGAAAGGAGATATTGAAAAACTCATATACCCTGTCGGATTTTATAAAACCAAAGCAAAGCACTTGGAAGCTTTAGTTAATTTGTTATCTGAAAAAGATTACAAAATACCCAAGGACAGAGAAGGCTTGATGGAGCTTCCGGGAGTTGGAAGAAAAACTGCCAACCTTGTTTTAAATAGAGCATTTAGTACACCAGCTATAGCTGTCGACACCCATGTCCACAAGATAAGTAACCTACTAGGCTGGGTGAACACCAAAACGCCTGAACAAACCGAGAAAGAGTTAACAAAAATTCTTCCTAAAAAATATTGGAGCGACACAAACCGCCTGTTTGTTTCTATCGGAAGACAATTTACTAGCAAAAAGAAGCTGGAAAATTTCCTTAGGGAAAACGACTTGTTGTAATTAGTAGGCTGCTATAGCTACTCCGAAGGTATTTTGTGCGTATGTACAGCCCCAAACATATTCCCCTCCGGTTAGGAGTTTTTTGTGGCCCAAAGTGTTTTCCCACAAATTAACTGCATCGTCCGCCGAAGTGGCCCCCGAAACCAAAAACTCACTTATGTTGTAGGTTTCAAAAATCCACTTAAGATCCTCTCTTCTCTCGGGTAGGCTACTAAATCCTTCATGGCCATCTAGCTTCCCTGCTTCTAAAAGCTCGTTTAAACGGATTGAAGCAATTGTGCAAAGTTCGCTTTTTGTTCCTAAAGGATTTACCACTAGTTCTTTCCTCCTTTGGTTAACGGCCTCCCACAAATCCGGACCTCCCCAAACGGCTGCCACTTGCCCCGTGCTCCTTGGTCTAGGAGTTGGAGCAGGCGAGCTTGTGGGTTCCAGGGCAACACTTTCCTCACTGCTTACATAATTTTTAAGCGTTTCTTCGTAGTGTGTGGCCGTTTCATAAACCCCTTCTTCATATCCTTTGTAATAACCCCAGTAGTGCGCTCCAAAAATAATGGAGAAAAAGGTTGCGGTCACAAAAATCTTAAAGACAGTAGTGAAAATATTTTTCCAGGAAATTTTCATTTTTGTTTGGTATCAATAATAATTGTAACTGGACCATCTAGTTCTGCAGAAATATTCATATAGTCTCCAAAACTTCCAGTTTCCACCTCAACGCCTAGCTCTCCCAAATTAGATACAAAGTGCTCATAAATTTCCTTGGCAAGTTCGGGCTTGGCCGCTTTAACAAAAGACGGTCTGTTGCCTTTTGACAAATCGGCGTAAAGCGTGAATTGAGAAACTGCCAGTACTTTTGCTCCCGCATCTTTTACGGAAAGGTTCATCTTATCTTCAGCATCCGCCATAACACGGAGCTTTGCAACTTTTTCTGCCAGCTCCTCGGCGTCCTTCTTGGTATCTTCTTCGCCAACTCCAACTAATATAAAAAGCCCAAGTTCAACTGCCCCAACTTCTTTGCCAGTCTCAACAACACTGACGGATGCACTCTTTGCCCTTTGTATTACAAGCCTCATGGTCCTAATTCTATCAAATCAAAGGAGTAAATCCTCGTTTGGGCGGTACTGAAGTGCCTCGGCTACATGGTTAACCAAGATTTCCTTCTCGCCGGAAAGATCCGCTATTGTTCTTGCCACTTTTACAACTTTAAAATAGCTTCGCGCAGAAAGCCCCATGGCAGAAACCGCACTCCGAAGCATTGTCTGACAATCATCGGATAGTTTGCACAACTCTTTAACTTCTTTTGTGCTCATTTCGCTGTTTGACTTAATTTTGGTTCCTTTAAATCTATTAAGCTGAATGTCTCTTGCCTTTTGAACTTCTTTTTGTATTTCTGAAGAGGTCTTGCCGCCAGCCTTACTTTTACCAATAAGTTTCTGTGTTTCAACAGAGGGCACTTCAATGTGGATATCTATCCTATCAAGGATTGGTCCAGAAACACGCTTTTGATACCTGCTAATTTGCCCAGGGAGACACTTACATGACTTTTGCTTGTCCCCGTAGTAACCACAGGGGCAGGGATTACTTGCAGCAGCAAGCACAAATTGTGCCGGATATGTCACGGTGCCCTTGGCTCTTGAAATTGTTACCACTCCATCTTCCATCGGCTGCCTCAAGCTTTCCAAAACATTTCTGGGAAATTCCGGAAACTCGTCCAAGAAGAGAACTCCTCTGTGTGCTAAAGAAACCTCCCCAGGAGAAGGATTGCTGCCACCACCGATCAAACCAATCCTGCTTGTGGTGTGATGAGGGCTCCTAAAAGACCGACTGGTAACTATGGCTTGCCCTGATTGCAAGTTGCCTGTAATGGAATAAATCTTAGTAACTTCAAGGGCCTCATCTTCTGTTAGGGTCGGCAAAATTCCGGGCAGTGCCCTTGCTAACATTGTTTTTCCAGACCCGGGAGTTCCCCGCATAAATATGTTATGGCCTCCGGCTGCTGCTATTTGCATTGCTCTTTTGGCCTGTTCCTGACCAATAATTTCGGAGAAGTCGAATTCTGCCTCTGAGGTTTTTAGCAGACTTTTTAAAGCTACCTGTTTTGCCGCCGGAACTTGTACAGCTCCGGAGAAATGGCGTATTAAGGTGAGTAGTGAATCGATAGGATAAACCGTGACTCCCGAAACAACAGAGGCCTCGCTCTTGTTTACTTCCGGAACATAAATCTTTTTAAATTTTTTCTCTTTTGCAAGATACGCCATGGGGAGAATTCCATTGGTATGGCGAAGCCCGCCATCCAAAGACATTTCTCCGAAAAAGAGTGCGTCTTTAACATCCACACTTATTTGACCAGAAGCGATAAGAATCCCTAAGGCGATAGGCAGATCGTATGCGGGGCCAGCCTTTGGCAGGTCGGCAGGAGCCAGGTTTACAGTGATTCTTGAAGAAGGAAAATCCGCCCCGGTGTTCTTGATAGCCGAACGGACTCGTTCCCTAGATTCTTCTACCGCTTTGTCTGGTAAGCCGACAATTGTGAAACTTGGCAATCCTTGTTCTGCAATATCCACTTCCACATCAACCAGAGTGGCATCAAGCCCCAGCGTTGCACCCGAGGTTATTTTGGCAAGCATTTAAGTACTTACAACTTTTTGACTAAGTCGGGGAGTTCGGTTAAATCGCCTATCTCCTCGACACCGGAAGCACTCTTGTTTCCTTCCCTGTCTACTAGTATAGGAATAGCGCCTTCTTTGGTTAAAGTTTTTACTGCTTCAACGACCTCAACTTTGTCGTCAACCACAATTCCGTTACCCACAAGCGCGATACTTTCCGGAGTTGTTTTGTTGGCCAAAATCAAAATCGAACCTTTTTCCATAAACTTTGTTGCACCTGGAATAGCGATTTTTCTCATTTGGTGTTCGGGGTTAGCAGCCTCTGAATATTCACCCATCTCATTTCCTAGCTTTGATATATTTTCGAACGCGAAAAAAGCGTCATTATAAAAAGCTTCTTTGTAGGGCTCACTATCTTCATATACTGCCAAGAGAACTTCCTGTCCGACAGCAAACCTGTCTGATAACAGGGCCGTAAAGTCTACCGGGTCAAACTCGGTTCTTTTTCTATTTCTATAGTAGTCATCTACCGCACTACTAAAATCACTTTCTGGGGCGCCAACAAGTGGTAACAAAGCCGCTTTGTGTATACTAGCAAGCTTCTTGGAATCGGTTAGCAAACCGTCAATATCGAAATAGACTGTTCTTTCTTTCATTTTGTTAAAACAAACCAGCTCTCCCTAATGGGAGATGCTGGTTGTTACTGGTATCTTAACCTAACTAGCTGGCGTGTGCCAGCTTCAGGTTACTTACTAATTTTCTTGTACCAGCTGTCCAAAACCTTTCCTACAACATCTTTAGCACCGAGTCCTACTGAAAGACACACTACTAAGACTACTGTGTAGGTTAGTCCTTGGAAGAATGTTGCAATTAGACCTTGTGCAATTTGCAATTGGTCAATTGCTGCAAATAGGGCAATCAAAAGAATAACCCATCTTGCTAGTCTACCAAGCGGTTTTGCTACCTCATGGTCTACAGAAGCTAGTGCGCCTCTAACAAGACCGTCGGCAAGTCCGGCCACCATATAACCGGCTGCAAAAATAAGTACAGCAGCTAAAAGATTAGGGATAAACCCTAAAACAGCGAATAGTACCTGGGAAACAACACTTAGTCCCAAAATCTCGACAACCGCCAAGAAAAATACCAGGATTACTAACCACTCGACAACAGTTCCGATTAGCTCAACAAGGGTCTGTCTTATATCTTCCATAGGCACATCTACTTCTGTTGTAAGATCTTCAATGATAGGATCACGATCTTTACCTACTTTAGGTTTGAAACCCTTAATAGTCTGTGGTCCTTTTCTTTCAAACTTATTTTTTTTCTTACCAAAAAGCTTTGTAGCCTTACCTATTATTCCCATGACCATGATTAATCCTACTCCGTTTCTTTATAGTTTGCAACTATAGATGCTAATTCTTCACATCTGTTCGTAGTCTGTTTATGCCAACGGCTATCTTTCATTTGAAAAGCGGCACCTTCCCAATCGCCTTCTTTCATGCATCTAAACATGTTCTTAAACTTAGAGACACCATTTTTTCCCAGCTGAAAGCACATGTTGACCAAGACTTCACCTATAACCTGAGGTAGATCGTGTCCAATCTTCTCAGCTATCAGCTCATCAGCTCCCGCTGCTGCCCTGTTTAAGTCTATATCGAAGAGCTCTTCTACCTCTTCCATAGTAATCTCTACGCCTTCTGCATATCTTTCTCTCTCATGCGGAAGTATAAGGTGGCCGATTCCGATCGTGGCCTTTCCCAATGTGTCGAGGTACATGGTTGTGCGCACTCCTTCATGGTGACGTACTTGCTCTCGAAGTGAATCTGTTATTTCAATCATATGTCGTACTCCTTAGTTATAGTCAATATACCAGCAGGTTTCAACATATTAGCCTGCATTAAATTAGGTATGCCTCCCATGTCTTGTGGCATAGGGTCAAAAAAACCTTGTATAAACGGATCAGGGTCTCTTGAATAGACCTCTCTTGGATCTATTACAGGTGTGTTAAATAAAAAGTCTTGCATTTTCATACCTGGACCAGGAAAATCTTGAGCACCACTATCAAACAAGGGCTCACTAGATATTGGTTTGTCTGGGACAGGTATTGGAAAAGGATTTGGTCTAGGTTGTGTAATTACATTTGGCTCACTAGGTATTACCTTTTCTTCTTGTCGTAAAGAAAATTGCGCTGGTGGACCCTCAGCTAATAATTTTTCTGCAGGATCACCGCCTTCTTGCATCCTTATAGGTACTACTCTTACTGCGTCTACGCCGCCATCCATCTTCATCGTATTGCTCCTATGCCACTATTCAATTGCTGTTGTTGCAAGGCATCATCAAGTGTGCCAAATGCTAATTGTTGTCTTACATTTTGAGGGAACGGTCTATTGGCACCTAAGTTCGCGTCAAACTGTGGTTGTAACCTATCTTGTATCTGTCTACCTATCTGCGCTTCCTCTTCAGTTAAAAAACCTCTTGGACCAAATAATCTGTTCATCATAATCATCTGTTCTCTTCTTGCAGGTTTAGCCTCTGCTTGAGTTTGTGGTTGTTTCATTAAACTTATAATTGATTGTTCTACCTGATTTACGAAATCTAGTTGATCAAGTTCATCTTCTGTAGGTAATGTTGTGTTAGCCCAATCCAACAAAATCTTTTGGTTTTCTTTAGATATTGTAAATGGTTTTAAATTTTCTTTGTTATCCTCCGTGTCACCTAATGTTCTAGCAACACCGGCTCTTTTCATCATATCAATACCACCATCTTCTAAAACTTGTGTAAAAGCTTTTAATACTTGTGGGTCTGACAAAATATTAGAGCCGTGTCTTAATAATAAAGGTATCATCAACATTGGTAAACCTACGCCACCTAAAATTTGTCCACCTGTTGCTGCACCACCAAACAATAATAAACTTTTGAATCCACCTAAAGTAACACGTCTAGCCACGAACTGAGATGGATCTGTTACTGTGAAGCTACCTGCTTTTTCTGCAACGTCTAAGAATCTTTCTATATCTTTTATCTTCGTGCCTGTGCCTTTCAGAGCCACCTCTAGAGCAGCACGACCATCCACGTTATCTAAACCTAATGACTGTGCAAACTTTTGTGGATCGAAGTCAACAGTTCTAAATCTATAAACATCTTGATTCTTTTTATAACCATATTTTTGTATGTCTTCTGGATTTAGTTTTGCTAAATTTTTGTAATCATCAAATGTCTTTGCAACGGGTAAACCTATAAATGAATCACTTACGGCTTGGTCAAACATTTTTCTAAGTATTTTTTTTCTTCCAGCCTCTGGACCCATAGACATGACTGTTTGAGTTGTTGTTATTACCTTACCAAAATTAGGATTAGGATCACCATTTGGTAAATTTGGATTCTCATCTAACACCTTTACTTCTATGCCCTCAACAGGTACACCTTCTTTCATACCGGCTTTTCTCCATGCTTTAAGGTTTGCATTTGGTGTCTTAGCTAATCTCATCATCGCTGCCATAAGATCAGGATCGTTTTTTGCCATAGGTATTAATGTGTCCATCATTTGCTTTGGTGATAGCACACCTTCAGTGGTTGATTGTGGACCTGGTCCAAAGATATTAGCGTTTACTAATTTATGTTGATTAGCTACAGGTCCGCCATATTTAGGCATAACACCCGATAAATATGAATTTGCTCTTGTCAATTTTTCCATGGCTGTATCTAAAATTACTTTATCTACATCTCCATCTATGTTGATTAATGTGCTTAGGTCTTTTTCTAAAGCTAATCGTAATTGTGATATTCTTGCACCTTCTCTCGTAGGTATCACTCCCTTACCATCAACTTTGAAATTTGCCATAAAGTTTGAAAATAACTCTTGTAAAGTTCTTGCTTGTTCAATCGTTACCCCATCTGGATCTAATCTTGATAGGGTTTTATAAAACTCTATAAATTTTTCTTGTGTAGCACTACCAGGAAATCTAAAAGGGAAACCACTTGCACCTGGTTGTGCTGCTGTGAGCTTTTCATTAAATTCATCAGCTAATCTTTTTACCGTATCTAATTTTATTACTTTCTTACCTTTTAATTTATCAGCGTATTTGTAAAAACTTTCATATAAAGCGTTAGAAACCATCATAGTGTCTTCATACTCTTTTCTTGCTAGCTTTGAAATGTCACCACCTAAAGATGCCATTGTTTGCAGTGGCGCAAATCCCTCTAATTGTTTCTGAAAGAATCCTCTTGTGCCTTCTTGTGCACCCTCAACAGCTCTTCTAAAAGGTGTACCTACGTATGGAAACACACCAAGAACTCTTGAATAACCTTTCCAAAAAGCACTATTGGTGGCTTGGATAATACCTAGTGGCATGCCATAAGTCTCTGCTACCT
>ERZ869936.2207-NODE-2207-length-11829-cov-6.481570_pt1 | contig 11829 bp, 11 predicted proteins | sample MGYA00520876_ERZ869936 | MGnify/ENA primary metagenome ERZ869936 (study PRJEB32218, sample SAMN09650985) | biofilter metagenome | isolation source: enrty point of leading RO module | place: Saudi Arabia: Thuwal, RO plant located on Red Sea | collected 2016-02-17 ... | reverse complement strand
AGCCACAGGATCAGCATCGCGAGCGGCACGAGGTACCAGGCCATGCGGGCGAGATCGAAGGTCTCGACCATCCACATGTTCAGCCCGACGGCGAGCAGCGCACCCAGCACGATGCCGACCGACGTGACGAGGAAGTTCTCGAGCATGAAGTAGCGCAGGATCGCGGCGCGACTCGCCCCCAGCGCGCGCCGCGTGCCGATCTGCCGCGTGCGCCGGCTGACGTTGAAACTCGCGAGGCCCACGATGCCGAGCCCGGTGATCACGGTCAGCAGCGTCGCAACGAAGCTCAGCAGGCGGATGAGCGCCGCGTCGCCGAGATAGCTGCGCTGCCGGGTTTCGGTCATGGTCTGCAGGCCGTCGACGATGCGCTCCCGGCTGGCTCCGGCGAGCGTCTCTTCGATCACCGGCATCAGCGCATCGCGCCGGCCCGGCTCGGCCCTGACGACGTAGCGCGCAAATTCCGAGTCGCGGATCTGCGGGACCAGCATGGAGCGCTCGACGCCGTCCCAGCCGTTCCACGGCGCCTGCAGGCGCTCGACGATGCCGACGATCTGCACCGGGTCGTTGTCGTTGATGTACAGGGTTTGGCCGAGTGCCGCGCTGCCGCCTTCCGGAAACAGCGTGTCGGCGAGCGCCTGGGTCACGATGCCGAGTGGCGGCCAGCGATTGCTGGCGGGATCGCTGAAAGCCACTTCGTCCGGTCGGAAATTGCGGCCCGCGACGAGGTTCAGCCCGAAGGTGTCGACCGCGTGCTCGTCACTGAAGTAGATGGCGACGCCGGTGCCGCTGTGCTGCTGCCCGGGTTCGAGCGACACGGACATGGACCAGCCGCCGTTGCGCAGCGGCACCGAGTTCGTATTGAACGCGGCGACCACGCCCGGCGTAGAGCGAATCCGTTCCAGGTCGGCGCGGATCAGCTCGCGGTTGTCGGCGCCGTCGATGAACGTGTTGCTCGCCAGGTAGAAAATGTTGTCCTCGTCGACGCCGCTCGGGCGCGCCATCCGCTGCGTGCGTTCCTGGATGATCGCGATCGCGTTGACGATGATCGCCATCGTCACGGCGATCTGCAGGACGATGAGCACGTAGCTCGACTTGCTGCGCGTGAGCGAGCGCCAGATAGGTCCGAATTCCATGCGTGATGCTCCCCTGCCCTACAGCGTTTTCAGCTGGCTTGCCGGCTGGATCGCGCAGGCCCGCCAGGTCGGGTAGAAGGCGGCGGCGAGCGCCGAGACGATCGCGAGCGCGACCGCCGCACCGACCATCACCCAGTCCATGCGTGCCAGCTTGTCGATGAAGTCGAGACCGCGGTACAGCACGCGTATGCCCTGCATGCCGCACCAGGTCAGCAGCACGCCGAGTACGCCGCCGGACAGCCCGATCAGGCCGGCCTCGATGATGTACTGCGTGAATACCGCCCGGCGCGAGGCGCCGAGCGCGCGGCGCAGGCCGATGTCGCCCGAGCGACGGGTGACCTTGGCGAGCAGCAGTCCGACCGTGTTCAACAGGCAGACGACGAGGAACAGCACCGCCAGCACCAGCATGATATTGACGCTGTCGTCGACGACCTCCTGGTAGGCGAGGTGCTCGTTGACGTTGCGCAGGCGGTTGTTCAGCGGCCGCGGGAAACGGCCGAGCGCTTTCTGCGATTCCACGTAGCCGTCCAGGAAAGCCATGTAGGCGTCGCGCGCCGCGCGGTCCTCGAGTTCGACCCAGAACTGCATCCAGACGCACTCGGAATTCACGAAGGCCTCCCAGCCGCCTTCCGGGACCGGCTTCCAGCAGTTGGTGTTGCCGCTGTTGTACACCTCGCGAGCGATGGTCGTCGTGAACGGCAGGAACAGCGCCTCGACGTCGTTGAAGGCGCCGGTCGTGACGTCGTAGAACTTCGGCACCGGCATCCAGTCGTCGATGACGCCGGTCACCCGCCACAGCTCGCCGTTCATGCGCAACTGCCGCCCTACCGGGTTTTCGCCACCGAACAGCTGTTCGTTCAGTTCGCGGCCGAGGACGACGACCGGCTCCGCGTTGTCGTCGGCGAGTCGGTCCCACGGCCCGCCGTACAGGAACGGCACGTCGAACATCGCGAAGAAATCGCGACTCGTGCTGCGCGCGTCGGCCTCGAACGGGCGCGCATCGTCGCCTTCGGGCTGGATCACCCAGCTCGAGCGGTACATGACGGCCTGGCGCCTGGCCTCGCCGGCCGCCAGCAGCGCCGTGGCATCCAGGTAGGTGACCTGGTCCGGCGGATCGTTCGGCTCGTTCGCCGGCGAGTTCGGGTCCCAGCTGTCGAGCTGCACGTAATGCAGCTGCGACGACTTCTGCGGAATCGGGTCGCCGCTCATCACGTAGTGCACCGTGACGATCGTCATGCAGGCACCGATGCCGATCGCGATCGCGAGCGTCATCAGGCTGCTCAGCACCGGGTTCTGCCGGATCGACAGCACGCCCAGCTTCAGGTAGTAGCGCAGCATTGCGGCGCCCCTCAGCCGCCGGCCGCGGCCGCGAGCCCGAGCGGTGCCTGGTCCTCGACGATCTGCCCGTCGCGCACGTGTATGTTGCGGTCGGCGCGGCTGGCCAGCGCCGGCTCGTGCGTGACCATGATGATGGTCGTGCCCTTCGCGTTGATCTCGGCCAGCAGGTCCATCACGCTCCCCGCCATCTGCGAGTCGAGGTTACCGGTCGGCTCGTCCGCGAGCAGGAAGCGCGGCTCGCCGGCCAGCGCCCGGGCGATGGCGACGCGCTGCTGCTGCCCGCCGGAAAGCTGCGCCGGCAGGTGCTTGCGCCGCGAGCCGAGCCCCACGACGTCGAGGACGCGCGCAATGCGCTCGCTGCGCTCCTTCGCGCCGAAACCGCGGTAGCGCAGCGGCACGTCGACGTTGTCGAACACGTCCAACTCCGGGATCAGGTTGAAGCTCTGGAAAATGAAGCCGATTTTCTCGTTGCGCAGGCGTGAGCGCGCGCGATCGTCGAGTTGCGACACGTCGCGCCCGTCGAGCTCGTAGCGACCCCGGGAGGCTTCCTCGAGCAGCCCGGCGATGTTCAGGAAGGTCGACTTGCCCGAGCCCGACGGCCCGGTGACCGCGACGAATTCGCCCTCGGCGACCTCGAGCGAGAAATCGCGCAGCGCATGGGTCTCGACGGTTTCCGTGCGATAGATCTTCGACAGGTTCTGCATGCTCAGCATTGTTCTCTCCAGGCGGCCGCGACGGCCTCAGTCTGTTATCAGCACCGCGTCGGCGCCGCGGAACGGGTCGATACTCGAAATGATCACGCGCTCGCCCTCGGCGAGCCCGTCCTCGATCTGCACCGCGGCAAGGCTGCGCGCGCCGACGCGGATCGGCCGGCGCAGCGCCAGTCCGTCGCCGTCGAGCACGTAGGCGACCTGGCCGCCGCCGGAGTCGAGAAACTGGCCGCGCGGCAGCATCAGCACGTCGGGATACTCGCGCAGCAGGATGCGGGTCGTGAGCTGCTGGTTCTGGCGGATGCCGGGCGGCATCGCGTCCACGAAGCGGATCCGGCTGCTGACCTGGTTGCCGACCACTTCCGGTGACACGGCCGCGACCTGCGCCGCGTACAGCTCGCCACCCGCACGGACCTCGGCGGTCATGCCGGGCAGCAGGTCGTCGGCGTAGGATTCGGGTATCAGGGCCTCGACCTCGAAGCGCGAAAGGTCGACGACCGCCATGACCGGCGTATCGCGGGTCACCGCGGCCTTCTGCTGGACCAGCAGGTCGCCGACGATGCCGCTGACCGGCGAACGGATCGCCAGCCCGTCGACCTGCCGCTCGAGCTCGGCGAGTCTCAGGCGCTGCCGCTCCAGGGCCAGCTCGGCGGCACGCAGTTCGAAGGCCAGCCGCTCGGCGAACAGCTCGGCGTCGGCGACCGCGTGCCGGTGCGCGAGCTCCGCGTTGCGCAGGTCGTCCTGCGCCTTCTCGTAGTCGAGCACCGAGATGACCTTGACCGCGTTGGCCTCGTCGGCCCGGCGTTTCTCGCGCTTCGCCGCGACCAGCCGCACGTCGGCCAGGTCGGCTTCCTTGCGCTTCTCGAGCGCGAGCTGGCGCGACTCGATGCGCTGGCGCTCGAGCTCTACGCCCTGCTGCTCGTAGGTGGCCCGCGCCTGTTCCAGCTCGCTCTCGAGTTCCGGGCTGTCGATGCGGGCGAGCACCTGGCCTTCGTCGACGGCGGCGCCGGCGGTGACCGCGAGCGTGATCGTGCCGGGCGCGGGCGCGTACAGCGTCGGCCGTACCGCCGCCACGACGCGCCCCTGCACCGAGACGTCGCGGACGAGATCGCCCCGCGTCACGCTGGCGATCCGCAGGCGCTCGGCCGGCACGCTGACGCTCGCGTTGATCCAGCGCTCGACGGCCGGTACCGCGAGCCAGGTTGCCGCGAGCAGCGCGACCAGCGCGGCGCCGCCGATGACCGGCAGCGGCAGGCGGCGGCGCGGCTCGAGGGCGACGTCCTGGCCGGATGTGTCTGCGATTTTCAGAGCTGCCCCTCGCGCGGGGCGCGACGCCCCGTCAGTCGTTGTTGCTCATCAGATGCACGACGGGGGAAAAACGTTGTATCGAGGATGCGCGACCGGCAGGCGCCCGGCTCAGGGCCGGACGGAGAGGAGCGGATCGCCCGCCGCGCGCTCGGCCAGCGCGGGCGTGGCGTCGCGTACCGCGAGGCTCCGCAGTTGGCCGGCGCCGTCCAGGCTCATCAGCCAGGGGTGCCAGGCATCCTCCGCGCTGCGCCGGTAGTGCCCGGACACCTGCCAGCCGTCCGCGGTCGGATAGATGTAGACCTTGCCAACCTTGCGGTCCGGGGCCAGCGGGTCGACGATGTCGAGCGCTCCGCCGTCCGGCGCGATGCGCTCTCTGAGCAGTTGCCTGGCACTCGCGACCACCTGTTCCTCGAGCGCGCGCTGCTGGCGCGGCGCCGGGTCGGTCGCAATGCGGTAGGCCGCGAATGCGAGCGCGAGCCCGAAGCCGAACGCGACGACGAGTCGCAGGACGCGGTGCTTGCCGGTAGCTGCGGTCACGGCTCAGGCGATGCCGATCAGCTTGTGGGTCTGCAGCGAGAGCTGCCACTGCGGATGTGCCAGGCAATACCGCACCGCGGCCTCGGTATGCGCAGCGCGCCCGGCATCGTCCAGCGGCTGCAGGTAGAAGTGCCGGAAGTCGAGCGCCGCGAACCGCTCCGGCTGCGCTTCCTCCTCGCGTTGCGGATAGACCAGCTTGAGCTCGTCGCCGCGGGTCAGCACCAGCTTTGCGGCTGCCTTCGGGCTCACGCAGACCCAGTCGATCCCCGCGGGCGCCGGCAAGGTGCCGTTCGTCTCGATGGCGATTTCGAAGCCAGCCTCGTGCAGCGCGGCGATTGCAGCGTCGTCGAGCTGCAGGAGCGGCTCGCCGCCGGTGCAGACGACGTAGGGCCGGCCGCCGGCCCCGGCAGGCCAGGCCTTGCCGACGGCCGCTGCCAGCGCGGCCGCGTCCGGGAAGCGACCGCCGCCTTCGCCGTCGGTGCCGACGAAGTCCGTGTCGCAGAAGCGGCAGACCGCGGCCGCCCGGTCGCGTTCGCGCCCGCTCCACAGGTTGCAACCGGTGAAACGCAGGAACACGGCCGGGCGGCCGCTGCGGGCGCCCTCGCCCTGCAGCGTGTAATACATTTCCTTTACGGCGTAACTCACGCGGCCACCAGCGGGTCTTCGATGCCGGCCTCCGCGAATCCGCGCGCGCGCAGCACGCAGGCGGGGCAACTGCCGCAGGGCGGCCGCCTACCGTTGTAGCAGGTATGCGTCAGCGCCATCGCGCCGAGCGCGCCGCAGTCGCGCGCGAGCAGCACCGTTTCGCGCTTCGACAGGTGCATCAGGGGCGTGTGCACGACGAACTCGCGCTCCATGCCGAGCCTGAGCGCCTGCTGCAACGCGGCGATCGTGGCCGCGCGGCAGTCGGGGTAGCCGCTGTAGTCGGTCTGCGCGACGCCGGTCACGAGATGCCGGATGTCGTGTTGCCAGGCCTGCGCCGCCGCGAGCGTCAGGAACAGCAGGTTGCGGCCCGGCACGAAGGAGTTGGGCAATCCGCCGTCGCCCGGCATCTCCGTCTGCACGGCGAGTGTCTCGTCCGTCAGCGAATTGCCGCCCAGCGCGGCGAGCGACGCGACCGGCAGGATCCGGTGCGGCACCCCGGCCGCCTTCGCGATAGCCCTGGCGCAGTCGATCTCGATGCGATGCCGCTGCCCGTAGTCGAAGGTCAGCGCGCGGACGCCGCGGAAGCGGCCCAGCGCCCAGTACAGGCAGGTCGTCGAGTCCTGCCCTCCGGACAGCACGACGAGCGCGTCCTCGTCGCGGTTGGCTGCCTGCCCGTTCACGTCAGCGAAACAGGTCTTCGGCGGCCCGCCGCGCCGCGTCATCCCCGTCGTCGGCGCCGGCGTCGTCGTCGCCGAACAGCGCGGCCAGCTGGCGCTCGGCCCGTGCCGCGTGGCCGGCGCCGCCGCTGTCGAAACGGCCGGCGGCCGGCTCGAACCAGTCACAGAAGTTCGGCTTTTCCTTGTCCTTGACCTCCTCGGCGTCGTCTTCACGGCACTGCTTCGGCACTTGCCGGTCGAAGTGGGTGCACATGCGGCAGGCATGCAGGTAATGCGCGCAGTCCGGACACTGGTCCTGGCGCGACAGGGGCAGTGACAGCTCGGCGAGCGACCTGCCGCAACGGTAACACTGCAATTCGGCGGACACGCCGTGCTCCGGGCGGGAATGGAACGCGAATTATACCCGCCGCGGTCGCGCGCGGTCCGGGTGGAGAAATCGGACCTGAGCAGAGGTACAGTGCGTACGACGATGACGAGGCGATACCCCGATATTCGCGCCGGGCTGCTGGCCGCGGTCCTGGCGCTGGCCACGGTACTGCCGGGCTGCGGCGGCACACCGCTCAACAGCGACCGGATCCGGGCGACCTACGGCAGCTACACGATCACAGTGCTGGACCAGGACCGGCGCTGGCGGGTCAGCAGCCTCGCGAGCCTGCACGACGGCCGGCCGGTCACGCGGACCCTCGCGCTCGTGCGCTTCGAGAACCCGGGCCTGCGCGCGCTGGCCCGCGAGGACCGCCGGATCCGCGCGGGCGCATCGATCGGCAGCACCTTCCGCGAGTTCGGCTGGAGCATCGACAAGCCGACGATCTTCCTCGACAACGTGGCGCTGCACGGCGAGGCGCAGGCCCTCGCATCGCTGATGGACATTCGCCTGCCCGCAACGCTGGCCGTGCACGCGTACCGGTTCAACGTCCGCAGCCGCTACGGCGCATTCACCTACGCGACGATCATTGAACTGCACCACCCGGACTACCTGGACGTGGAACAGCTGGCCGAACTCCATGCATTCCGTCCGGGCAGCGGCGGCGCCGACGGCGAGAAGCTGCTCGCGGGCCTGCGCGCCGTCCTCACCAACCTGCCGGAACAGGTCAGCCGTTGATGCCGGGCGCGCGGGGGCCTGCCGCCCCGCCGTCGACCGGTTCGCGACACGGCTCTGAGGCTGCGGCTGCCGTCAGCAGCGGCGCGGGTGCCGCCGGCGCAACCGCGGGCACGGCGCGGCCCCGCCCGCGTAGCACGAACACGTTGCCGGCGAGCACGAGCACGACACCGCCGACGAGGCCGGGCGTCAGCGCCAGCCCCTCGAACGCGACGGACAGCGCGACGGCGACGACCGGGAACAGCACGACCGCGTAGCCGGCCTTGTGGGCGCCGATGCGTCCGAGCAGCGTGAGATAGGCGCCGAACGCGACGATCGAACCGAATACGGAAAGGTAGGCTAGCGACAGCAGGTAGCCCGGCGAATAGTCGATCGTGAATTCGCGCCCGCCGAGCAGTGCCAGCGACCCTGTCAGCGCCGCGCCGTAGGCCATGCCCCAGGCATTGGATTCGACGATCGGCAGGCGGCGGCGCTGCGCGTCCTGCGAGACCATGTTGCCCAGCGAGGCGGACAGCGCGCCAAGCAGCGCGAGCAGACAGCCGAAAAGCGTCGCGTCGGACCAGGCCAGCTGCTCGACCTCGGGCAGGAAGATCGCGGCGATCCCGGCGACCCCGAGCAGAGAACCGACGATCGCGCGCGCTTCGCTGCGTACGCCGAAGAACAGCCGCGCGTTGACCATGTTCATCCACAGCATCGTCGAGAACGCGATCGCCGCGAGCGCCGAGGTCACGTGGACCTGCGCCCGGTAGGCCAGCACGTAGTTCAGGCAGAACATCGTCAGCCCGAGCAGCAGGAAACGCAGGTGCGCCGCCGGCGGGAAGCGCAGCCGGCGGCCACGAAGCACGCACCAGGCGAACAACAGCGCAGCCGCGAGCAGGTAGCGGTAGAAGACCGACACCTCGGGCGCCACGACGCCTAGCTGGAACTCGATGGCAAGCCAGGTCGAGCCCCAGATGGCGACGGTCAGCAGGTAGAGGGCGGCGTTACTCACCGCAGCGGGGTTGCAGGGCGCGCGCCAGGGAGCGGCCGCGCAGTTCCCGGTAGCGGTGCAGCCGGACAGCCGGGGCCGCGAGGAGCGCCAGCCCCCGGCGCCATGCGATGCGCGGCCGGGCGCTGCGCAGTGCGGGGGTCCGGCGGCAATCGGTGCAGGTCATGGGCGTCTCCCGGTGCGGGGCATGGCACTTGACGGTACCGGAATACTGCAGCTATAACAGATTCAGTTTACCGGTAACGGAGGCTTAACAGTTGCTCGCGATCGACAAGGACAACGGCGCCTTCCTGTACCGCCAGGTGATCGACCTGATCAACGACCAGATCGACGGCGGCACGCTGCGGCCGGGCGACCGCCTGCCTTCCCTGCGGCGCATGAGCGAACAGATCGGCGTCAGCGTACCGACCGTGCGGCAGGCCTACGTCGAGCTCGAACGGCAGCGGCGCGTCGAATCGCGGCCGCAGTCCGGCTTCTACGTGCGCGGGCTGCCGAGCAACCCGATCGTTCGCCCCGGCGCCGCGTTCCGTGCCGAGGCCCGTCCCGGGCCGGTCGCCTGCCGCTCGCTGATCGACCGGGTCTTCGACGGGCTGTTCAGCGCCGAGCTGGTCCCGCTCGGCATCGCGAACCCGACGATGGCGAAGCCGGCGGCGAAAAGCCTGAACCGCACGATGAAGCGCGTCATGGCACGCGCCGAGGGTCGCTTGCTCACCTACGCGCCGACGCTCGGCGACGCCGGGCTGCGCCGGCAGATCGCCTACCGCTACCTCGACACGGTCGGCAGCAAGGTCGACGTCGACGGGATCTGCATCACCAACGGCGGCCAGGAGGCTTTGCTGCTCGCGCTGCAGGCGGTCGCCGGGCCGGGCGACGTCATCGCGGTCGAGTCGCCCGGCTACCACGGCGTGCTGGAGCTGATCGACAGCCTCGGCATGCTGGCGATCGAGATCGAGACCTGCCCTGAGGAAGGCGTGCAGCTGGAGCCGCTCACGAAGACACTCGATGCCCACGACGTCCGGGCCTGCGTGTTCTCGACGACGCTCAGCAACCCGCTCGGCGTCACGATGCCGGACGCGGCGCGGCAGGCGCTGGTCGAACTGCTCGAGAACCGCGGCATCGCGCTGATCGAGGACGACGTCTACGGCGACCTGCGTTTCGACGGCGTGCGGCCGAAACCTGCCGAGTTTCACTCGCGGCACGGCCGCGTCCTGACCTGCGGGTCGTTCTCGAAGACGGCCGCACCCGGCTACCGGATCGGCTGGCTGCTGACCGGGCGCTACTCCGCGGAAATCGAGCGCCTGAAACGCTCCTATTCCTGCTCGTCCGGCCTGCTGCAACAGCTCACGCTTGCCGAGTTCATCGCCAGCGGCGATTACGACCGCTACCTGAAGGCGCTGCGGCCGGTGCTGAAGTGCAACGCCGAGCGCATGGCCTGCCTGGTCGCACGGCACTTCCCGGCCGAGACGCGCATATCGCGGCCGGCCGGCGGCTCCGTGCTCTGGCTCGAGCTGCCGCGTAACGTCGACTCCGGACAGTTGTTCGACCGGGCGATCGAGCACGGCATCAGCATCGCGCCCGGGCTGATTTTCTCGCCGCGCCGGCGCTACCGGAATTTCGTGCGCCTGAGCTACGGTCACCCGTGGTCGGAGCGGATCGAGGACGCCGTGCGCTGGCTCGGCCGGGAAGCCGCGCTCCCCGGGCTCGATTCCTGAAAAGTCTATGGAAAACAGGTGGCTGGGTTTTATTTGCCGATTAAGGCCGCGTTCAGTTTCGGCGCGGTATGATCCCTCCACAGTCGGCGACCTGCGCCTGCCGCGGGCCGCTGCAAGGAGGCCAAGATGAAAACCCGTACCCTGTCCCAAGCATTCCCGTACAGCGCGCTGCTGTTCACGCTGCTGCTGGCGGCCGGCGCTCTGGCGCTGGCGCAGACGCCCGTCGACGAGAACGGCGAGCCGCTGGGCCCGGTGTACGGCGAGGGCTACACCGAACTGGCCGACGAGGACGCCGAAACCGCGTTGCTGTCGGACACGGACCTCGAGGAACTGGTCGGCCGCATCGCCCTGTACCCCGATGACCTGCTGGCCATCGTGCTGCCGGCGTCGACCTATCCGCTGGAAATCGTGCAGGCCGCGCGCTTCCTCGAGCAGCTCGAGGACGATCCGTCGCTGGCTGCCGACGAATCCTGGGACGATTCGGTCGTTGCGCTGCTCAACTACCCGGAAGTCCTGCGCATGATGAGCGAGGACATCGACTGGACCTGGCAGCTCGGCGAGGCCGTCGTGGCGCAGCAGGCCGACGTCATCGCCGCCGTCGAGAACTTCCGCGACCGCGCGTACGCGGCCGGCAACCTGAAGAGCGACGACCGCCAGACCGTCAGCCGCAATGCCGACGAGGTAATCCAGATCGAGCCCGTGGACGATGACGTCATCTACGTGCCCTACTACGAGCCGGAGGAAGTCGTCGTCTACCAGCCGCGGCGCGTGTACTACTACTACCCGCACGCCTACCCCGTGTACTACTACCCGTACCCGGCCGGGCACCATTTCGTCAGCGGCTACTTCTGGGGCGTCACGACGGCCTTCCGGATCGGCTGGCTCGATCATCACCTGCTCGTGCACCACCACAGCTTTCACGGCCACCCGTATTTCGGCTGGAACTACTACGGTTCCTACTGGCGCCGCCCGAGCATCTACGTCTTCAACAACTGGTACGGCTCCTGGGGTTACAGGAACCCGTACGACCGCTACCGTCACGGCAGCTACTGGCGGCCGCGCAGCTGGCACGGCGCCCGTCCCGGGCACTACGAGGCGCGCAGCCGCTACTTCAGCAACCGCCGCCGTGCGAGCAGCCAGGACGGCTATGCCGACCGCGATCGCGACCGGCGCGACGACCGGCGCGGCGGCGAGCGTCGCTACGGCGGCGACCGCGCCGGCATCGGGCAGCGCCGCGACGACGCCCTGCCGGGACGCGCTGCGGGCAATCGCCGCGCGGGCGGTGACAACGGGGCCGGCAGCCGGGAAGATCGCGAGATCCGGTTCAGGCCGCGTGACTCGGTGAGCGAGCGTGGCGACCGGCGTCGCGTCGCAGACGGTGTCACGGAGCGTCGCGGAACGACGACATCATCCGACCGGCGTCGCGCGAACAACGCGAACGACGATGCCGCGGCGCGCCGCGCTGCCACGGCCGGGCCGCGCCGGCCGGTGACGCAGCCGGGCGACAATGCCCGCCGCGTCGAGGGACGCGATAACCCGCGCCCGGCGCTGGACAATCGTCGACCCGCAGCGCGCGAAGACGCTGCGCGTCGCGACCCGGTCAATCGCAGTACCCGCCCGGCGTCCCGTCCGCAGCCGGTTCGGGGCTCGTCCGGACGGCGTGACGCGGCCCGGCCTGCCGC
>ERZ869936.2206-NODE-2206-length-11829-cov-7.283421_pt1 | contig 11829 bp, 9 predicted proteins | sample MGYA00520876_ERZ869936 | MGnify/ENA primary metagenome ERZ869936 (study PRJEB32218, sample SAMN09650985) | biofilter metagenome | isolation source: enrty point of leading RO module | place: Saudi Arabia: Thuwal, RO plant located on Red Sea | collected 2016-02-17 ... | reverse complement strand
TCCTGCGGCCGGCCCCGGCACGGCCGGCGCCGCCGGCGCGGCAGCGCGGACCGCACGCCGCCTGATTCACCGCGAATAACGCGGCCTTAGCGCCGCCAGTCCGCCCGCAGCCGCGGGCCTGCTACCGTGAATCGGATTGACTACCATGACTATCGAACAGAAGTACGATGCCGGCCGCCTGGCCGGCCTGCTGGCGCTGTGCGCCGCGCTGCCCGCTGTCGCCGCCGAGGAAGAGCGTGACAGCCATCACCAGGTCGACGAGATCGTCGTGACGGCGACGCCGCTGTCGCGCACCGTTGAACAACTCGCACAACCCACGGCCGTGCTCGGCGGCGACGACCTGACCCGCAAACAGGCCGCCGGGATAGGCGAGGTCGTTTCCCGCGAACTCGGGGTGAGTTCCACCTACTTCGGTCCGGTCGCGTCCCGGCCGGTCATCCGCGGCCAGTCGGGCGAGCGCGTCCGCGTGCTGAACAACGGGCTCGACTCGCTCGATGCCTCCGCGCTGAGCGAGGACCACCAGTCCGGGCTCGACAGCATTCTCGCGCAGCGGATCGAGATCATCCGCGGGCCGGCTACGCTCCTGTACGGCAGCGGCGCCGCCGGCGGGCTGGTCAACGTGGTCGACAACCGCATCGCCGAGCGGCCGCTCGACGCGGCGTACGCCGGCAGCGTCGCGGCGAACGCGAACTCGGCCATCGACAGTTTCGCCGGTGCGGGCCGCTTCGCGATCGCCACGGACTCCTGGGTGTGGCAAGTCGACGGCTTCCGCCGCAGCACCGACAACGTGGAGATCCCGGGGCTGGCCGAGTCGGCAATACTGCGTGCGTCCGAGGGCGAGGAACACGAAGAGGGCGAGGAACACGAGGAGGGCGAGGAACACGAAGAGGCATTCGGCCTGGTCGAGAACTCCGACAGCGAGACCGACGGCGCGGCGATCGGCGGCTCGTGGATCAACTCGCGCGGCTTTGCGGGCTTTTCGCTCAGCACGTTCAACAGCAGTTACGGCGTCCCCGGTGGCCACGGCCACGAGCACGAGGAAGAGGCCATCACGCCCGGACCGGCAGAGGAGGAGGAAGAGACGGTGCGCATCGACCTCGAACAGGTCCGGCTCGATCTGCGCGGCGACGTCGCGCTCGACGGGCCGCTGCGCATGTTCAAGTGGCGCGCGGCACACAACGACTACGAGCACGTCGAACTCGAGGGCGAGGAAATCGGCACGTTGTACGAGACGACCGGCATCGACCTGCGACTCGAACTGCACCACGCGACGACCGATCTGCTCGAGGGCGCGGTCGGGCTGCAGCACGAGCGTATCGACTTCAACGCGGCGGGCGAGGAGGCCTTCGTGCCGCCGTCCGAGACGCGGCGCACCAGCCTGTTCGCATTCGAGGAGCTGGCACTGAGCGACGCCTTCGTGCTGCAGGGCAGCTTTCGTGCCGAGCGCCAGAGCATCGACACGCCGGTCTCCGCCGCGGGCTATTCCGACACGGCATTCGGCGCGTCCATCGGCGCGGTCTGGTCGCTGCCGGCCGAGATGGACCTGTCGCTGAACCTGTCGCTGACGGAGCGTCACCCGAACTCGACCGAGCTGTACGCCGACGGTGCGCACATCGCCGTGCAGCGCTTCGAGCGCGGCAGCGTCACGCTTGGCGACGGCATTCTGGACAAGGAGCTGTCCACGAACGTCGACGTCACGCTGCGCGGTGCCGCCGGCCGCGCGGAATGGACCGCGACGGCGTTCCTGAACAAGGTCGACGACTACATCCTGCTAGCGCCGACCGCGGCCGAGGAAGACGAACTGCAAGTCTTCGAATACCGCCAGCGCGACGTCGACCTGTACGGGATCGAGGCCGAGGCGCGGGTCGAGCTGCTCGACCTGCCAGCCGGCCACTTGCACGGCCGCGTGTTCGGCGACTTCGTGCACGCCGAGGAGCGCGACAGCGGCGCCTACCTGGCGCGCATGCCGCCGCTGCGCCTCGGCGCCGGGCTGCATTTCACCCGCGGGCCGCTCGAGACCGGCGTGCAGCTCACCTGGCACGACGACCAGGACCAGGTCGCGGCCAGTGAGCTGCGCACCGAGGGCTACACGCTGCTGTCGGCGGAAGTCTCCTGGCTGCTCGAAGCGCAGGACCTGTTCCTGTACCTGCGCGGCAGCAACCTGACGGACGAGGACGCGCGCCAGCACACGTCGCCGCTCAAGGACACGGTGCCGCTGCCGGGGAGGGCAGTGCAGGCCGGCCTGCGCTGGGATTTCTAGCGCGGGGGCAGCGTCTCGAAGCGCGCCGTGAAGCCGCTGCGCCGCCAGGCGAAGTAGCCGAGCACGAACCAGGCCTGCATCAGCATGACGACGAGCCACTCGATGACGTTCTCGGCGGCGTCGGCGTCGGCGAGCACGGCTTTCAGCACGAGGTTCAGGGCACCGAGCAGGAACGGCACGAGCGCGAGCAGGAACTGCAGGGCGACGATGCGCTGCAGGCCTGCGTCGCCGCTCGTGACCGCGCTCGACCGCGCACGCCAGCTCACTGCCAGCTGCGCGACGATCGTAAACAGGAAAAAGCCGTAGATGCCGAAGCGTCGCATGAACTCGTAGAAGGGCTGTTGCGTGCCGAGGAAGGTTACGTACAGGGTCAGTGCGATCGCGCCCGCGCCGCCGATGACCGCGACGTGCGCCGTACCGGTGGGACGTCGACCGGCCGCTTCGTCGAGCGCGCGCAGCCACGCGGTTGCGCACAGCCAGTAGACGAGGAGCAGCATCGCCTCCGACAGCATGGCTGGCTTGAACACGAAGCTCGCGGGTTCGTAGCGGCCGGTGGCGCTGATCGAGGTGCAGCCGTCGAGGTAGGGCAGGCAGCGAGGCACGCGCTCGGCCGCGATCGCGATGGCGTAGGACGCGTGGATGGCGAATACCGGCAGCAGGCCGGTCACGAGTGGCAGCAGGCGTAGCAGCATGATGCGGTGCGTTGTACAGACCGGGCCGTTTTTACCGATTTGGGCGTTCGATTGCTAGAATCCGGCAGGCACAGGCACAACAGGCTGCCGACAATCGGGGGGAACGTGCAATGGATATCCTGTCTCTGTGGCTGCCGATCGTGGCATCGGCGGCCATCGTCTGGATCGGCAGCGCCATCGTCTGGATGGTCATGCCGTGGCACAAGAGCGATTTCAGGAAGATCGACAACGAGGAAGGCGCGCGCGCCGGGCCGAAAGGCCTCTCGCCGGGTTTCTACATGCTCCCGTACCGCATGGACCCGCGGGAAATGGAAAAACCCGAGGTGCGGCAGAAGTACGAGGAGGGTCCGCTCGCCTACGTCACTGTGGCGCCGACCGGCGTGCCGAAGATGGGCGGCAAGCTCGTCCTGTCGTTCGTCTACAACCTCGTCGTCGGCATCCTGTGCGCCTACATGGTGTCGCGCACCGTCAGCAACCCCGGTGACTACCTGGCCGTGTTCCGCATCGCCGGTACGGTCGCGTTCGTCGCCTATGGTTTCGCCTACATCCAGGACAGCATCTGGTTCGAACGTCCGTGGTCGATCACCGCGAAGAATTTCCTCGACGCGCTGATCTACGGACTGCTGACCGGCGGCACCTTCGGCTGGCTGGTCGCGGCCTGATACGCCGCCGAGACCCGAAAAGAAAGGGGGCCCCGCGGGGCCCCCTGTCGTTCAGCCGGCCTTGCGGCCATCGCTGAGCGTCAGGCCGCGACCTTGATGCGCCGCGGCTGGGCCTTGGCCTGCTTCGGAATGGTGATTTCGAGCACGCCGTGCCGATCGCTCGCCTTGACCCGGTCGGCATCTACCGTGTCCGGCAGGATGAAGCGCCGGTAGAAGCGCCCGTACGCGCGCTCGCTGCGCCGGCGCACCATGCTCTCCTCGTTCTCGCGCTTCACGTAGTGGCGCTCGCCCGAGATCGTCAGCACGCCGTTGTCGAGCGTGATCTCGACTTCCTTCGGATCGATACCGGGCACGTCGACGTGCAGCTGGAAGCTGTCGTCGAACTCGTTGATGTCGACGGACGGCACCCAGTCGGCCATCGCGCCGCTGCTCTCGTTGTTCGACCAGCTGCTGAAGAGGCGGTTGATTTCTTCCTGCAGCTGATCCATGCCCCTCCAGGGCTCGTAACGTACCAGTGACATGGCTAACTACCTCCTTGAAACGTGGTTCTGCGCAGGTTCCCCCGCGCCCGGGATCCTTGATAAGTGCCGCCGGCCATTTTTCAAGGGGTCCCGGCGCGCAGCCTGACCCCGGTCAGTGTCGCGGCCGCGGCCGCGAACCCGGCGAGTTCGGCGCGCAGCCAGTCGCGAAAGGTCGCCAGCCGCGGGTTCGCGGCGTCGGCGGGGCGGCTGACCAGGAACCAGCTGAACTCGGTGCTGCGCCAGGGCATCAGCGCCACGAGTTCGCCACGCGCCACGTCGTCCGCGACCAGCGACAGGCGGCCGACGCACAGGCCGCCGCCTGCGAGGCACAGCCGTGCGGCGCTGCCGCTGTCCGACAGTCGCAGGTAGCGCAGCGCGCGGGCATCGTCGATACCGGCTTCGCGCAGCCACGGCCCCCAGCCGTTCCAGGGTTCGCCAGGCAGCAGGCGGGAATCCTCGAGCAGCGGCTGCGCGCGGAGCAGCGCGACCGGGTCGAACGAGCTGCCGACGACGCTGCGCAATCCGAGCGGCGCGACCGCATCGCCACAGAGCCGCTCGCAGTCCAGCCCGGCGTAATCGCCCGAGCCGAAGCGGAGGCCGAGGTCGGCATGGCCGGCCCGCAGGTCGCGAAGCGAGCTGTCGCCGTCGAGGGTCAGTGCGAGACCGGGAAAGCGCTTCGTGAATTCCGGCAGGCGCCCGATCAGCCAGCGATCGAGAAACGAGTGTGGCATGGACACGCAGAGCGGGCCGTCGACGCCGGGCGTGCCGATGCCGGCGGTCGCGCGTTCGATCTGGCGCAGCGCGTCGGCGACCTCGTCGTGGTAACGGCGCCCGGCCGCCGTCAGTTCGACGGCGCGCGGCCGCCGCCGGAACAGCTCGGTCGCGAGCGCCTGCTCGAGATGCCGGATCCGGTGACTCACCGCGGCGGGCGTCACGTGCAGTTCGCCGGCCGCGCGCGCGAAGCTGCCGTGCCGCGCCGCGGCGTCGAAGGCGCGCAGGTCGTCGAGCGGCGGCAGCGTCGATGCCATGCTTTAGCCTAAACAATACTTAGCCTAAGGGCGAAAAATAGCCGTTTGACGCAAACATGGCTAGTGCAAACAATACGGCCCAGTACCCCTTCCGGAGACCTGCGATGAGCAACGAGACCCTGCATCGGCTGTCCGCTTTCGCGGAGCAGGCCGGCGGCGGCAATCCCGCCGGCGTCTGGGTCGGCGACACGCTGCCCGATGCCGCGACGATGCGCCGCATTGCCGCCGAGGTCGGCTATTCCGAAACCGCGTTCGTCGCGCCGGCGCGAGGCCGCGAGCGGACGATTCGCTATTTCAGCCCTGAAGCGGAAGTGAGTTTCTGCGGTCACGCGACGATCGCGACAGGGATCGTGCTCGGCGAGGCCGAGGGGGCCGGCCGCTATCGCCTGCTAACGGCCGTCGGCGAGGTGTCGGTGGCCGTCACAGAGGAGGGCGGGCGCCTGCGTGCCGCGCTGACCTCGGTGCTGCCGCGCTTCGAGCGACCGTCCGCCGAGCTGCTGGCCGGCGCGCTCGAATTGCTCGGCTGGCGGTCCGACGAGCTGGATAGGACGATCCGGCCCGCGCGGGCCTGGGCCGGCGCCTGGCACCTGGTGCTCGCGGCGCGGGAACGCACGCGGCTGGATACGCTGGACTACGACTTCGACGCATTGAAGGCGCTGATGCTCGACCACGACCTGACCACGTTGCAGTTGATCTGGCGTGAATCGGCCACGGCCTTCCATGCACGCGACCCGTTCCCGGTCGGCGGCGTCGTCGAGGATCCCGCCACCGGCGCGGCCGCGGCAGCGTTCGGAGGCTACCTGCGCGAGGCCAGACTGGTCGAGGCGCCGACCCGTTTCACGATCCGCCAAGGCGAGGCGATGGGGCGGCCGAGCGTACTCGTCGTCGACGTGCCCGCGGAAGGCGGCATCGTCGTCAGCGGAGGGGCGGTGCCGATCTGACAGCCGCGCGGCCGCTGTACCGGCGCGCCGGCACCCGGAAGTAGGCCGTCGGGCAACCGGCGCCCGGCCGGCACTGCCTGTCGCTACAGATTAAAGACCGACCGTCTGGACGGTTGACAACCGTCTGGTCGGTCGGTAATCTCCGCTACCGACCGACTGGACGGTCTGAGAGAGAGCCATGGTACGACCCGATCCCGAAGCACAGCGCGACCTCCTGCTCGATGCGGCCGAAGCCGTCGTGCGGAAGCGCGGCCTCAGCTGCCTGACGCTGGACGCAGTTGCGCAGCAGGCCGGCCTCAGCAAGGGCGGGCTGCTGCACCACTTCCCGTCGAAGGACGCGCTGGTGCAGGCGATGGTGCAACGCGTCGCCGATGGCTGGCGCGGTTGCTACACGTCCGGCTACGAGGAGGCGCCCCCGGGCCCCGGGCGGCAGGTGCGCGGCCTGATCGCGCATTGCCTGAACGATGCGAAGACCTGGACCAAGGATCTGCAGAGCAGCTCGGCGGCCTGTTTCGCGGCGCTGATGCAGAACCCGGAATTGATCGCGCCGATGCGCGACGCATACGCGGAACTCGACCGGCGGCTGGCGGACGACGGACTGCCGGCCGGTGTCGCCGAGACGATCGCCGCGGCGCTCGACGGCCTCTGGATGTACTGGGTGCTCGGCCTTGCCGACGTTAACCAGGCGCGCGTCGAGCAGATGCGCGTCACGCTCGAGGACTTCCTCGACCATTCGCTCGCGAAGGCGAACGGTCGCAGCAAGCAAGCTGCAAACCACTGACACGCCCCGGAGGGCACTCACATGACCCGTCGTACCCTGATTGGATCGGCGATATTGTTGACCTCGGTTCTCGGCGCGGCCGGCGCGCTGGCCGCCTGGAAGCAGGCTGCACTGGGCGATGCCGCGACGGCGGCCGCCGGCCAGCCGGAGCCGGTCGAAGCCGTCGTGGCGACGACCGCGCGCGCGACGGACTACCGTCCGACGACGACCTCGATCGGCACGGTGCTCGCGCTGCGCTCGATCACGCTGCGAAACGAACTTGCCGGCACCGTGCGCGAGGTGGAGCTGACGCCGGGCGCCATCGTCGAGGCCGGCAGCGTGCTGGTCGCTCTGGACGTCAGCGTGGAGCGCGCGGAACTGAAGGCGCTGCAGGCGCAGGCCGAGCTCGCGGAGACGGTGCTGGCACGCACGGAGCGCCTGCGTGCGCAGAACGCCGTGTCGGAGGAGGAACTTGATAGGGCTCGCGCCGACCGCGACGTCGCCGCCGCGCAGATCGCGCGCACCCGGGCGATCATCGAACGCAAGACGATTCGTGCACCGTTCCGTGCGCGCGTCGGAATCGCCGACGTGCATCCCGGCCAGTACTTGCAGGAGGGCACGCAGCTCACGACACTGCAGGGCGTCGACGAGGCGGCCCACGTCGACTTCACGGTCGAACAGTCGGTCGCCGCGCGGCTCGTCGTCGGTGACCGTGTCGACATAACGACAGGCGAGGACCGGCAATCGGCCGCGGCGATTGTCGCGGTCGACGCACGGGTCGACCCGGCGACGCGCAATGCGATGGTCCGTGCCCGCATCGAACCGGCCGGCAACGGACTTGCGCCGGGCGCTTCGGTTCGGGTCCGGGTGCCTGCAGGCGCCGCGCAAAAAGCAGTCAGCGTCCCGGCCAGCGCGCTGCGCAAGGGACCGGAAGGCGATCACGTGTTCGTCATCGAGCCCGATGCGGCGGGACAGCCGCGCGCGCAGATCCGGCCCGTCGAGGTGCTGGCGCTTCTCGGCGACGACGTCGTGATCGGCAAGGGCCTGGTCGCCGGCGAGCAGATCGCCGCGTCCGGATCGTTCAAGTTACGTGAAGACGTCCTGGTCGCGCTCACGAATGGCGGGCAGGGCGGCATGTCGGGGGCAGGACGTTGATCCGTCCTGGCACATATGCGTTCGATTACCGATACCTTCATCCGCCACCCGGTCATCGCCGTGGTGGCCAACCTGGCCATCGTGCTGCTCGGCTGGCGTGCGCTGGATTCGCTGCCGGTGCAGCAGTACCCACAGCTCGAAAGCTCGTCGGTCGTCATCTCGACCGTGTATTACGGCGCCAGCGCCGAGACGGTGCGCGGCTTCCTGACGACGCCGATCGAGCGCGCCGTGTCGGCGATCGCCGGCATCGACTACGTCGAGTCGACCAGCCGGGCCGGCGTCAGCACGGTCACGGTACGGCTTGAGCTGAATCACGACAGCACGGCCGCGCTGGCCGAAATCAACGCGCGGCTGCAGCAGGTCCGTTCCGAGCTGCCGGCCGAGGCCGAGCCGCCGTCGGTCGAGGTGCAGCGCGCCGACCGACCGTATGCCTCCTTTTACGTGAGCTTCGTGTCCGACACGCGCAGCGTGCCGGAAGTGACGGACTGGCTGGTCCGCACGCTGCAGCCGCAGTTCTCGACGATCGAGGGCGTACAGCGCGTCTCCATCGAGGGCGGCCGCGACATCGCGATGCGCGTGTGGATCGACCCCGACCGGCTCGCGGCGCTCGGGCTTGCGCCGGGTGACGTGTACGCGGCGCTGCAGCGGAACAACTACCTTGCGGCCGTCGGCCAGACGAAGGGCAACCTCGTCCAGGTCAACCTGCTCGCGAACACTGACCTGCGTTCGACCCAGGAATTCCGTGACCTGGTCGTTGCCGAGCGCAACGAGGCAATCGTACGCTTGAGCGACGTCGCGCGAGTCGAACTCGGGGCCGAGGAAGCGCGCATGGTCGCGAAGTACAACGATCGCGAGGGCGTCTACCTCGGCATCTGGCCCGTCGTTGGCGCGAACGAGATCGAGGTCGCCGACCGGCTGCGTGCCGAAATGGAGCGCGTCGAACCCGGCCTGCCGGCGGACATCGACATGCGGCTCGTCTACGACGGCACGATGTTCATGCGTGACGCGCTCGAGGAAATCACGAAGACGCTGGTCGAGACGATGCTGATCGTCGGGCTCGCGGTATTCCTGTTCCTCGGCTCCGTGCGGACCGCGCTGATACCGCTTGTCGCAATGCCCGTGTCGCTGGTCGGCGCCGGTATCGCGATGTACCTGTTCGGCTTCAGCCTGAACCTGCTGACGATCCTCGCCGTCGTACTGGCGGTGGGCCTCGTCGTCGACGATGCCATCGTCGTGGTCGAGAACATCGAGCGCCACGTGCGCGAGGGCAGGTCGCGAATCGACGCGGCCATCGTCGGTGCGCGCGAACTCGTCGGCCCGATCGTCGCAATGACGATCACGCTGGCTGTCGTCTACACGCCGATCGCGTTCCAGGGCGGCCTGACCGGTTCGCTGTTTCTCGAGTTCGCGATCACGCTCGCAGCCGCCGTGGTCGTGTCGGGCTTCGTCGCCGTCACGCTGTCGCCGGTCATGAGCTCGCGCCTGATCCATCCGCAGGGACACCAGGGCTGGCTGACGCGGCAGGTGAACCGGCGTTTCGATGTGCTGCGCAGCGCCTACGGACGCGCGCTCGACGCCGCAATCGATATGCGCGCGACGATCGTCCTGGTGGCCGTGCTCGTTTCCGCTGCGGCATGGCCACTGTACGAGTTCTCCCAGCGGGAACTCGCGCCGGTCGAGGACCAGAGCCACATCACGATGTTCATGGAAGCGGCGCCGGATTCCTCGCTCGCGGCGACTAACCGCGACACGCTGGCCGTTATCGAAAAGATCCGCGCGTTCCCAGAGACGGACTTCATGTGGTCGATCACGATGGACTGGGGGGCGTTCGGTGGCCTGGCTGCGAAGGACTGGCGCGAGCGCGAACGCTCCACGGAGGAGATGTTCGGCGAGGTCTGGTTCGCGGTCTCGCAGGTACCCGGCGTGCGCGTCTTTCCGCGCCTCGACCCGCCGCTACCGACGCCCGGCCAGTACGACGTCGAACTGGTGCTGCAGAGCAGTGCGCCGCTCGAGTCGATGAGCGAGATCGTGAACGCAGTGGTCGGCGCCGGCTGGCAGAGCGGCAAGTTCCTGTACGTGGACTCGGACCTGAAACTCGACCTGCCGCAAGCACGCGTCGTGCTGGACCGCGACCGCATTGCCGACCTCGGACTCGATCTCGCCACCGTCGGCCAGGAACTCGGTACTCTGCTCGGCGGCGCCTACGTCAACCGCTTCAACTACTACGATCGCAGCTACAAGGTGATCCCACAGATCGGCGAAAAGGACCGCGCGTCGCTGGCACCGTTGCTGGATCTCAAGGTCCGCACGCCGGCGGGCGACCTGGTGCCGGTGTCGACCTTCGCCAGCATCGAAACCGGTACGGCGCCTCGCACGCTGAACCGCTTCCAGCAGCGCAATGCAGTGCGCATCTTCGCCGGCGTGCAGCCCGGCATAACCAAGGAAGAGGGCCTGCGCGTGCTCGAAGAAGCGGCGCGGGCGGCGGGGGCCGGCGAGGTCGTGCTCGACTACGCCGGAGAGTCCCGACAGATACGCCAGGAAGGCACGGCGCTGACGACGACGCTCGCATTCTCGGTCGTGCTGATCTACCTCGTGCTGGCGGCACAATTCCAGAGCTTCCGCGATCCGTTCGTCGTGCTGCTGGGCTCGGTGCCGCTCGCGATCTCCGGTGCCCTCGTATTCAGTTTTCTCGAACTGACGACGCTTAACGTCTACTCGCAGGTCGGCCTGATTACGCTGGTCGGGCTGATCGCCAAGAACGGCATCCTGATCGTCGAGTTCGCGAACACGCTGCAGGAGCGCGGCCGGACGAAACTGGCGGCGCTGAAGGAAGCTGCGCAGACGCGCCTGCGCCCGGTCCTGATGACCTCGGCGGCGACCGTCTTCGGTCACCTGCCGCTGGTGCTGGTCTCCGGCCCCGGCTCGGCCGCGCGCAACAGCATCGGCACGGTGCTGGTCGCCGGCATGATCGTCGGCACGCTGTTCACGCTGTTCATCGTGCCCGTGTTCTATTCGTTGATCGCGGAAGACTACTCGCTGCGCAAGGCGCGGCTCGCCGGCGACGGCGCGCTTGAGCCACCAGCGGTCGAACCCGCGACTGGAGTTGCCTGATGAACCGCAGCGATACCTGTCCGGCGACGACCGCCGGCCTGTCGGGCGGCGCGGCGGCCCGGCCGTACCGGCTGTGGCAGCTGCTGGCGGTCATGTTGCTCCTGGCAATGCTCGCCGCCTGTGCGGCCGGCCCTGGCTACGAGGCGCCGAAGGCCGAGACCCCGGAGCGTTTCACGCATGCCGATGCGAGTACCAGCGCGGCGGCACCGGTACTGACCTGGTGGCGTGAACTCGGCGACGAAACTCTTGGCGGACTGGTCGAGGAGGCGCTGGTCGAAAATCACGACCTGCGCATCGCGCGCGCGAACATCGCGCGGGCAAGGGCGCTGCTGCGCATCGATCGCCTCGAGCGGCTGCCGGTCGTCACCGCGGATGCCAGCCTGTCGCGCGAGCGGGCCAGCGACGCGCGCATCGGCGCGCCGTCGTCGACGGACACGTTCTACGAGGCCGGCTTCGACGCGCGCTGGGAGCTCGACCTGTTCGGGCGCGTTACGCGCACGGTCGAGGCGGCTGCCGCCGAGTACGACGCGACGGTGGCGGACGCGCAGGACGTCGAGGTCGTGGTCGCGGCGGAGGTGGCGCGTAACTATGTCGAGTTGCGCGGCGCGCAGTTCCGGCTTGCCGTCGCGCGCCGCAACGCCGACAACCAGGCGCAGACGCTCGCGCTGACCCGGCTGCTGCTCGACACTGGCCGAGGCA
>ERZ869936.2205-NODE-2205-length-11832-cov-5.493929_pt1 | contig 11832 bp, 10 predicted proteins | sample MGYA00520876_ERZ869936 | MGnify/ENA primary metagenome ERZ869936 (study PRJEB32218, sample SAMN09650985) | biofilter metagenome | isolation source: enrty point of leading RO module | place: Saudi Arabia: Thuwal, RO plant located on Red Sea | collected 2016-02-17 ... | reverse complement strand
TTGAGCTGGAACACCGTGAAAACCCCAAAGGAAAAAACCGTTTGGTGTTTGTAAGGAACAAAGTAGCGCCCAACTCTAAGAAAAGAAGGAAGTAAAGCCGCCTTTTCTCCCCTGAAATGAATGCTTACACTTTATCAATTGACGCTTTAGGTCAAGTAATTGACGTTTGAGCTTATGTAATTGGCATTTGAGGTCGCTCGGACGATGCTTGAGCTGCCACAATTGCAGTTTGAGGTGAAACATTGACAGCTTGGGCTCATGTAATTGACGCTTGAGGTCTCTCGGACGGCATTTGAGCTTGCTCGGACGATGCTTGGGCTGACGTAATTGCAGTTTGAGGTGAAACATTGACAGCTTGGACTCATGTAATAGACGCTTGGGCTCGTGTAATTGGCGTTTAACGTATATTTATTAACACTTGCAGTTGCTAGAACGACACTTACAGCTTCTAAATTGATGCTTGCACTCTCTAAATAGACACTTACAACTCCTAAATTGACACTTGCAGCTCCTAAATTGACGCTTACACTCAATAAATAGACACTTACAGCTCCTAAATTGACACTTGCAGCCTCTAAATGGATGCTTACAATGACATAATTGCAGTTTACACTGCCACAATTGCAGCTTGCAGCGTATTTATTAACACTTACAGATGCTAAAACGACACTTGCAGCCCATAAATGGATGCTTACAGTAGCAAAATGGACATTTACAGCTAAAAAACAGACATTTAAAAGACTAAGTATAAATACCTATTTTGTAGTTAAGGTTTTGAAAATTAGGGGGAAGAAATTTATATTAGAGGAAAATAATCACACATGGTAACTTTTAAACAAGTAGCTCGTTCCTATGCCGCATCTGTGAGAGCTGCCGAAAGAGAACAAAAAAGACATGCAAAAGAAACTGCAAAATTATATAAAGAGCAGTTAAAGCAGCTAGAAATTTTAAGTGCTGAAAAAACTGTAAAAAACTATCAGGACTATCTTGATATATTAGTTTCAATTCATAAGAATTGTAGTAATGAAAAAATAAATTGGGAAGAAGTTCTAAATGATGAAGAACCAGAAAAACCATTAAAAAAACAAGACAATGAATTAATTGCTAGAGAAAGGCTTGAGCAGTTTAAGCCTTTATTCTTTGCTAAAATTTTTGGAGCTAATAAGAAGAAAAAATTACTTGAAGAAGATTTAAAAAATGCTATAAATAAGGATATTGAAGAATATGAAAAATCAGTTGAAATTTACAAGGATTGGGAAAAAACTCAATCGATAGCAAAAGGTATAAGAAATTATGATATTAAAGCTTATGCAGAAGCAATTAATTTTTTTGAACCATTTAGTGACCTTTCAGACATGGGGTCAAAACTTGAAATATCTTTCAATAAAGAATTTATTGAAATTGATTTACATGTCAACGATTCCACCGTTATACCAAACTATGTTGTTAATCAGACAAAAACAGGAAAGCTCTCAAAAAAAGATATGCCTAAAGGAAAGTTTAATGAACTTTATCAGGATTATGTTTGTGGAGCACTATTAAGGGTTGGAAGAGAAACTTTAGCTTATTTACCTGTTAAAAAAGTGATAATACATGCCTTATCAGAAATGCTAAACACAACAAATGGACACTTAGAGCTTACGCCTATTGTTTCTGCAATAATAGTACCCGAGACTGTTGATAAATTAAACTTTGAGAATCTTGATCCATCTGACTCAATGAAAAATTTTATTCATAACATGAAGTTTACTAAGACAAACGGATTTTCTAAAGTTGAAAAATTAAACATTGAAAACTAATCCTATCCCTATCTCTCGCAAGCGTCCGCTTGTGAGGTAAAAAAGTAGACTCCTGCCTTCGCAGGAGTGATAATTAGATTTCTCAATCGCTTCTCTCCTTTCGAACTGAGAGTTTAGATTCTTCACCGCCTGTGGCGGTTTCAGAATGACGGGAAAAGTAATGCAGAATGATGAATTATAAATGCAGAGTTTAGAGTTAAGAATGGTAAATTAATAACTAGCAACTAATTTCACCCTTCAATATACCGAAAGTTTTACTTTCTCCTCTTAATCTCAAATGCTCAGGGTGACAACTTAGTATGATATTTTACTTTATGAACTTTATTTTTCTATTGCCTTTTGGCTGGTTAACTAGTGGCTATTGCCTCAACACCGAAAATTTAGATTCTTTCATCCGCCTATGGCGGATTCAGAATGACGTTCTTTTTAGAGTAATGACGTTCTAATTTAGTGAACTAACTACTGTTTAACTAGTTCTTGATATGCTCATTTCGTTCGCTACTCGAACTGACAAAAAGTCTCTCCTTTGGAGAGATTTAGAGAGGTGTTACCATCTCCAGTCTTTGCCTAGGATGAGTTTTTCTTTGAGGTTATGCTTTTCTAAAAAGGCTTTTACTTCTTCGCTTGGCAGGTGTTGTGGAAGAGTTTGCGCATTAGCCAGTTCGTATAAAAACATGCCTGTAAAGCGTACGTTGTTTATCATATCGCTTTCTTTTACCAAATCAAAGTGGTCGCAAGAAGAGTGGTAGCAACCGTACACGCCTTTGTTCATATTACTGTTGGGCCAGGTAACGGGTATGCCTTCCATCATAAAGGGTTGGTGGTCACTATGCAGACCTGCGGAGTTGGTGTTTTCATTGGCAAAAAAGGTATCGGCTTGTGCAATGAGTTTGCCAATGCTGTCCATCCAGTTCACCATTTCTTCTCTTCCAAAGGCGTTAAATCCTTTTGCGTTTCCGGTCATGTCCAGGTTTACCATGTATTTTACTTCCGCCAATTTGTTGGTTTCTTTCAGGTGTTTTACATAGGCACGTGAGCCGAGCAAGCCTTCTTCTTCGCCCATAAACATCACAAAGCGAATGCTTCTTTTGGTATTAAGCTTTAGCTTAGCAAAGGTTCGGGCAATGTCTATGATAGAAAACGAGCCAATGCCATTGTCAATGGCTCCTGTTGCCAAATCCCATGAATCAAGGTGTCCGCCTACTACAATGTATTCATTGGGTAATTCAGTACCTATGTGTTCGGCAATGACATTACGCGCTTTAATGATTTCGCTTTTGTTGGTCATTTGAATATGTGCCTTGGCTTCGGGTTTGGTTTTGAGGCTTTCTCTTAGCTTCTCTCCTGTTTCAAAGGAAACACATACCGCAGGAATGGGAATTAAATCGCCTGTTACGGAAGCTGTACCTGTTAGCAATATTTCGCCTGTTACCTGATTTTTAAAAATAATACCTGCCGCACCGTTATCAATCGCCAACAATGATTTTTCGGAACGGTGTAAGTTTTCTTCGCCCTCTCTCCCATTTTCATTGCCAATGTTCATCAATACTATCTTGCCCGCAATTTGATTTTTTAAACTATCGAAATGGCGTTGCAGTCCGTTTACTAAATCAATTATTTGAGCGGTAGTATCAATCATTACGGGTGAATGCGCCAAGCTTACACAGGCTAAATCGTTGCCATCTACTTCTAACTTTACATCGCCCCTTAGCCAGCTACGGGCTTCAAAATCAAAAAAGCGAACGTTTTGCAAACCGTATTTGGTAAATAAGTCAAACGCCAGTTGTTCTGCTTTTGCTCCGTTTTTCGTGCCCGTTAAACGATGCCCGATGGTAGAAGTAGCGTTTTGCAGATTCATGTAAGCTTCTGAAAAGCTTTTTACTTCGGTGTTAATCAACTCAAAGGTTTCTAATGAAGTGAGTTGTTTTTGGGGTTCTTCTTGGCTACATGAAAACAAAATAGTAGCAGCAAAAATTGGAATGAATATTTTTTTGAACATGCTCAATAGTTTCCACAAATTAAGCAATTTTTTTAGGAATGCTTTTTTACCTTTGAAGCATGCAGCAAATTCCGTTAGCAGAAAGACTTCGCCCCAACACGCTTGATGAATACATCGGGCAAGAACATATATTGGGAAAGGACAAGCCGCTAAGGAAACTGATAGCAAAAGGCAATGTTCCTTCCATGATTTTGTGGGGTCCTCCAGGTGTGGGAAAAACTACGTTGGCGCATATTATTTCCAAAACATTAGACCGACCTTTTTATGCCTTGAGCGCCATAAACTCAGGTGTTAAAGAAGTGCGAGAGGTGATTGATTCCGCTAAGAAAAGCGGACCGATTGGCGGACAACCCATTTTATTTATTGATGAGATTCATCGTTTTAGTAAATCGCAACAGGATAGTTTGCTGGGTGCGGTAGAGAACGGCACCGTAACTTTGATTGGCGCTACTACCGAAAATCCTTCTTTTGAAGTAATTAACGCCTTACTTAGCAGATGCCAGGTGTATGTGCTGGAGGAATTGGGTAAAGAGCAATTGGAAAAGATGTTGCAAATTGCCATTAGCACGGATGAGTTTTTGAAAAAGAAAAACATTCAGTTGAAGGAAACGGATTTGCTGATGCAGGTTTCGGGTGGTGACGGCAGAAAGCTACTGAACTTTTTAGACATTATTGTAGAGAGTGTAGAAAGTGATGATGTAGTAATTACAAATGATTTGGTGCAGGAACAGTTGCAAAAAAACATTGCCCGCTATGACAAAACGGGTGAGCAACATTATGATATTATTTCGGCTTTTATTAAGTCATTAAGAGGCAGCGACCCTAATGGTGCTGTTTATTGGCTTGCCAGAATGATTGAGGGAGGCGAAGACCCTAAGTTTATTGCCCGAAGGATGTTGATACTAGCCAGTGAAGATATTGGCAACGCAAATCCTACGGCATTGGTAATGGCTAATAATTGTTTTCAGGCGTTGAATGTGATTGGCTGGCCGGAAGGAAGAATTATTTTATCGCAAACAGCTATTTATTTGGCAAGCAGTCCTAAAAGTAATGCGAGTTATATGGCTATTAATGAAGCGCAGCAATTGGTTCAGAAAACGGGCAATCTTTCGGTTCCGCTACATTTAAGAAATGCTCCTACCAAATTAATGAAGCAATTGAATTATGGCAAAGATTATCAATATGCCCACAGCCATGAGAATAACTTTATCAATCAGGAATATTTACCTGAAGATATAAAGAATACAAAGCTTTACGAGCCTTCTAAAAACCCCAGAGAGGAAGAGTTGAGAAGGTATTTAAAAAACCTGTGGAAGGATAAGTATGGGTATTAGTCTTTAAAAGCTTCTTTTACCTTAGCCACTACCTGGTTATCTGTCATACTATCGGCCGTTTCAACACCAATTAAATTTACTTTGCTTAGTAAGGTATTTTCTTTGATGGCATCAGCCAGTTTGTTTTTTACCTTAGCCGGACCAAAAATAAATACCTCATCAGAAGATTTTAAATGATTCATTACATCATCTAAGTAACCATTAAGTTGATGTTTTTTTCGTTCATTTATTTTTTGTTCTCTACTCAAATGCTGGTCACCCATAAAGCTACCTGAATCTCCCGCACCTTCAAGCGCCCTTGTTTCAACATTAGACTCTATTTCGGTTAATTTTTCTTTTCCGTTTTCTAAATCTACCACAATGGCTTTAGCGGTATCAATCCAAATTCCTGTTTGTTTCATCTGTTTATCATTTTTATTTTAAAAGTGCATATAATTGAGCCAGCACTACCAGCTCCGATTTATTTTTTCCTGAGTATGATGCCGCTATTGCGTTGGCTACTTTCCAAATGAGTAATTTCAATTCTTTACCAAACAACTGTTGTTTTACCTGATAAAACTTCTCAAATTCTTCAAAACATTCTTGTGATTCTTTATCCTCTCTTGCCAAATTCTTAAACACCTCTGAAATTGCTTCAATGGCAGTAATATCAATCAATTGATTTTCATCGGTATCATCTGAAGCTTCTTTAGTAAATACTTCCTGCATTTTAAAATATTCTTCCCGCTTTACTTTCCCATCAGCCACTGCAACAGCATAAAACAAGTTACCAAGTTTATCATACATTTCTTTTTTTATGCTATTAGGTATAATCATATCAATGTTTTTAAATGAACTTTAATATTACAAAGGTATAAAAGGAATTTTTCGGAATTCCAAATTATAAGCAGGTGATTAACTGATCTTTGTCAGCTATTTTTAGAGTTTATTGTTATTTTTGACTACTAAAACAAAGGTGTTATGAAGAGAATAGTTTTATTAGTTATTGGTAGTTTAATTCAGTTATCTATACTGGCATGCAGATGTAAGCAAATTAGCCCTAGTGAAGCCCTATCACTTAGTCAAACAGCTTTTACAGGTAAAGTTTTAAAGGTTGTGATGGATAAGGAAAAAGAAAACTATTCTGTAACGTTTAAGGTGATTAAAACATTTAAAGGAGAACCATCAGAAGAAATAATAATTACTACAAAAGTAAGCTCAGCTGCTTGTGGTTATAATTTTGAAAAAGGAACCTCTTATTTAGTGTTTGCTGCCGACAACTCTACCAACTCATGCAGTGGTAATATGACCTTAGCTGACTTTGTAACTAATTACGGTGCTGAAGTTTTTAAGGAAAAGAAAGTTCCAACGGTAGTTACCATGGACCAATTAACCACCAATAAAAGCGGACAATATTTGTATGACGGAGCGCCTTTTACCGGAACAATGGTAATGTTGTATGACAACGGAAACATAATGAGTTCGAGACCATTTATTAATGGGTTTCCTCCTGAAGACTATCAGTCTATGTCTTATTACAAAGACGGAAAGCTTTCTTCCAGAACCAACTTTAAAGAAGGGAAATTAATTACTACAGAAGGTTTTTTTCCTGAAGATAATCCTAATGGCTACTATCGTTCTTCTTATGATCAGGCTACTTTAACGCAAACGTCTTATTATTTTGGCGGGAAAGTAGCCGAAGTTTCCGTACAAAAAACTGATACGGTTACTTTTCAACCCACTTTTGATGTTACTACCTATTACCCAACCGGGCAATTAAAAGAAAAGTACCATGCCGTAGGCTTTACACATAATAAGCACGGTGATTATATTAAATACCACCCTAACGGAAAAGTGGCTGAAGAATCAAAGTTTAATGACGGAGTAACGATTGACAAAAAGATCTACAACGAAAAAGGAAAAAAGATAAAGCTAGATTTTAACTATAAAAAATATGATTATATAGTTCATTAAAAGCCAAGACTATCTCTGAGATAAGTATCTCCATTGCTATTTTTATTCCAGTAATCTATTTTTATAGTCTTTAGTAATGTTGCTTTAGTAGTTAGTTTTTTTCTTCCCTCTCCCCAACCGCTATAGTATTCTTCTTGCCAACTCATTATTTTATAAGGAAAGTTAGCCTGGTATGAAATAGACAAACTTCTCTCTAAATCAGGATAAGTAAGCGTAACGTTTAAAAGTGAATCATTTATTTTCGATTGACTTACGTTGCATTCATAAGCTTTTAGTTCTTTGTGTAATAATCGTAAATAAAAGAATGACGGAATAACTTTCTGTTTACCTTGAGGTAAAGCTTCAGGCCGTAAACGAATCATGCTATAGATATCATCTTCTAATATAGCTTTATCCAAAGTTACCTCAGCAGATTCTTCTTCAAAATATGAATTAATCTCTACCTCAAACTTGCTTTTGTTAAGTAACTCCATATAGGTGTGTCCGCAACACTCTTGTGATGATGAACTTACTTTTAGAGAGTTTTGTCCATTTTGAAAAGGAAAGAAAGTGCTGTTCATCATACTATAGGGATAAATGCCCGTGTTAAACTTTTTGGTATAGTTTAATTTTAAAACGGAAATATCTTCTTGTGTTGGGTTATCTGCTTTGGTATTAGACTTTACAGAAAAAGGTTCTGTTACAAAGACCAATACTGCATTTCCTTCTCTTAATTCTCCGTATCTGGCTTGAGTAAGTTGGTAACTGGAAATTTCTGCTTCATTGTTATACCAGTATTGCTTTTGTTCTTCGGTTAAGCTTTTAGTCTCTTTTTGTTCATTTTCAGGGCTATTACATGAGATAAAACTTAGTAAAACAGAAATAAATAAAAACATACGCTTCATGGATTTAGCTTCTTTATTACAAAAGTAAGTAAACAATAACAGCTTTCAACAAACACATTTTAATAATTGACTGATGGCATATAAAAATGGCACTGTATTCGCTTTAGTTTTGTAGCCATGAAAAAAGTGTTGACCGTTATAGGAGTTTTAGTAGGATTAAATTCATTTTCACAATTTAAGTATCCGCAAGATATTTTTCGTTCACCCATAGATTTTCCTATTGTTTTAGCAGGAACTTTTGGTGAGTTAAGACCCAATCATTTTCATACCGGCTTAGATATTAAGACTATGGGAGTTGAGGGTAAAAACATTTACGCCTGTGCTGACGGTTATGTGAGCAGAATAAATGTTTCGCCTTGGGGATACGGCTATGCGCTTTATATAGACCATCCCAGCGGATATACAACCGTTTATGCGCATTTAAAAAACTACTCAAAACCAATTGCAGACTATGTAAAGAAAATGCAATATGAAAAGCAAACATGGGAAATAGAACTAAGACCAGACTCAAATTTATTTAAAGTAAAGAAAGGAGATGTTGTGGCTTACTCCGGAAATAGCGGAAGCTCATCTGCCCCTCACCTACACTTTGAAATAAGAGAAACAAAAACGGAAGTTCCTATTAATCCCTTGTTTTTTGGATTTAAAGTTGAGGATAATATTCCACCCAGAATTATTCAGGCGATGGTTTTTTCAACCGAATACGGTGTTAACAATAAATATGACCGATATAAGGTTGATATTACCGAAAGCAATGGTAGCTACAAAAGAAAATATGACGCACCCATAGAAGTTTGGGGAAATGTAAGCTTTGGAGTAGAAACGGACGACCAATTAAATGGTGCTCACAACAGAAACGGAGTTTATAGCATAGACTTACTAGTGAATGATGAAAAAATATATCACCATGAAGTGGAAAAAGTACCATTTCATCGCTCTAGAAATATTAACGCACATATTGATTACGAATATTACAAAAAGACGAAAGACAGAATTCAATGCAGTCATATTCACCCTAATAATAAACTACCTACCTATTCAAATATTCAAAATAACGGCTATTACAACTTTAGTAAAGAGGGTGAATATCAAGTAAAATACATTGTAAAAGATTTTCATGGAAATCAATCTATTCTTGAGTTTAGTGTTATTGCAAAACCAATGACCACAATGCTACCTCAGCCTAAAGAAGCATTGGAATGTCTGAAAGAAAATGATATTCATAAAGATGGAATTCATGTGCATATTCCTGATTCTGTTTTGTATTGCAGAACACCAATAGATGTGGTAAAAAAAGCTGCCAACTCAAATACTATTTCTGAAGTTTATCAAGTTCATTCTGAAAATACTCCTCTACAATCTTACATTTATATAGGAATAGAAAAAAACATTCCTGAGAGGTTAAAGCCAAAAACTGTTATGGCAAGGTATAGCGACAACGGAAAATATTATGCTTTGAAAGGAGAATGGCAAAACAATACGTTTACCGCAAAAACAAAAGATTTTGGAAGTTTTGCATTAATGTTAGATACCATTGCTCCGGTTATAGAACCCATAAATATTTTTGACGGTAAATGGATGAGTAAAAACTCCGGTATTATTATAAAAGCCACAGACAACCTAAGCGGAATACTAAAATACAACTCATTTATTGACGGTAAATGGGTATTAACAGAATACAATCCATCAAAAGCATGGTACATACATTATTTTGAAGATGATTTACCAAGCGGTGAACATAATTACACCATTCAAATTGAAGATGCAGTAGGCAACATTGCCATCTGGCAAGGAAAGTTTAATCGATAACTATTCTATCACTACTTTTTCAGTAACAAATACTGCTTTATTGTTTAGTAATTGAATAAAGTAAACACCGGAAGCCAATTGACCTACATTTAACTGAGTAGTATTTCTACCCTTTTGTAAAGAAATTAATTCATTAACCACTTGTTTACCGCTAAAATCTAGTATTCTGATTTCAATATTCTCTCTGGATTCACTATCAATATTTATATACAAAACTTCATTAACAGAAGGATTTGGATAAACAGAAACTTCAGAGATTGGGGTAAATTCTTTTACGCCTACTCCCGGAACTGCTCTATATGAATCTCTGTACTCACAAGTTAATTGCCCTGAAATTTCTGTAAAAATTAATAAAGGAACACCCTCACCTTTTGCCAACCATTTGTATTGAATTTGAGCCGGTCTGGGAAAGTCATATCCGGCATTAAACTGGCTGCTATAAATCGTATCTGTAATATATTGAGTTGATTTAACACGTAAGGTGCTAAAAGTACCAAATGGTGTTGTTAAGCTTCCCCATCCGTCAGCAGTATCATAACGATGTATTTTTTGGCCGTAGTAACCTATACCGGAAATATTTTCTCCATTTTCGGCATAGTTATATAAAGTATTCCCATAGTTTAAGGGAAAGCTATAGTTTATATCTACAGGAACATTACGTGAAGAGGTTGGAACAGAATTAACCTCAGCTCCATAGCCCACCCAGCTATATTCCGCTGAAGAATTTTTATAATAATTATATACATCTTGCACATTAAAGAAACCAGCAGAAACATCTCTTCCTTTAATAGCATAATCTGCTTTGTGATTTGGATAAGAAAAGTTATTGTTAAAGTAAAATTGATATGCTATGGGAGTGGAAGACACAGGAACATATTCATCTAATCTTTGTTGTTCTGCAGAAAGTGCAGAAAAATTCCAGGTAAAATTTGCTCCGGTAGCGGAAGGGTTTATTCCCGTGAGGCTGTTGTCAATACTATATCTAAACGTATCATTAACAGCAGGCATATCTGTATTATCTATAGTAATTTGTGCATTAGCACCTAGTACAACAAAACAAAAAAGTGGTAATAAATATCTCATAGTTAGAATTTTAAAAAAGTAAAGTTAAAGAATTTTTCCGTCTGATATCGTAAGCTTTCTATCAGCCATATTTGCCAACTCGTTATTATGGGTAACTATAATAAATGTTTGTTGGTGCTTTTCTCTTAACTTAAAAAATTGTTCATGTAAGTCCTTTGCAGTATTTGAATCCAAGTTACCGGAAGGTTCATCTGCCAAAATTACATCAGGGTCATTTATTAATGCTCTAGCCACTGCAACTCTTTGTTGTTCTCCTCCACTTAAGGCATTAGGTTTATGTAAAGCTCTTTTTTCCAATCCTAATTCCTGAAGTAACATCATTGCTTTTGCTTCTGCTTCCTTTTTAGATATTCCTCCTATCATTGCAGATATAGCAATGTTTTCAAGGGCAGTAAACTCAGGCAACAACTGATGAAACTGAAAAATAAAACCAATGTGTTTGTTTCTAAAAGCAGCTATTTTTTTTCCTTTTAAACTAATAACATCTGTATCATTAATTAGCAATGTACCGCTATCAGGCTTTTCTAAAGTTCCTAATATTTGCAATAAGGTAGTCTTTCCCGCTCCTGATGCTCCTACTATAGATATTATTTCTCCTTTGGCTGCATTTAATGTAACGCCCTTGAGTACATCTAAGCCATGATAAGATTTTTTTATGTTTTCTGCCTTTAACACAGCGTAAATGTATAAAAAAGTAAATGAGTAAAGCTAAATACACCAACCTGTTAAAAATAATTTTTGGCATTCCTATCATAAAAATATACATTTGGTTCCACTAAAAATTTACAGATGAATATTCACGAATATCAAGCGAAAGAAGTTTTAAAAGGCTATGGCGTTGCCATCCAAGAAGGAATTGTAGCAGACACTCCTGAACAAGCGGTGGAAGCTGCCAAAAAGTTAACCGAGCAAACCGGAACGCAATGGTGGGTAATTAAAGCCCAAATACATGCCGGAGGAAGAGGAAAAGG
>ERZ869936.2204-NODE-2204-length-11833-cov-4.063848_pt1 | contig 11833 bp, 8 predicted proteins | sample MGYA00520876_ERZ869936 | MGnify/ENA primary metagenome ERZ869936 (study PRJEB32218, sample SAMN09650985) | biofilter metagenome | isolation source: enrty point of leading RO module | place: Saudi Arabia: Thuwal, RO plant located on Red Sea | collected 2016-02-17 ... | reverse complement strand
CACGTCGACCTCACCGTGCAGCCGTTCGGCGATCAGCCGCGCCATCGGCACTGCCCCGCGTGGAATGCCAAGCACCAGCGGATTGCGGCCACGCCACCCCGACAGCGCATTCGCGAGCTGCTCGGCGGCATCGACGCGGTCCCGGAACACGACGTGGTTTAGGGCAGTATTTCCGCGTTGATGCCGTCGGCTTTCGCCACCCGCGCCTTGCGCGCAAGCCGCTCTGCCGCCTCGACGGTGTTCCCGAGCAGCATGGTGATGGTCATCGGCCCGACCCCGCCCGGCACCGGCGTGATCCAGCCCGCCACCCGGCGCGCCGAATCGAAGTCGACGTCGCCGGCCAGACGACCGTCATCCAGGCGGTTCATGCCGACGTCGATCACAGTCGCGCCCGGCTTCAGCATGTCGCCGGTCACCAGCTGCGGCCGGCCGACCGCCACCACCAGGATGTCCGCGAGCCGGGTGTACTGGCTGAGGTCGCGCGTCTTCGACGTGCAGATGGACACCGTGGCGCTGCGCTGGAGCAGCATCAGCGCCATCGGCTTGCCGACGATGTTGCTGCGTCCGATGACCACCGCGTTCGCGCCTTCGATCGGAATGCGGTAATGGTCGAGCAGCGCCATCACGCCGTACGGGGTGCACGGCGGAAACACGGTGCCGCCGGTTACCAGCGCGCCCAGGTTGTACAGATGAAAACCGTCGGCGTCCTTGTCGGCCGAAATCGCCTCGAGCACCTTGTTGTTGTCGATGTGCCTCGGCAGCGGCAGCTGCACCAGGATGCCGTGAATCGCCGGGTTTCGATTGAGCGCCGCGATACGCTCGAGCACCGTCGCCTCCGGCACGTCTTCTGGATAGCGGTGGATCTCGGAATGCATGCCGATATCGGCGCAGGCCTTCGCCTTGTTGCGCACGTACACATGCGAGGCCGGATTGTCGCCGACCAGGATCACTGCCAGCCCGGGCATCGTGCCGGCGGACTTCAGCGCCTCTACCCTCGCCTTCAACCGCTCGCGCAGCACGCGCGAGACTTCCTTGCCGTCGATCAGCTGCGCCGTCATGCCTTTGCCGCTTCCGCCTTTTCTATCTCGGCCATGGTCGAATAGAACACCGGCCCGCGCCCCATGTCCGACTCGTCCTGACTGATGAGCGCATTCACGTTGAGCCCGTTTCTCATGCGCGAGCCACGCAGCTGCTTGGGCGCACCCACCACGCCGGGCAGCAGCCCTTCCACCACCAGCGCATGACCGAAGGTCTCGCCGCGCCCGTTGTACAGCCGGCACAGATCGCCGCTCACGATGCCGCGGGCGCGCGCATCCGCCGGGCTCAGCTCGAACGAGGCGCGCGACATCATTTCCTCCAGCCGCGGCACATGCTGGAAGCTGGCGCCGATGAAATAGTGGGTCGCCGCGCTCACCACCTGCAGCGGATAACGCGGATCGGGCTGCTCCGCGCCTAGGCCTTCGGTCTCCGGCAGATGCGCCGGCAGCGGATCGAGGCCGAGCTGCTTCATGCGCTCCGAATAGATCTCGATCTTGCCCGAGGGCGTCAGCCATTTGCCGGAGTTGATGCCGGGACGGCGCGGCGAGTCGACCGCGGCGCGGGCGAAGCCTTCTTCTTTCAGCCGCTCGTAGGTAATGCCCTCGAACAGCGGATTGAACGCCGGGTCGATCAGCTCGCGGATCATTTCCTCGTCGGACTGCGAGAAGCACGGATCGTCGTAGCCCATGTGCCGGGCGAGGCGGCGGAACAGCTCGCCGTTGTCCAGGCTCTCGCCCTGCTTCTCGATCGCCTGCTCCGACAGGCTGAAATAGTAGTTGCCGTAGGCGCCGTGCAGATCGGTGTGCTCCAGCGTCGTGTCGGCCGGCAGCAGGATGTCGGCGTAGTCCGCGGTGTCGCTGAAGAAGGTGTCGTGGACCACGGTAAAGAGGTCTTCGCGCATCAGGCCGCGGCGAGCGTCGGCGGTATCTGGCACACAGTTCGCCGGGTCCGAGTTCCAGACGAACAGGGCGCGCACCGGCGGCTGCGCCCGGTTGAGCGCCATGCCGAGCTGGATCATGTTGAAGCTGCGAGGCGTGCGTCCTGCCAGCAGGTCGGTGCGCTGCAGCTTCGCCAGGTCGATGCGCCGCATCTCGCCGCCGGTGGACATGCACACGCCGCCGGGCCCGCGCATCGCGCCGGTAATCGCGGGCAGCAGCTTGATCGCGCGCGTCATCGACCCGCCGTTCTGGTGGCGCTGGATGCCCCAGTTCACCCGGATGAAGGATTTCTGCGTCGCCGCATACATCAGCGCCAGCTTCTCGATGTCGGCGGCCGGCAGCCCGGTGATGGCGGCGACCCGTTCCAGCGGGTACGCCGGCAGCTGCTCCTCCAGCAGCCTTTCCCAGCCCACCGTGTGCGCTTTCAGGAAGTCCACGTCGTGCAGCCCGCGGTCGACGATGACCTTCATCATCCCGAGCGCCAGCGCTGCGTCGGTGCCGGGCCTCGGCTGCAGATGCCAGTCGGCGAATGCGGTCGTCCGGGTGACGCGCGGATCGATCGCAACGATCTTCGCGCCGTTGGCACGCGCCTCGTTGACGAAGGGCATGGCGTGCACCCCGGTGGACGCCAGACTGGTGCCCCACAGGATGACCAGCTCCATCTTCGGCAGGTCTTCGATGTTGGCGTCGCCGACGCGGCCGGTGGTGAACGCCTCGGCCGCCGCGCCGGCCGCGGTGCAGATGGTGCGCTCAAGGCGACAGGCGCCCATCTTGTTGAAAAAGCGTTCGCCCATGCCGAGGAAGCCCAGCATGCCGAGCGTGCCGGAGTAGGAGTAAGGCAGCACCGCCTCGGCGCCGTGCTCGGCGATCACCCCCTTGAGCCGCGCCGCCACCTCGGTCAGCGCCTCGTCCCAGCCGATACGCTGCCATTGCGCGCCCGGGCCTTTCGGTCCGACGCGCCGCCGCGGGTACAGCACCCGCCGCTCGTTGTACACCAGGTCGAGATAGTTGTTGACCTTGTTGCACAGATACCCGCGGGTGACCGGGTGGTCGGGATCGCCCTCCACCCGTATGGCGCGCCCGCTCTTCACATCGACGGTGCCACGCATCGAGCAGGCGTCCGGACAATCGTGCGGGCAGGTGGCGCGCACGACCTTCTGTGTCAGCGCGTGGGCGTGTGTTGGGGCGGGTTCCATGTGCGGCGTTCCCCGGAGCGTCTCGGAATACCCGAGATTTTACTCCTCGACCGCGCCGAGGCGCAGCGACAGGGCGCGCGCCTCGGCACGCAACCGTTGCGCCACCCGCCCGTTCCAGCGCACATCGAAGTGCCCGCCATGGCCGAGCACCGTCAGCACCAGGGCCAGCCGTCCGCCAGCGCCAAACACCGGCGCGGCAAAGGCCGCCACGCCCGGAATCAGGTCGCCGTCGACCCGCGCCAGCCCGCGCCTGCGGATGTCGCGTACCAGCGCGTCGACCGCCGCGGCGCTGCGCGGCCCACGCGCCTGACGCTGCCGCGCCGCCGCCGCCAACTCGCCGCGCAGCAGCGACGCGGTCTGCTCGCGCGGCAGCCACGCCAGAAACGCCCGGCCGGTGGCCGACGTAAGCAGCGGCAGCACGCCGCCTACGCGCAGATTCACCGTCACCGGGCGCCGGGCTTCTTCCCAGCGCACCCCCGTGGCGCCGTAGCTGCCCCAGACCGCCAGCGCCGCAGTCTCGTCGGTGGCATCACGCAGCCGCGCGAGCGAGGGTCCCGCCACCCGCACCGGTTCGAGCTGCGACAGGCTGGCCAGTCCCAGGCGCAGCGCAAACCCGCCCAGCTCGTAGTGCCCGCTGTCCGGCGATTGCTCCGCCAGTCCCAGTCGAATCAGGCTCACCAGGTAGCGATGCGCCTTGGCCGGCGGCATGGCCGCGGCCGCCGCCAGATCGCGCAGCATCATCGGCTGCCCGCCGTCCGCCAGCGCGTGCAGCAGCCGGCCCGCCATCTCCACCGACTGCACGCCCTGCCGGCCACGCGCGCCTGGCGTGCGGGTTGACATCGTTTGCCTGTGCTCATTACGCTTTTCGTAATTCATTTCCCTAATCGTAATCGCAGTCGGGCGCGGGCGAAACCGCCCCGGCACGGAGGAGCAGGCATGGAGAAGAAATTCGCCTCGCAGGCCGACCTTGAGGACAAGAAGGTCAGCTTCGTCGAACTCGGTCCGGGCGCCTATGCGTACACCGCCGAAGGCGATCCCAACACCGGCATCGTCGTCGGCGACGATTCCGTTCTGGTGGTCGACACCCAGGCGACACCGGTGATGGCGCAGGACGTCATCCGCCGCATCCGCGAGGTAACCGACAAGCCGATCCGCTACGTGGTGCTGTCGCACTACCACGCGGTGCGGGTGCTGGGCGCCTCGGCCTACAAACCCGAGCACATCATCGCCAGCCAGGGCACCCACGACCTCATCGCCGAGCGCGGAGACGCCGACATGAAATCGGAGATCGGCCGCTTCCCGCGACTGTTCCGGTCGGTCGAGAGCATTCCCGGCCTGACCTGGCCCAACCTGGTGTTCGGCACCGAGCTCACCCTGTGGATGGGCCGGCGCGAAGTGCGCATCCTGCATCCGGGCCGCGGCCACACCAAGGGTGACACCGTGGTCTGGCTGCCGAAGGAACGCATTCTGTTCAGCGGCGATCTCGTCGAGCACGGCGCCACGCCCTACACCGGCGACGCCTATCTCAGGGACTGGCCGTCGACGCTGGAAAAGCTGCGCGCACTGCAGCCGGCGGCGCTGGTGCCCGGCCGCGGCGATGCGCTGCGCACCCCGGCCGAGGTCGAGGCAGGTCTCGCCGGCACGCGCGATTTCATCACCCAGCTGTATCAAACCGTGGCAAGCGGCGCCGGCGCCGGCAAGCCGCTCAAATCCGTCTACCGGGAAACCTACGAACGGCTCAAGCCGCAGTTTGGCCACTGGGTGATCTTCGATCACTGCATGCCTTTCGACGTGAGCCGCGCCTACGACGAAGCCACCCGACATCCCGACCCGCGCATCTGGACCGCCGAGCGCGACCGCGAGATGTGGCAGGCGCTGGAGAGTTGATGGCGGGCGCCACGCACGCCAGCCGGGGCCGCGGGTGAGCTCGCGCGGGCACATCGACGCGCGGGCGCCGGTCCTGGTGGTCGGGGCCGGCCCGGTCGGGCTGTGCGCAGCGATCGACCTCGCGCAGCACGGCGTAAAGGTGCTGGTGCTCGACCAGGACGACAGCCTGTCGGAGGGCAGCCGCGCCATCTGTTTCGCCAAGCGCACGCTGGAAATTCTCGACCGTCTCGGCGTGGGCGAGCAGGCGGTGGCGCGAGGCGTGGTGTGGAACACCGGCAAGGTATTTCTGCGCGATCGCCTGCTCTACCAGTTCGACCTGCTGCCCGAGCCGGGGCACCACCGGCCGGCTTTCATCAACCTGCAGCAATACCTGATGGAGCAGCTCCTCGTCGAGCGGCTGAAGATGCTGCCCGGCGCCGAACTGCGCTGGCGGCACCGGGTCACCGGGCTCGCGCCGCGCGCCGACGGCGTGACGGTCGAGGTGGAAACGCCGGCCGGCCTCGAGCACTTCGACTGCGACTATGTGGTGGCCTGCGACGGCGCGCGCAGCCCGCTGCGCCATCTGCTTGGCCTGGAATCGCGCGGCCAGGTGTTTCGCGACCGCTTCCTGATCGCCGACGTGCGCATGCAGGCCGACTTTCCGCCCGAACGCTGGTTCTGGTTCGACCCGCCGTTTCATCCCGGTCAGTCAGTGCTGCTGCACCGTCAGGCCGACAATGTCTGGCGCATCGATTTCCAGCTCGGCTGGGATGCCGATCCCGAGCGTGAGCGCCAGTCGGAAAATGTGCTGCCCCGCATCCGCACGATGCTTGGCCCGGATCGCCCGTTTACCCTTGAGTGGGTCAGCGTCTATACCTTCCAGTGTCGCCGCATGGACCGCTTCGCGCACGGGCGGGTACTGTTCGCCGGCGATGCTGCGCACCAGGTGTCGCCGTTCGGTGCGCGCGGCGCGAACAGCGGCATCCAGGATGCCGACAACCTCGCCTGGAAGCTCTGCGCGGTGCTGCGCGGCGAGGCGCCGCCCGCGCTGCTCGAAAGCTACGACGCCGAGCGGGTGCCGGCCGCCGACGAGAACATTCTCCATTCCACCCGCAGCACCGATTTCATCACGCCCAAGAGCGACGCGAGCCGCGCGCTGCGCGACGCCACCCTGCAGCTCGCCGAGTTCTTTCCGTTCGCGCGCCGCCTGGTCAACAGCGGGCGGCTGTCGTTGCCCTCGGTGTACCGCGACTCGCCGCTCAACACGGCGGACGACGCCGCGTTCGGCCAGGACGCCTGCGGGCCGGGGGCCCCGGCGGCGGACGCGCCGGTCGACACCCGCGACGGCCGCAGCTGGCTGATCGACGAGGTCGGCGGCCGCTTCGACCTGCTCTACTTCGCCGGCGCGGACGGCGTGCCCGACGCCCTGCGCGAACGGTTCGAGGCGCTGCGCCGGCAGCCGGTGCCGGTCGAGACCACGGTGATCTCGGCGCGCGGCATGCGCCCGGATGTCGGCCGCTACTTCGAGGACATCGACGGTCTGTTCGCCGCCCGCTACGACGCCGCGCCCGGCAGCGCCTGGCTGCTGCGGCCGGACCAGCATGTGTGCGCGCGCTGGCGGCGCTTCGATCCCGATCGCGTCCGCGCCGCCCAGCGGCGCGCGCTGGCACTGCCTGCACTGGAGACCGTGACATGAAGCTCAGGCTCGAACCCAACCTCGACGCGCCGGACGATTTCTACCAGGCGCTGGTCGACCTCCACCGCGACCTCGATGCCGCGCAGACCCTGCTCGTCAATGCACGGCTGATCCTGCTGCTCGCCAATCACATCGGCGATGGCGGGGTGCTGCGCGAGGCGCTGAGGCTCGCCCGCGACCCCGCCGCCGGCGCACCCGCGCCCGCCCGTTCCTGAGGAGCCCCCGATGAGCAACCGCTGGATCAGTTTCCCGCGCAGCGAAGGCGAACATTCCCGCCAGGCGCACGCCGACCTGCCGCCCGGAACCTTCGAGCGCGAGATGAGCAAGGAAGGCTTCTTCGGCCCGAGCGCGCATTTCCATCATCGTCATCCGCCTACCGGGTGGAGCGCCTTCGAGGGCGCGCTGCAGCCGCGCGCCTTCGACCTCAACCGTCTCGGCGCCGATGCCGCCAGCCCATGGAGCGCGCCCCGCGTGCTCGGCAACGCCGACCTGCAGCTGCGCATGTTGCGCTGCAGTGCCGCGATGGATCATCTGGTGCGCAATTCCGACGGCGACGAGCTGCTGTTCGTGCACGACGGCGCCGGAGACCTGTTCTGCGACTGGGGCCGGCTGCCCTATCGCGACGGCGATTACATCGTGCTGCCGCGCGGCGCCATGTGGCGACTGGAGCCGGCCGCCCCGACGCTGCTGCTGCTCGCCGAGTGCACGGAAGGCAGCTACCAGCTGCCGGACAGAGGCCTGGTCGGCGCCCACGCGATCTTCGACCCGGCGGTGCTGGAAGTACCCCGGATCGACGACGCCTTCCGCGCGCAGCAGGACGAGCGCGAAACCCGCGTGGCGGTGAAGCGGCGCGGCCGGCTGTCCGTCATCACCTATCCCTTCAACCCGCTGGACGCGGTCGGCTGGCACGGCGACCTGGCGCCGGTGCGCCTGAACTGGCGCGACATCCGGCCGCTGATGAGCCATCGCTACCATCTGCCGCCGTCGGCGCACACCACATTCGTCGCGCGCAATTTCGTGGTGTGCACTTTCGTGCCGCGGCCGATCGAATCCGATCCCGGCGCGCTCAAGGTGCCGTTCTTCCACAACAACGACGACTACGACGAGATCATCTTCTATCACCGCGGCGAGTTCTTCTCGCGCGACAACATCCGTCCCGGCATGATGACGCTGCACCCCTGCGGCTTCACCCACGGCCCCCATCCCAAGGCCTTTGCCACCGGCGCGCGCGCCGCGCGGCGCGAGACCGACGAGGTCGCGGTGATGATCGACACGCGCTATCCGGTCGAGGTCGCCGCGCTGCCTGCCGGCGTCGAGGACGGCGGCTACGTGAATTCCTGGAAAGCCGCGGCCGTGCCGGCCTGAGCGCAGGAGCGCCCGCGATGAAGCTTGCCTCGCTCAAGTCCGGCCGCGACGGCCGTTTACTGGTGGTGTCGCGCGACCTGTCGCGCGCGGCAACGGCCGACGACCTGGCGCCGACGCTGCAGTCGGCGCTCGATGACTGGGCGCGACTTGCCCCCGCGCTCCAGGCGCGCGCCGATCAGCTCGAGGCCGGCCGCCTGGGCAACGCTATCGCCTTCGATCCCGCCGCGTGCGCCTCGCCGCTGCCGCGCGCTTACCAGTGGGCCGACGGTTCGGCCTATGTGACCCATGTCGAGCTGGTGCGCAAGGCACGCGGCGCCCAGATGCCGGCGGAGTTCTGGACCGATCCGCTGATGTACCAGGGCGGTTCCGACGGTTTTCTCGGCCCCTGCGACCCGATCGGCGCGCAGTCCGAAGACTGGGGCATCGACTTCGAGGGCGAGGTGGCGGTCATTGTCGACGACGTGCCGATGGGCGTTTCGCCCGCGGCGGCGCGCGGCTGCATCCGGCTGCTGATGCTGGTGAACGATGTCAGCCTGCGCAATCTCATCCCGGCGGAGCTCGGCAAGGGCTTCGGTTTTTTCCAGAGCAAGCCGGCCAGCGCCTTCTCGCCGGTGGCGGTCACCCCCGATGAGCTGGGCCCCGCCTGGGATGGCGCGCGGCTGCATCGCCCGCTGCAGGTAACCCTGAATGGCGTGCGTTTCGGCGCCCCGGACGCCGGCACCGACATGACCTTCGACTTTCCTCAGCTAATTGCGCACGCCGCGAAGACGCGCGCGCTGTGCGCCGGCTCCATCATCGGCTCGGGCACCGTCTCGAACGCCGACCGCGCGGCGGGTTCCGCCTGCATCGCCGAGAAACGTATGCTGGAAACCCTCGAGCACGGCAAGCCGTCCACGCCCTTCATGCGTTTCGGCGACCGGGTCCGCATCGAGATGACCGGCCTCGACGGCCGCTCGATCTTCGGCGCCATCGACCAGGTGGTGAAGCGATATCGCCCGGCCTGACGCGCAGGCGCCGCCCGGCGCTTGCTGGATAATCGCAACATGGCTTCCCCGGCGTTGTCTTTCCTGATGCGCTTGCTGCGCCGCCTCGCCCTGGCGGTGGTGGGCGGGGCGCTGCTGCTCGCCGCCGCCCTCGCCTACGTGGTCTTCGTGGGAATCACCCTCGACGCCGGCTGGCTGCGCACGCCGGTCGCCGGCGTGTTCAGCGAAAACCTCGGGCGCGAAGTGCGCTTCGAGGGCGCAATGGAACTCGAGCTGTCCGCGCAGCCGAAGCTGCGGGTATCGGGGTTTCAAATCGCCAACGCGCCGGGCTTCGACGGCGAGTTCGCCTCGCTCGGCGAGGCTCGGCTCAATCTCGATCTGTGGCCGCTGCTGCAGAACCGCCTGCAGATCGAGCGGCTGTCCGGCAGCGACGTGCGCATCCGCCTGCAGCGTACGGCCAACGGCGCGGCCAACTGGCGCTTTTCCCGCAGCGCTGCCGCGCCCGCCGCGGCAGCGCCCGAGACGCAGAGCGTGGACGCCGGGGCGGTGCTGGCGCGGCTCGATATCCAGCAGGTCGCGCTGGAGAGAGTCAGCGTCGAATACATCGGCGCCGACGGCGTGAGCCACTGGTTCGAGCTGCGTGCGCTGCAGGCCGATGCGCCGGCCGGCCGGCCGATGACGGCGCTGATGGAAGGTACGGTGGAGAAACAGTTTCCCTATCGCGTCGAGTTCACCGGCGGCGAACTGGCGGCGCTGGCCGATCCGGCCCGGCCCTGGCCGGTGGACCTGACCCTCACCTTTCTCAGTTCCACCCTGACGCTCAGCGGCACGGTGTCCGGCGAGCGCGGCGAGATCCGCTTCGGGCTGGGAACCGAGACCCTGTCCGAATTCGAGCGACTGTTCCAGACCGAGCTGCCGCGGGTGGGCGCCACCGGGCTTGCCGGGCTGGTGAGCTACCAGCCCGGCCTGGTGAAGGTCGCGCAGATCGCCGGCGTGATGGGGCTCAGCAACATGCTCGGCGAGCTTCAGTTCGACTACAGCGGCGCGCGCCCGCGCGTGTCCGGCCACCTGGATCTGCCCACCCTGGATCTGCGGCCGTTCCTCACCCGCAAACCGCCGCGCACCCAGCCGGAGGCGCCGCCGCCCGATATGGCCGCCTTGTATCGCGACCTCGCCGCGGCGAGCTTCAACCTGCAAGAGCTCGCGGCGATGGACGCCGACGTGACCCTGGGCGTGCAGCAGTGGCTGAGCCTGCCCGGCGACGTGCGCGACGCCCGCCTGCATCTCTCGCTGGAGGCCGGGCGGCTGGAAGCGCCGGTCGAGGTCAGCGTTACCGGCGTTACCCTCGCCGGGCGCGTGCTCGCGGATGCCACCCAGTCGCCGCCGCGCTTCGAGCTGGGTCTGCGCACCCGTGATTCCCGCCTCGGCGGGCTGGCCGAGCTGCTGACCGGCGCGCCCGGCATCGACGGCCACGTCGGACGCCTGGACCTCGACCTGGCCGCCACCGGCGATCGCGTCAGCGACCTGGTGCGCAGCCTCGATCTGCGCCTGCTGCTCAGGCAGGGGCGGTTGTCCTACGGCAACCTCGAAGGCGGGCGGCCGGTCGAATTCACCCTCGATCAGCTGGAAATCGCGCTGCCCGCCGGCAAGGCCATGCACGGCGCGCTGCGCGGTTCGCTGCTGGGTGTGCCCCTGCAGGCGAGCGTGCAGGGCGGCCCGCTGGAGCAGACCATGCTCAAGGCGCAGACGCCGATCGATTTCGAAGCCCGCTCCGGCAACGTTCGCGCGCGGTTGCGCGGTCTGCTTCAGCCCCCCACCGAGTCACAGGGACCCGATCTGTCGTTCGAAGTGTCGGCATCGCGCGCCGGCGACATCGCGCGCTGGTTCGGGCTGCGCCCGGGCGCCGACGCGCCGCTGGCGATGTCCGGGCGGCTGGCAATCGAAACCGATACCTGGCGGCTGGCCGATTTTCGTTTCCGCCTCGGGCGCAGCCGCCTCGCCGCGCAGGTGTCCCGCACCGGTATCGACAGCCAGCCGCTCATCACCGGGCAGCTGTCCGCCGACACCATCGACCTCGCGCAGCTCGAGGCCATGCTGCCGAAACCGCAGAGCAAACCCGCCGCGGAAGCGCCCGGCCGCCCGGTGCTCGACATACCGATCCTGCCGAAAGGCATCGATCTTGGCGACGCCGACGTCGAGGTCGGGGTGGCGCGCTTCGAGGGCAGCCCGCTCGCGGTGCGCGACGTCTCCTTCCAGGGCCGCATCCGCGAAGGCTACATGCATCCGTCGCAGTTCCGCGCCGACGTCGCCGACATCGCGCTGTCCGGCGCGGTGCTGCTCGATCTGCGCGGCCAGGAACCGCGCGCCGCGCTGTGGCTGTTCGCGCGGCAGGCCGACGTTGGTGCGCTGCTGCGCCGCCTCGGGCTGGCGCGCGAGCTGGATGCCGGCATCGACCAGCTCGCGCTGTACCTGGATGCGCGCGCCAGCCGCCTGGGCGACATGCTCGCGCGCTCGCTGCTCACCGCCACGCTCTCTGGCGGACGCGTGACCCTGCGCGACCGCAACCTGGGCGGCGAGGCCCGCGTCGCGGTGAGCACCGGCGAGCTCAATGCGCAGCCCGGCCAGCCGGTAAAGCTGTCGATCGAGGGAACGCTCGATGACATCCCGGTGCGTATCGGCATGGAAGCCGCCCCGGCAACGCAACTGGTCGACGCGACGCAGTCGCTGCCCTTCCGCCTGTCGGGCACGGCC
>ERZ869936.2203-NODE-2203-length-11835-cov-5.858149_pt1 | contig 11835 bp, 7 predicted proteins | sample MGYA00520876_ERZ869936 | MGnify/ENA primary metagenome ERZ869936 (study PRJEB32218, sample SAMN09650985) | biofilter metagenome | isolation source: enrty point of leading RO module | place: Saudi Arabia: Thuwal, RO plant located on Red Sea | collected 2016-02-17 ... | reverse complement strand
CCTACAACCGTGAATGGAAAAGGGCCTCCGGCGTCACCTGCTGCCCTTCATTTGGAGCTGGTGATGAGATTCGAACTCACGACATCAACCTTGGCAAGGTTGCGCTCTACCACTGAGCTACACCCGCGTCGCGCAAACGCGTGCGGGGTTTCTACATCCCCGCACCGTGCGGGCAAGAGATTTTTTAGCGGGCATCCGCCCACCAATCCCCCCTCAGGCTCCGGACCGCTGCGCGGCCCGGACCCATGCAAGCGGCCACCCGTGCTGCTAATTTTTTAGCAGCAATACTCCCGTGGTCCCATCCGCAACTTGGAACTTCTCACTTGGAACCTCGGAGCCCTAGGCTCCGCGCGTGTCCGACAAGCTCGCTGAAATCATCGAGACCAAGCGCCGGGAGGTCGAGGCGCTGCTGCCCCGCGCCGGCCATCTCCGGTCGGCCGCCCTGCAGCGCAACGAGTTCCGGGGCTTCCGCGCCGCCCTCGACCGGGGACCGGACCAACTCGGCGTGATCGCCGAAATCAAGAAGGCCTCGCCCTCGGCCGGGGTGATCGACCCCGACTTCGACCCGATCCGCCAGGCCCGCCGCTACCTCGACGGCGGCGCGTCCTGCCTCTCCATCCTCACGGATGAAAAATACTTCCAGGGTTCGCTCAGCTACCTGACGAAAATTTCCGAATTCTCCGACGCCCCGTTGCTGCGCAAGGACTTCACCATCCACCCGGTGCAGATCCACGAGGCGGTCGTCGCCGGTGCCGACGCCATCCTGCTCATCGTCGCGGCGCTCGACGACGAGCTGCTCAGGTCGCTCTATCACGAGGCCAGGGACCTGCAGCTCGACGTGCTGGTCGAGGTCCACGACCTGGCGGAAATGGAACGCGCGCTGGAACTCGGGGCCGACCTGATCGGCATCAACAACCGCAACCTGAAGACCTTCACCACGGACCTGGCCACCACCGAAAGGCTGGCCGACGAGGTCCCGGACGAGACGCTGCTGGTCTCGGAATCCGGCATCAAGTCCCTGGCTGACTGCCGGCAGGTGCTCCAGGCAGGCGCCAACGCGGTGCTGATCGGCGAAACGTTGATGCGCGCCAACGACCCCGCCTCCGAAATCGCCAGCATCCTCGAACTCGGCGCCGAAGCCGCCGGCACCTGACGGACCGGCTCAGTCCTGCTTGCCCTCGATGGCGCAGAACAGCACCGCCGCGGCCAGGCCGAGGCGCCGGTCGAGCAGCCCGCCGGTGTCCATCGAGAAGTCGAGGTAGGTCTTCGTGATGAAGGGATTGCGGGTCTGCCTGAAGCTCAGCACGGGGTTCTGGCCGATCCGGCCGTGGTGCTGCTGGGGAGCGAATAGATCGACGATGCCGCCGAGAAATCGCCGCAGGAACGCCAGGCCGCCGGAGTCCTCCTGGATCATGCCAACCTGGTTGTCGGCGGTGTCCAGGATCAGCCACTCGTCCTTGAAGATCGACTTGAGGCCCTTGCGCCGGAAAGCCCCGAGCTTCTGACCGGTCGATGGATCGGTGACGTCGTAGGTGACTCCGAAATCAAGGATCTGGCGGGCACGCATCGACACCACTTCGGTCTGCTTGTCGGGCCCCAGCACCCGGATGTCCTCGCGCAGCTTGAAGGCGCGCATCTTGGTGTGGAGCAGCACGTTGCCCTGCGGATCCATGATCCGGAACCACTGGTGCCAGAGGTTGAAGATGTTCTTGCGGGCGACGAGATGGGGCTGGGTGAGGGGGTTGGTCATGAGGAGGGGATCTAATGAAAGCGATTCATCTAAACGAGACGAAAAGCGCGCCTACGCGTTCGGCCGCGCCGACTTCAGCGCCGCGATCTTCTTCGCCAGTGCCTTTGGCTTTCCAGGTGGCAGATCGGGCCAGTTCGTGACGAAATCCGGCAGGTTTGAAGGCGGCTCCTCCTCGAAAAGCTCAAACGCCAACTCAAGCAGCGCGGGCAGCGCCTTCGGCATCTTCGCCGGAGGCTCGTTAAGACCGGCGGCGAGCAGCGCACGGACCTGAGCACGGGCCAGCGGCGAGCGCCCCGCAAGTTCGCGCAGCGATGCGGCAAGATGCCGAACATCAGGATCGGCAAAGACCACCCCCGGCGCACAGATTCCCATCATGATTCGAAGCAAGTCACCCAATTCGGCGATGACCGATCCAAGGCGGCCGTCCTCGATCGCATCGTGCGCGAGATCGATCCCGACCATTCTCAGGCGGGGTTTGGAGCAAGACATGGTGCGCAGCAACAGCACCCGCATCGAATGATGCAGCGGCGGGCGACGCGCGGCGACCTCCGACGCCACGGCATTGGCCGCATGCTCGCCGGTCTTGTAGCTGTATCCCGCTTCATCCGAAAGATGCAGGAGGTCCTGCAGGATCACGCCGTCGAGGTGGTGCGGGGTAAGGCAGTAGCGCCACCGGATCTCGGGCGTCCAGTTTCCCGGCCCGTTCCCGAGGTGGTGCCGATGCTGTAGCGGGAAAAGGCGGTCGGAGGGTGGATCGTGAGGCACATCGGCCAGAAGACCCGACGTCGCCGCAAGATCCCAGTAACAGGCACCCTCGGAAAGGGGCCGGTATTTCGCCGGACGCGTCCAGTCGGCCTCCTGCTCGTCGTCGAAGGGAGCAAACAGCGGATCACTGGAAAAATCGCCGTGCGGATCCCGCGCGCGGGCCGCGGCCAACCACCAGGCCGGAGTGGCGATCGCCGACGGACGACGGCCGGTCAGCAGGTAACGAAGCACCTGCGCGGCTTCGTCGTCGCCAACGATCTCGGCATCGCAGGGCTCACTTGGATTGGCACGGGCGAGTGCCAGGATCAGCTCGCGATGGGTGGGTTTTTCGCCAGCGACCCGGAGCGCCCCGAAGCGCGCCACCAAGGTCGCGGGCGCGATCGAGCCGTCCTCGAATTCCGGTGCGCACAGCAGGCCGGTCGAGCGTCCGGCAGCCGCGGCATCCAGCAATTCGCCGAACAGGTCGATCAGGAACGCCAGCACCCCGAGCGGCTCGCAGGCGCGGGTGCGGGTTTCCTTGCGGGCGGCCTCCGGCTGATCGGACGGCCGCAGGATCCACGCCGGTTCGGGACGACCCTCGGAGGAAAAACAGAGAATCCACTCGGCGGCGAGAATCGTAACCGTCGAGAAGTTTCCCCGCGATTCGGCAAACCCCTCGTGATAATGCCGCGCGCGCTTGACCAGCGGGTCGAGCGCCGCCGCGACCTCAGCGGATGCACCGAAACGCAGCAGTCCATCGATCAGCAGCTCGAGGTCGAGCGGCTCCGGCACATCGACCAGCAGGCCGGCGGCCAGATGGGCGACGTCATCGACACCGGCCGCGGGCTTTGTCGGCGGGAACGCGATCTTCAGAGGCCCGGCTGCGGAAACTTGCGGCGGTGTGACGGATGGTTCGCCCTCGACGCCGACCAACTCTTCAAGCTCCTTGCGGGTCGCGGCGGGGACTTCGGACAAGAGCGGCGTCAGCGGCCCGGCGAGAGCCGTCCGCGCCTCCGCCGGGCTCGCCTTGACCAGCGCGACAAACGCCGACCGCAACGCGGGATCGGTGTCGGCGGCCGCGGCCACCAGCGCCGGAGCGAGGGCGGCCGAGTCGGAATGATGCTTCTGGGTTAGCCGCGCAAGGTCGAGAGCGGCCTTCCGCGTCGGCTTCGAGGAATGCAGTAGTGCCGCAGGCAGGTGCGCCGCGAGCTGCCCGGGATCGAAACCCGGGTCGGCGGCGATCCCGGAAACCACCTGGCAGAAGAACTTCACCGCCGGCGCGGCGGGAGAACCCAGCACGGCGCAGAGCGCGTCCTGAAGCGCCAGCCGCTCGTCCGGCTTCATTTCAAGCACATCCCACATCGCCACCGCGCGCGAGGCGACATGGTCGCTGGTGCAGTCGCGGAACGCCTCCAACAACGCCCGCCCGAGCATCAACCTCTGCTCCGGAGTCGCGACCTCCATCAGCAGTTGCGGAAAGGAAATCCGCTCGCCGGATTCACGCCGAAACAGAGCGTCGCGAAATTCGTCCGTTAGGACGCCGCTGAAGTTGAATGCCACGGCCTCCTTGGTCACGCAGGACTGCAGCCACCGGCACGCCTGGTTTTCCAGAAACCCCTCGTGCTCGCGGAACCAGCAAGCCGCGGCGGCGGCATCGCCTCCGACCATCCGGTGGATGCGGGCGTGCCACGCCCGATGATAATCCGAATCCGCCGGAGGGCTCGGCATGTGGCCGGCAGCCACCAAACGGTCGATCAACTCATTCAAGCCCCTCTCGAAGCGCTTCTGGACTTTCTCGTACGCAAGGGGCAGCCACGCGGGCGGCGCCTCGATCACCCGTTCGAGGATCGGCGGGTGCAGCAGCGACCCGGCCTCGATCATGTCCTTCGGCACCGTGCGCGTGCCGAGGTGGCAGGCGGTCCGGGCCAGCCAGATCCTCCGCCTCGCCTCGTCGTAGGCCTTCCACCGCGCCAATCCATCGGCGCGTCCCGGCGTGTCCTGGGCCAGCTTCTCCAGTTTCCACTCGTAATCCAGACCCTCGACCTTGGCGCGCTCGGATGCCTCGAACTCGCCGAGTTCGGCGAGCGCCGCCTTACGCTCCTTCGGCTTGAGGTCCACCAGGCGGCGGACTGCTTCCGGGTCGTCGGGATCGGCGAGAAAGGCTTCGATGGGAGTCATGGTCGGGACTTGCGGAGAAGATCGAGGGCGAGCAGATGGGAGCATGGCCCCCGGGAGAGGCCGAAGCGTGTGAACCAGGGACAGGTGCAGCGCCCGTCGCCCGAGCGGTCGAAGGTCACGAGAAAAGCGGCTCCGTTCACTCCGGTCACCCGAGCCCGACAGGCCGAGCCGTCGCGGGAAAAATCGTCGATTGCGCCGGTTTCGAGCCACTTCCTCGCCTGCCGCAGCCGGTTCGGTTCTCCGGCCGAGAGCGCCTCGGCCGCGGGGATCCGGCGCCGGTACCACCGACCCTCGGCAGCGTCGAAGCCGAGCTTGCCCTGGCTCGCCAGCGAGGCGAGAGAGGCGCGCACCGCAGGGAGGGGCAGGTCGTGGAGCCGTCCCAGCGAATCGGGATCGATCAGCGTCTCGTCACCACCTTCAATCGCCACTTCCAGATCCGCGTCGGCGGTTCCAGCCAGATCGGTCAGGCTGCGTCCTTCGCCCGAAAACCCCCGCCAGGAGCGCGACGAAAGGGCCAAGGTGAAGCGCAAACCCGGACCGTCGAGCCGCCAGACCGTCCCCCCGCTGTGGACATCCCGGGCGATGCTCAATCGACTCGCGTGGGAAATCAGTTCGTGAAGGATGAGCAGTCTTTTCACACTGGCGATTTCCAGACCTCCCTCGACCGGTCGGCTGGTGATCCGGCCGTGCTGACGCGGATCAACCCAGTGGCTCTGGCGGTCGTTGCCCGTCCGCGGTATCTGGCGAAACCAGCGCGCGATCCCGGCGCCCTCCACCGAAGCCACCGGCTCGGCCTCCGCCTCGACCAGCGGGATACTCGCCAGACCGCGCAGCCACGACACCGGCAGTTCGACCTTTTTCTCGACAAAAACCTCGTCGCCATGGGCCAGCGCCAGAGAGCCGGAATCGACGTTCAGGCTGAGCGCATCATCCGGCATCACCCGGGCCAGGGCGTCCCGAAGAGGAGGGTTGAAATCGACATTGGTCGTGCCGAACCGCTGATCGACCACCTCGAGACCGGCCGGCAGCAGATCAACCCGCGCGTAGGCCGAGCGGCAGCCGGAAAAGCCCTCGAATCGCAGCCTCCCGCGGTCGGAAGTCACCACGGGATCGAGCATGCCGAGCCGCCGGTCCCGTTCCTCGTCGGCGCTCCAGTAGCGTTCGCCGACCACCCTCGACAGACATCTCAACGCCATGCTGGCGACCCGCGGCTCCCGCAACCTGCCGGCGAAGAACGATCCATCCGCCTGCTCCTCGCTGCTGGCAAGGTCCATCCTGCCGTCGGTCAGTGACGAGTGCCGGGAATAGCGGAGGACGGTTTCAGGCACGGAGAGTGCGGTACAGCGGTTATGGGGCCAACTAACAACCATCATGCTCCGGGGCGAGACGAAAAAGCCGGAGCCGCCCCCGCGGCTCCGGCATCGAACAACGAAGTCGATTGGACCTGCTCAGAAGCTGGCCTCCACCCCGGCGAACCAGGTGCGCGGCAGGTTGGTGCGCGGGCCTTCCGGCAGTCGGGTGGTGATGGCACGCTCGTCGAAGAGGTTGTGCAGGCCGCCGACCAGCTTCCAGTTACTATTGATCTCGTAGTAACCGGTCAGGTCCACCGTGAGCAGCGCGTCGACCTTGCCCTGGCGGGCGGTGGTCACCGGCACCGGGGAGTTGCGGGCCGTGCCGAAGGTGTGGCTGGCGTAGTAGGCGTCGAGGTTCACGCCCCAGCATTCGGCGATGTAGCCGATGCCCGCCGCCAGTTTCCACTCCGGCACGTAGGGGATGTTCGCGCCGGGCTGGCCGCCGGCATAGATGTCGTCGGCACCGCCGGTGGTCAGGGCCTGCTTGAGTTCGGCACTCGTCCAGGTGGCGCTCACATACATCGGCAGGCTGAAGCTCAGGCCGCGGTCGAAGGTCGGGTCCCAGGTGATCATGCTTTCCACGCCCCAGACCTCGGCATTGCCGGCGTTCTGGTTGACGCCGTTGCCCAGGCCGGCATCGACGCCGATGAGGTTCTCGAAGTCGGTGAAGAAGGCCGCGGTGTCGACCAGCAGGCCGCCGTTGCGGTAGCGCCAGCCGAGTTCGTAGCCGAGGCTTTCCTCCTCGCGCACGCCGCTGTTGATGTAGGAGTCCGGACCCGGCAGCGAGAAGCCGCGGAAGACGCCGCCGTAGGTCGAGTGGCAGTCGTTCCAGTCGTAGTTGAAGCCGATCCCGCCGGCCCAGACGCCGAAGTCGTCGGACAGCCGGACGCCGCCGCCGTTGAAGTCGGTGGTTTCATACTCCACGCTCTCGTAGCGCAGGCCCGGCGTGAGCGTGAGGCGCCCGATCTCGATCGTGTCCTCGATGAAGAACGCCAGCGCGGTGGCCTCCTCGAGGCGGTTGGCCTCCTCGCCCGGCGTCCCGCGGCGGAAGGGCGTGAAGCCCGAGGCTCCGTCGCCATTGTAGATATCGACCCACTGCTCGCGGAACACGCGGTCGTAGTGGGCGCGGAACCCGCCGACCAGTTCGTGCGAAGCCGGCCCGGTCTCGAAGCGCCAGGTCGCGTGGTTCTGCCAGCCGAAGGCGTTGTAGTAGCGGGCGTTGGCCTTGACGCCGATCGACCCCGGCGCGGTGCCCTGCAGCACGGCGAGCAGCGCCGGGTTCAGCAGCGCGGCATTCAGGCTGGTGCGGCCCGACCCGCTCGCGATGCGGCCCCGGCCGTCTACCGCGGGGTTCACGGTCGTCGACACGTGGTCGAGCTTGTACCAGTTCCGCTCGAAGTTGTTCCAGTAGAGGGTCGACTGGATGCTCAGGTCGTCGCTCGGCTCGATCAGGTAGCGGAAATACGAGCGGTACTGTTTCGTGTCCATCTCGTCGAAGACCGAGGCCGCGTAGCGGGCGTCGGGATTGGCGCGGGCGTCGAACTCACTGAGCCCGAGGTATCCCTCGTCGGAGTGGAAGTCGGTCATGCCGAACTTGAACTCGAAGCGCTGGCGCACGGCGCCGTCGATCTCCCAGAAGGCCTTCAGCATCGGCTCCCAGTAGCGGAAGCCGCTGTCCTTGCCGATCGGGCCGACGTACTCGCGGAAGCCGTCGCTCTGTTCGCCGTGGAACTCCAGCAGGTAGCCCCAGCGGCCGAAGTCGGTCTCGAAGGTGTCGCCGTACCAGGTGTGGTTGAAGAAGGTCGAGTCGCTGCCCGCCGTCGTGCGCGAGTAGAAATTCGGGCCGCCGTCCCCAGGGACGGGCGTGGAGAGGAAGTTCAGGACGCCGCCGGTGAGTTGCGGACCGTAGCGGACCTGGCTCGATCCCTTGAGCACCTCGATCGCCGACATCCGTCCGCTCTTGGGGAAATAGTAGGCCGCCGGAGCCGCATACGGCGCCGGAGCGGTGAGAATGCCGTCCTCCATCACCGTCACCTTCTCGGTCCGGGTGCCGTCGGCCCCGCGCATCGAGATGTTCGGGAAGTTTCCATAACCATCCTCCTGGCGCAGGTAGACGCCCGGCACCGTGGCGAGGATCTGGTTGATGTCGGTGTAGCCGCGCTCGCGGAACTGCTCGGACTCGATGTAGGCGGCCGATCCGGCCAGATCCCACACCGCCTCGCTGCTGCCGACCACCGTCAACCCCTCGAGGCTGCCAAAATCCTCGAGCGCGTCCTGGGCTCCGGCAACCGTCCAGCCCAGCGCCAGAAGTCCCGTCGTCCGCCGGATCCACCGACCCGTCCCTGCATTCATTCGTCTGTCATTCATGGATTCCTTATTGAGATTGCGTCTCAGATGCGGACTGGATGAAGGATGAGATCGCCGACGTCAACCCTGTTTCTCGATTCGAAATGCCGAAACGAGGAACGATTCCCTTCATGGCATCAATTGGTGCTCACCGGGCGGCAGGTATTGGTTCGCCGGTCCACGATGCTTGCCCGCCACCGGTCAGCCCCCTAGTCTCCCGCCCACATGATCGTTGAGCCCAAGATCCGAGGATTCATCTGCACCACCGCGCACCCCGAAGGCTGCGCCAAACACATCGCCATGAAGATCGGTCAGGTGAAGGAACGCGGACCGATCGAGAACGGACCCCGGCGCGTGCTGGTGATCGGTGCCTCGACCGGTTACGGCATCGCCTCGCGCATCGCGGCGGCCTTCGGCTGCGGCGCCTCGACCATCGGCGTGTTCTTCGAAAGGGAGGGCTCGGAACGGCAGACCGGCACCGCCGGATGGTACAACTCCGCCGCTTTCGAAAAGGAGGCCAAGGCCGCCGGGCTCTATGCGCGCTCGTTCAACGGCGACGCCTTCTCCGATGAGATGAAGCAGACGGTCATCGACGCCATCAGGGCCGACCTCAAGCAGATCGACTGCGTGGTCTACTCCCTCGCCTCGCCGCGCCGCACGCATCCGAGAACCGGCGAGACCTTCAAGTCGGTGCTCAAACCGATCGGGCAGAGCTACACCAACAAGAACCTCAACACCACCACCAGGGAGGTCAACGAGGTGACCATCGAACCGGCCAGCCAGCAGGAGATCGACGACACCGTGGCGGTGATGGGCGGCGAGGACTGGGAGATGTGGATCGACGCCTTGCAGGAGGCCGGGGTGCTGGCACCGGGCGTGCAGACCGTTTCCTACTCCTATATCGGTCCCGAGGTGACCTGGCCGATCTACGCCAACGGCACCATCGGCACGGCCAAGGCCGACCTCGAAGCCACCCAGCAGCGGCTCGACGGGAAGCTCGCGCCGCTCGATGGCAAGGCGTGGGTGGTGGTCGCCAAGGCGGTGGTCACCCAGGCATCGTCCGCGATCCCGGTCGTACCGCTCTATATTTCCCTGCTCTACAAGGTCATGAAGGCCAGGGGCACCCACGAGGACACCATCCAACAAATGGACCGCCTGTTCCGCGAGCGGCTCTACGGCAAGGCCGACCCGCAGCCCGACGACAAGGGCCGGATCCGGATCGACGACCGGGAAATGACCGACGACGTGCAGGCGGCCGTGGATGAAGCGTGGAAGGTCGTCGAAACCGGCAACATCGAGCAATACGCCGACCTCGAAGGCTACCAATACAGCTTCCTGAGGCTCTTCGGCTTCGGTCTGGAGGGCATCGACTACTCCGCCGAGACCGATCCCTCCATCGGGGTGCCCTCGATCAGCGGTTGAGGGCGGCGACCCCCGTATTGATACGCGATCCCGTAATATCCGGATGGCCAAGCTATGGCATGCTCGGCCTTGATGAAGAGCATCCTGTTCCCGACGCTCGTCGCACTGGTCCTCCAGATCGGCCCCACCCAGGCCGAATCCCGTGCCTCGCAGCCCCTCCGTCCCTCACAGAAGAGCGAGGTCATGCAGTTGGCCAAGGACCTCCTGCTGCAGTCCGTCCGTTTCGAGGCCGACGGCTCCGCCGCCAGCCACTACCTCCGCCGCGGCATCAAGACCCGCGTCGAGTGGCGCAACCTCGTCTTCCGTCAGCTCATTCTCGGCTCGCTCAGCCCGAGCGAACTCGAGCTCGGATACAAGCGCCGGATCTATGCCCAGCTCGGCAGCGACGCCTACCGGCTGATCGACGCCGACGGCGTCTCCGCGTGGCGCAGCGGGCCCTGCCCCGGCTTTCCCGGCTTCGTGATGATCGAGGAAATCCACGGTGAGTTCTTCGTCAGCGCACCCGAACTCGACGACTTCGAGATCGATCCCAAGAACATCCCCGCCCAACCCGACCGGCCGGAAGCCGGCGACGGACGCGCCGTGGCCAAGAACCTCTGAGCCCAGGAACCGTATCGCGTCCGTGAACGCCCTTCCCGAACGGGGAGGGCGTTCGGTGTCTCAGGGATGACAGATCGGGCGGCGCCCCGGGGTAATCACGCCCCGAACATGAGCCGTCTGATCCTCCCCCTTCTCGCCCTCGCGGCGCCGCTGTCCGCCGCCACCCCTCCGCAGCCCGGCGAGCGCATCGCCCTCGTCGGAAACGGTCTCGGCGAACGCCTGCTCGACCACCCGTGGTTCGAGACCGAGCTGCAGCTCCGCCACCCGGACAAGAAGCTCTTGGTGCGCAACTTCTGCCGCCCCGGCAACACCGCCGGCTTCCGCCCCCACCCGTCCCGGAACTCGCAGTGGGCCTTCCCCGGCGCCGACAAGTTCCATCCCCAACATAAGACCCACGCCGGCCGCGGGCATCACCCGACGCCCGACGAGTGGCTGACCACCTTCGGCGCCGACACCATCCTCGGCTTCTTCGGCTACAACGAGTCCTTCGACGGCGAGGCCGGCCTCGACCACTTCAGGGGCGAGATCGACGCCTTCATCCCCCACACCCAGGCGCAGCAATACAATGGGAAGTCGGCTCCCCGGCCGATCCTCGTCTCCCCCACCGCCTACGAGGACCTCTCGGATAAGCGCGACCTGCCCGACGGCTCCGCCGAAAACGAGCGTCTCGCCGCCTACACGACGGCGATGAAGGAGGTGGCGGCCGCCCGCGGCATCGAGTTCATCGACCTCTTCAGCGAGACCGTCCGCCTCTACCCGACCTTCGACGGCGACTTCACCCGCAACGGCTTCCTTCCCACCGATGCCGGCTACCGCCTGCTCGGCCCCGCGCTCGCCAACCTCGCCTTCGGCGAATCGAAGCGCGTCTCCAAGGCCGACCCCGACAAGCTCGCCGACGCGATCCGCGACAAGAACTGGTTCTGGTTCCAGGACTACCGCATGTTCAACGGCGTCCACGTCGACGGCCGCCGCTACAAGCCCTTCGGCCCGGCCAACTACCCGGCCGAAACGGAGAAGGTCCGCGCCATGACCGAGGCGCGCGACGAGTACATCCACGCCGCGATCAACGGCCGCCGCTTCGACCTCCGGGCCGCCGACGCAAAGACGCCGGAACTCCCGGAGATCCAGACCAACTACCGCCCGAGCAACAAGAACGGCACCGCCGAATACGTCGAGCCCTCGCAGGCGGTCGATGCGCTGGCCGTGCCGGAAGGCTACAAGATCGAACTTTTCGCCTCCGAGTTCGACTTCCCCAACCTCGCCAATCCGGTCCAGCTCTCCTTCGACGACAAGGGGCGGCTGTGGGTCGCCACCATGCCGAGCTACCCGCACTACCGCCCCGGCGACGAGCGGCCCGACGACAAGATCCTCATCTACGAAGACACCAACGGCGACGGCCGCGCCGACAAGGAAATCATCTTCGCCGACGGACTGCATGTGCCG
>ERZ869936.2202-NODE-2202-length-11837-cov-5.088016_pt1 | contig 11837 bp, 12 predicted proteins | sample MGYA00520876_ERZ869936 | MGnify/ENA primary metagenome ERZ869936 (study PRJEB32218, sample SAMN09650985) | biofilter metagenome | isolation source: enrty point of leading RO module | place: Saudi Arabia: Thuwal, RO plant located on Red Sea | collected 2016-02-17 ... | reverse complement strand
CGGTTCTGCGCTGCTCACCATGCTACCGTCCCTCGCCCACAAGCGCTCGCAGATGCTTGCGCGCAGGTCGTAACCCCACATGCGGAACCGCTCCGAGAAGTGGCTGCGCACACCCGTGGCCGTGAAGTGGCCGATGATCTTGTTGTCCGGCGTCAGGCCCACGCGCTGATAGCGGAAGACCTCCTGCATCGAGATGACCTCGCCTTCCATGCCGGTCACTTCCGTGATCGAGACCATACGGCGCGAACCGTCCTGCAAACGGCTGGCCTGCACGATCAGGTTAACGGCGCTCGAAATCTGAGAGCGGACGGCCTTGATCGGCATCTCGATGCCGGCCATCGCGATCATGTTTTCCAGACGGCTCACGCCGTCGCGGGCGCTGTTGGCGTGGATCGTGGTCATCGACCCGTCGTGGCCGGTGTTCATGGCCTGAAGCATGTCGATGACTTCCTCGCCGCGCGTCTCGCCGACGATGATGCGGTCGGGACGCATACGAAGCGCGTTCCTCAGACAGTCGCGCTGGGTCACCGCGCCCTTGCCTTCGACGTTGGCGGGGCGGCTTTCCATCCGGCCCACATGGGTCTGTTGCAGCTGAAGTTCCGCGGTATCCTCGATCGTCAGGATGCGCTCGTCGTTGTCGATGAAGGACGACAGCGCGTTCAGCGTTGTCGTCTTACCCGAACCGGTACCGCCCGAGACGATGATGTTCAGCCGCGTCGCGACCGCCGCCTGAAGATAGGCCGCCATCTCTTCGGTGAAGGCGCCGAAGTTGACCAGGTCATCGACCGACAGCTTCTCCTTCTTGAACTTACGGATGGAGACCAGCGACCCGTCCACCGCGATCGGCGGGACCATCGCGTTGAAACGCGAGCCGTCCGCCAGGCGGGCGTCGACATAGGGGTTCGATTCGTCGACGCGCCGGCCCACGGCCGACACGATCTTGTCGATGATCCGCAGAAGATGCCGCTCGTCCTTGAAGGTCGTGTCGGTCAGCGTCAGCTTGCCGGCACGTTCGACAAAGACCTGCTGCGGGCCGTTGACCAGAATATCGTTGACGGTGTCGTCCTTCAGAAGCGGCTCGAGGGGCCCAAGCCCCGTCACTTCGTCGTACAATTCCTGGTTCAGCGTCTGGCGTTCCTCGCGGTTCAGAACGACGCCCATCTCGTCCAGCGCCTCGCCCGAGATCGCCACGATCTCCGAGCGCAGATCGCTTTCGGAAGCGGTGTCCAGCGCCGCAAGGTTCAGGTTGTCCAGAAGCCGCTTGTGCAGTTCCAGCTTGATTTCGCCCAGACGCTCCTTGCGCTTGCGCTCCTTGTCGACCGGCGCGGCATGTGCCGGAACGCGGCTGACCTGACGTCGCGTCGCCGTCGGCACGGGCGCGACGGCTTCGGGAGTGGGCGTGGAGATCGGGCGGGTGGTCGGCTTCGAATTGCCGCCGGGGATGGATTTCAGCTCTGGTGTGCCGGTCGCGTCGCCGGCTCCGCCTTTTTTGTACTTAGAGAACATTTCTCGACTCCCTCGTCAGTCAGGCGCCTTCTACGGCCGCGACGTTCGTTTCATGGACGGATTGCGCGAGTTTCTGAATTTCCTTGCGCAGGGGATTCTTGGCGGCCACGTCGCTCAGCGGCACGCCGTGATCGTTCGATTGCACGACCTGCTTGCCGCCGTCGGGCATCAGAAGCTCGATCTTGATATCCAGGCTCTCGGCCATCCGCTTGACCCGGCTCTTGCCGTTCAGGTCGGTGAAGCCCGGCGCGCGGTTCAGCACATAGCGGAATTTCTGATAGGGCAGGTCCTCGCCCTTCAGGGCGCGGATCATGCGGAGCGTGTTCTGTGCCGAACGCATGTCCAGTTCGGTCATCGCAAAGAAGATGTGCGCCGCGTTCAAAACCGTCTCGGTCCACATCACGACGGACTGCGGCATGTCGATGATGACATAGTCGAAATTGGTGCGCGCGACGTCGATGATCTTCTGGACGTCCTGCTGGTTGATCATGTCCAGCGGGATCAGCTCGCTGGGCGCGGTCAGAACCTGAAGCTTCTCGTTGAACGTCAGCAGCGCCTGCATGAAGCTGTCGCTGTCCATCGAGGCGGTGTCCTGCAACAATTCGAACACCGACTCGCGGCGCGGCAGGTCCAGATAGGTCGCGACCGAACCGAATTGCAGGTCCAGATCCAGAAGACAGACCCGCAACCCGTCGTCGCCCTGATCCACGTTCGCCAGTTCCCAGGCCAGGTTGACGGCAAAGGTCGTCGCCCCGGTGCCGCCGGCCAGACCCTGCACGGGAATGACCACGCCGTCGCGGTCGCCCGTCGCCTTCAGGTTCGTCTTGATCGCGGCGTCCATCAGCTCGGCCTGCGATACCTTGTTCCGCATCCGCTCGACGGCGTCGTGCAACGCGCCGTCGGGCAGGGGATAGGGCATGAACTCCTCGGCGCCGATCTTCAGAAGCTTGTGCAGCACCAGCGGGCTGACCTCTTCCGCGATGACCAGCGTCTTCACCCCGGCGCCGTTGGCGCGCTTGACCAGCTCGACGATCTGGTCGATGTCGGCCTCGTCCTCCTGGTCGATGGCCAAGGCCAGGAATTCCAGCGTTTCCGCTTCGGGCTGGTCGAGAAAGACCGAGGCATCCTCGATCGAGAGATCGCCCCAGGCCTCACCGCATTCGGCTTCCATGTCTTCGATCAGAAGATCGAAGTTCTGCACGTCCCGGCTGACCGTGCAGGCCACGATCGCTGCTGGTTCGTCCTGTAGTGCCGCGTTGCTCGTCATACCCATACGTCCTTCCGTTCCCGGGCCCCCCCGTACGAACGGGGCAATCAAATCCGGCAAAGGCGATCGATGCGCGAGTCACGGCACAATTCGCCTTACAGGGCAGAAGTGACCGGCAATGTTGGCGACATTGAGGCTAAAAACACGCAATTATTCGGTAATTGAGGACGGTAGAAACGGTGAAGGGCGGCCACTGGCCGACCTTCGAAACAATCGCTGGTTTTTGGTTTCCGGCTTACTCGCTGGTGCCCGGCGCCACGGCCTCTTCGATGGCCGACTTCGGAACCGCGCTTGCGACGTATTCCTGGAAGATGACCTGGGCGTATTTGCCGTTCAGGTGACCCGAGCAGCGCACCTGGCCACGATAGTAGGCCGGGTTGCCGGGGGCCGATTTCGGGTCGAGGACGACCACCGGCTCGGGCACGATGTAGCCCTTCGCCTGACCGGCGCACATCTGCGCCAGCATGTTGGTCATCGTCGGGTTCCCGAACCCGCCTTCGTCGATGAAGGCGCCGGCTTCCTGGTACCAGAACTTGCCGACCGGTCCGTCTCCGCAGGCAGTCAGAGCAAGAGCTGCCGCGCCCACCATGAGGGGTTTGATCTTGAGAGTCATGTGTCTCACTCCATCACGTAGCCATAGGAACCGGTGAAGTCCTGCTTCGCCACTTCCGCGGCAGGGCCGGACGTCGGTGCACCGGCAGGGCGCGAAGTCGTTCCGAACAGGAACAGCTCGGCCTCGGTCGGCGGACGGACGCGGTCGGTCGGCAGCGCCAGCGCTTCGCCGCGCGTCGGCGTCACGAGGTGCGGCGTGATGATGACCACCAGTTCGGACTGGCTCCGCTGATACGTCGACGACCGGAACAGGGCGCCCAGGATCGGCACGTCACCCAGCCACGGAACCTGACGAGCCGCGTCGTTGAAGTCGTCCTGTAACAGGCCCGCGATGGCGAAGCTCTGGCCATCCATCATCTCGACCGTGGTCTTGGTCTCGCGGCGGCTGAAGCCGTTGATCGCGAAACCCGCGTTCGAGATGGTGGTCGTGCCGTCGATCGCCGACACGGCCGCTGCCAGTTCCAGGTTGATGCGGCTGCCGTCGATCACCCGCGGCACGAACAGAAGTTCGACACCGAAGGGCTTGTACTCGATGACCACACCGCCGTCGCCGTCGGTGACCGGGATCGGATACTCGCCACCGGCAAGGAAGCTGGCTTCCTGACCGGACAGCGCGACCAGGTTCGGCGCCGCCAGGGTGCGGAGCATGCGCTTGGTCGCGAGCGCTTGAAGCAGCACGCCGAAGCCGACGCTGCCGACGCTGAAGCCAAGGCCGAACTGACCGGCAGACGCATCGTTCAGGTTCAGAACGGTCGAGGCCGGCGTACCGATTGTCGTGCCCGGAACCAGCGAACCCGAACCTGCCGCGGCCGAGATGGACGCGTCGGTGCCGGCATCGACGATGTTCAGACCCGCCGACAGGCTTTTCAGAACCGAACGCTGCACTTCGGCGAAGCGCACCTTCAGCATCACCTGCTGCGTTCCGCCGACGACCATCAGGTTCGACACGCGGTCCGGCGCATAGCGGTTGGCCAGGTCAAGCGCCCGGTCCAGACGCGCGATCGACGAGACGACACCCGACAGCACGATGCCGTCATTGGCGGTGCGAACCTCGATCGGCTCGCCGGGAAGGATTTGCCGCAGGCGTTCCTTGAACTCGGCGATATCGGGGGTCACCTGAACCTCGACGTTCGTGATCAGGCGACCGTCAGGACCCAGAAGCGTCAGGGTCGTGCGGCCTGGCGCCTTGCCGAGGATATAGATCGTGCGGTCCGACAGCGTGGAGATGTCCGCGATGCCGGGGTTTGCGATGGACAGTTCCGCAAAGGGATTTTCCGCCTCGACCACAACGGCCCGGTTCATCGGAACCTGAAGCGCGGTCGACACTTCCCCTTCCATCACTGTCAAGGACTGCGCCCCTCCTTGGGAAGCAGTCGTAGCTGCGATGGCGGCTCCCACGAGTGCCGCCTTCAAGAATCTATTGAAAGTCATGTGACCTGCCTTTCCGATCACGCCTCAGTTTCCGGGTCTGATTGCCCTTATAGCGGCGACGATGCGGGAATGGACAATTTTTTGCAACAATCAGTGATTTGAATGGGGAACCTGATGTGGGCCGGGTGCAACACAATGGCAAGACTTGCGCTGAAACGGCAACGCGCCACCGGATGTGGTGGCGCGTCGATCAACAATAATTTGTGCAGATTTCTGCCAGATCAGTTCGAGCAGGGGATCTCGACCGAGATGGTCTCTTCGCCCTGGCGCCGCTTGACGAAGCACTTCTGTTCCTGCGGCGCCTCGACCACGCGCTCTTCCTCGATCCCCAGCACGTCCTTCAGATCCACCTCGACCGCGCTCGATGCGGTCACGTCATCCGCGCCGACCAGCGACAGCGACAGACGGCCGCTGGCCTGGGCCTGCGCAAGCAGGCCGACCTGCGACGGGTTCACTTCGACGGTGACCGTCCGCGCGACCGTCGGGCTGTTGCGATCCTCGTCGGCCGATTGGTCGATGGCGATGATCTTGATTCCGGTCTGGATCAGCTTGGTCAGGTCCCGGCCCTGTCCGATACTGCCGGTCCAGTACACATCCACCCGGTCGCCCGGACGCAGGAAGCCCGACACCCCCGATGTCACGTCGGTGCGGATCGCGAAGGCGCGCATGCCCTTGCTCAGGCGGCTCGAGACCCCGGCATCCTGGCCGGGCTCGGTCACCTTCACGGCCATGACCGCTTCGTTTGGTTCCATCGTTCTGAGGACCGATCGCAGTTGCTCGGGTCCCTTGGGGAACAGTGTTTCTTCGGAAATGAACGCGCCTTCCGGGACGGCTTCTTCCGGCCAGCGCACTTTCTTGACGTCGTCCATGCTCAGGCGCTGCCCATAGCGCATCTGCTTGTTGACGACAAAGACTTCGACGGTCGGCACGATCGCCGCTTTCGCGGCTTCGGCGGCGGCAAGCTGTGCCTGCTGCTGCCCGATATAGTCTTTCGCAAGGTAAACAGCCGAGCCAGCCAGTCCTATCCCGATCAGCAGGACTAATCCGAACACCAGACGCATAACGATTCCTCTCTCGTTTACCGGCTTGGACGCAGTTCCACGCCCCTCACCCTATTCATACGCATTCCGCTATGGCTGGCGATTGTGGCGAAACCGTGGATGGAACGGGGTCAAGTCGTGCAATGTTGCTGGATCGGGCGACGGCCGCGGGCGTCGCACGGCATCCGTCAATAACTTGTGGTGATGTTTCGCTGGTCGAGGTGCGCACCCAAACCGGTGGAGTGATCCAGGGCGCCGCCCGCGATCGTCACGATCACGGCGAAACCCAGTCCCACGATCGCACCGGTCAGCACGACCCAATCGACCGTGACTGCACCGTCTTCGTCGGTAAGGAATGTTTCAACAATAGCACGCATATCAAGCTCCAAATTCTACCCCAGGACCCCTTACAGGCACTTGGCCGGGTGTCCCACAACCGCATGTACGATCTTGCGACGCTGACGGCGGAACTTGTGAACAACGGAACGTAAACTGCCGTCTTTGTTACAGAAAGGGCCACACCCCCAGGCGCGGCCCCGTCTTGTTTCGATGGTCTCGCGCAGAGATCAGCCGCCGTAGGCGGTGGTGACGCTCTGGTTGGCCATGTGCGACGAGACCTTGTTGGCCAGCGTCGTGGTACCGCCACCGACCGAAGTCAGAACGGCGATGCCCAGGCCGACGATGGCGGCGGTCAGCACAACCCAGTCAACCGTAACGGCACCGGATTCGTCTTTGAGGAAGTTGTTGAACAGTTTCATAGTCTTCTCCAGAACCTTGTAGGATTAGCCGCCGTACGCGGTGGTGACGCTCTGGTTCGCCATATGCGACGAAACCTTGTTGGCCAGCGTGGTCGTACCGCCACCGACCGAGGTCAGAACGGCGATGCCGAGGCCAACGATTGCTGCGGTCAGCACAACCCAGTCGACCGTAACGGCACCGGATTCGTCTTTAAGAAAAGCGTTGAACAGTTTCATGTGTCCCTCCATTCAAGCACGCTCAGTTTCAGTCCTACCTTGACGACTGAGCGGATCACCTGTCGGTTCGACCGTTGCCGTCTTGGCATGTCGCTATATGTCCGGGAAATTGGGGCGAGAGTTGGGCAGGCCTCGTACAATTTCTTAGCTCTTCTGCGAATTCGCTGCACAACCTTCAAGGCATTGATTTATAACGGAAAGAAGCTCAAATCTGGCATGCGGGCCACGACAAAGGGTGCACTTTTCGCATCACTATGGAGCGCAGGTGGACAATCGGCCCCATTGTGGCTGGTCCTTGGTGCCGAACTCTGAGAAGAACATGCCAATAGTATTAAGGACGGATGACATCGGATGGGGTTCAGGGCAGGTTTCCTGACGTCGGCGCTGCTTTTCGCGGCGCTCGCGGCCCAGCCGGCCTGGTCCGAGGAACCTGCCGCGCCGCAAACCGAACGGGTCGGCGGCGACTTCACCTTCAAACGCGTGGGCGTGCCCGGATCGGGCGCGGGCAAGCGGATCACGGTGCAGATCGATCCGAACGCCGAGGTCTACAGGATCACGCCCGGCAGCCAGCCGCGCCGGCCGGGCGATCCGCGTCCCGAGGCCGCGCTTCAGCTTCCGCCGGATCTCGTCCCCGATGTGCCGACCGACTGGGACTGGTACTGGGACATCGTCTCGCCCGCCATCGGCATCGACGCGGGCACCCGCTTTCGCGACGCGCTTGCCACCGTACAGAGAAGCGCGCGCCGTGTCGGCACGCCCCGGCTACAGACGCTTCAGCGCATCGCCGAGGCCCACGGCGTCGACATCCTGACCGCGACGATCGGCACCGAGGTCTCTCCGGCGCTGGTGCTCGCCGTGATCGCCGTCGAAAGTGCGGGCAAGACCGGCGCGGTCAGCCACGCGGGCGCCCAGGGCCTGATGCAGCTCATGCCCGATACCGCCAAGCGCTTCGGCGTGACCGACATCCTCAATCCCAAACAGAACATCCGGGGCGGCGTCACCTATCTCGACTGGCTCTTGAAGGAGTTCAACCGCGACCCCGTGCTGGCGCTTGCCGGGTACAACGCGGGCGAGGGGGCCGTCGCCAAGCATCAGGGCGTGCCGCCCTATGCCGAAACGCGCGGCTACGTGCCCAAGGTCCTGGCTGCGTGGAGCGTCGCGCGCGGGCTTTGTCTGACCCCGCCGGAGCTGATCACGGACGGCTGCGTCTTCGTCGGCTCCCGCGTCGCGTCCGGCGGATAAGCGGACAAGACGCGTTCAGATTTCCATCTTCTTGAAGACGCGCTCGGGGATCAGTCGGATGATGGTCATGACCGGCCACCAGATGAACGGCGTATAGATCACGTCCCTCTTCTTGTCCGCGCCGCGCAGGATATCGCCCGCGATCTTCTCGGGCTGCGCCAGGAAGGGCAGCTTCTCCATGCCCCAGGTCATCGCGGTGTCCACCGTGCCGGGCTTGACCGTCATCACGTGCACGCCCGACCGTCCCAGCCGGTTTCTCAGACCCGACAGATACGTGTGAAACCCGGCCTTGGCCGAGCCATAGACATAATTTCCCAGCCGCCCCCGGTCGCCCGCAACGGATCCCACGCCCACCACCGTGCCCGCGCCACGCTCTTCCAGAAGCGGCGCGATCTCGGTCAGGAACCGCGCCGGGCCGCCGTAGTTGTCGGCGATCAGGCCGTCGATCAAGGACGCGTCCGCGTCGATCTCGTCCTGAGACGGCATCGAGCCCACGAACACCGCTACGCCGATGGTGCCGTCAAGCGCCCTCGCGCGCGCAATGATCGGCCCGAAGGTCGCCGCGTCCCGCGCATCGAAGCGGATCGCCTCGGCCACGGGCGCGCCCGCCAGCCCGCAATCGGACGCCGTCGCCGACAGGTCGTCCATGTCGCGGCCCGCCAACAGAACGCCGTCGCCGCGCTGGGCGGCCTGCCGCGCGAAGGCGCGCGCAATGGTCGAGGTGCCGCCAAGTATGATCCATGTCGTCGTCATCGAGGCTCTCTCAGCTTGAGGCGGCGCACAAGATCCGTGGCATAGGCGGCTTCGGGATCGGCCTTGGTCACGGCTTTCAGCCATGTGCCGTGCTCGGGATACATCGCAGCCACGCTTTCGGGCGCGCACAGCGAATCCTTGGCAAAATACACCCGGCCACCCGCCTCGGCGGTCGTGGCCGTCAGATCGCGCACCAGCGTCTCGGCCGCGCGGCCGTTCGGAAAGTCCACCGCCAGCGTATAGCCCTCCATCGGAAACGACATGTACCCGGCGCGGCCCGCGCCCATCCGTTTCAGCACCGCAAGCGGCGAGGCCAGCCCCGATCCGGCGATACGCTCCAGCATCCCGCGCAATGCGTCCGCTGCCGCCACCGGCACGACGCACTGGAACTGGTGGAACCCGCCCTTGCCGTACAGCCGGTTCCAGTCGTGAATCTTGTCCAGCGGAAAGAAGAAATCGTCGATCGGCTTCACTACCGTGCGGCCCGCGACCGGCACGCGCCGCCAATAGGCGGCGTTGAACGCGCGCACCACGGGCGGCGACAGCGCGAAGCCGGGCGCGTCGAACGGCACCCGCTTGCCCCGTTTGGCCGCCGGCACCAGCCCGCCGCCTGTCTCGGCCTCCTCCAGGATGCCGCGACCCAGGTCCGCGCCCTTCGCGGTGGCGTCGATCCAGCCAACGGTATAGGTCGCGTCCGAAGAGTCGAGGTGCGACAGGAACGCGTCCCAGTCCTTGATGCGCCGTTCGGTCACGATCATGACGTCGCCCTTGGCCTTCAGCAGCCGCACCTTGGCCGACAGGATCGGACCGGTTTGCCCCAGCCCGCCCACGGTGGCGGCGAACAGGTCCTTGTTCCGCCCGGGCGTGATCCGCTTTTCGCCCTTGGGCGTCATCAGAGTGATCTCGTCCACATGACAGCCGAACGAGCCTGCACCATGGTGGTTCTTGCCATGCACGTCCATCGCGATGCCGCCGCCCACCGTGGCGAATCCGGTGCCGGGCATCACCGGCGGCAGCCAGCCCCGGGGCGCGAACAGCTTCAACAGACGCCCGATCTCCATGCCGGCCTCGACCTTGACGACCCCGGTCTCGGGATCGAAGGACAGCGCGCGGTCCATCCGCGTCATGTCGATGGCGCGACCGCCGGTGTTCAGACAGGCGTCGCCATAGCTTCGCAGCCGCCCCAGCGCCGGTGCGGGACTGTGCTTGGCGATGGCCGCCAGCGTCGAGGCCCGTTCGGGCCGAGCGACCTGGCCTTCCGCGGTCAGAACCCGACCCCAGCCATGATATTCAGTGTCTTTCCAGCGCATTCTCGGCCTTCTTGGAGTATCTTTCGGCCGCCGGGAAGACGGCGATCCCGATGGCGATGGCGAACCACAGGGTGGTCACGCGTATGATCAAGGTTGCCGGCACCGCGATTTCCAGAGGCACGCCCTGCACCGCCAGAAGCGCCACCATCGCGGCCTCGGCGCCGCCCAGACCGCCCGGCGCGCCGGTCAGTCCGCCCGCCAGCGTGGCGAAGATGAAGATGGCGACCGCCATCCAAAGCCCGACATCGGCGCCCATCCAGCTCAGAAGCAGGTGGAACGCATAGCCCTCGGCGAACCAGCCCAGAACGCCAAGGGTGCCGCCCGCCAGCAGGATCGAAGGGCTCGAGAACACCTCGAGCGACCGCGCCGCGCGTCTGACGCGCGCGAACAGCCGCGGCATCCTGCGACCCGAGACGCGATAGACGGCATCCCCGACGCTTCGCAGAAGCGCCGGGCGCGTCGCGACGAAAGCGACCAGCAAGGCCGCCAGCGCGACGGGCACGCCGCCCTTCACGCCCGTGGCCGACAGGACAAGCGCGGCCGCCAGCAACAGCGCCATGGCCGACAGATCGGCCGCGCGGTCCACGATGGCCAGGGGCGCCGTCCGCTCGAAGGCCCAGCCGGTCTCGCGGCGGATCCAGCGCATCCGCACCAGTTCTCCGACGCGTCCGGGCGTGACCGACATCGCGAATCCGCCCAGAAAGTGCCGGATGCTCTGCCCAAGCGTCGTATCCAGACCCAGCTTGCGCGAATAAAGGTGCCACCGCAGCCCGCGTCCCAGATAGTTGACCAGGCTCAACGCCAACAGCACTGCCAGTTCGCCTGCACTCACGCGTCCAAGCGCCGCCTTCGTCTCCTCCCAGCCCGTCGCCGAGGCCAGCGCGCCAAGACCTGCCGCAACCAGCAGGAACAGGACGAACAACAGCGCCAAATCGCGCCAACGCCGCGACGATGCCGCGGCGTTGGTGTCACGAGGGGAATTTGGCGATAAACTCATTGCCATTGATCGTCACCTAATGACGGATTGGGGCAAGAATAAGGTTCTGTTTCGACATTAAGAACAGTCTTTGCGTCCATTCTGTGAAATCCGAAGACTCCGTGAATCAGACGCTGAATGCATCCGCCCATTCGGGGTGTTTGCGCCGCTGCGCATTCACGAACGGACAAAGCGGGACGACCTTGAAGCCCTCGGCCCGCGCGTCGGCGACCAGCCGCTCCACCAGCCTCAGTCCGATCCCCGAGTTGCGCGCCGCATCCGGCACGCCGGTGTGATCCGCGATCCGAAGCGTGGGCGAGGTGATCGAGAATGTCAGTTCCGCCTCGCCGCCCTCGACATCGGCCACATAGCGCCCGCGGCCTTCGCCGATCTCGGCCCGGATCTCGACCTCAGACAACGGTCGCGTCGGTCGCCGCGACCAACTCCTCGCGCGTCACACCCGGCGCAAGTTCGACGATATGCAGGCCCTTGTGCTCGACTTCCAGCACGCCCAGGTTGGTGATGATCAGGTCCACCACGCCCTTGCCGGTCAGCGGCAGGGTACATTCCTTCAGGATCTTCGATTTCCCGTGCTTGTTGGTGTGGTCCATGACCACGATCACCCGGCCCACGCCCGCCACCAGGTCCATCGCGCCGCCCATGCCCTTCACCAGCTTGCCCGGGCTCATCCAGTGCGCCAGGTCGCCCTTTTAGCTGACATCCCTC
>ERZ869936.2201-NODE-2201-length-11849-cov-3.500763_pt1 | contig 11849 bp, 7 predicted proteins | sample MGYA00520876_ERZ869936 | MGnify/ENA primary metagenome ERZ869936 (study PRJEB32218, sample SAMN09650985) | biofilter metagenome | isolation source: enrty point of leading RO module | place: Saudi Arabia: Thuwal, RO plant located on Red Sea | collected 2016-02-17 ... | reverse complement strand
GGCGGCTGGAACGGGAGGTGCGCGACGTGCACCGCATGCTCGAGGGGGTGCACCGCCGCATGGAGGAGCTCGAGCGCGCCCGCGCGGAGGTGCAGCAGCGGGTGCTGCCCGAGGCCGACCGCATCCGGGCCGAGCTCGTGCGCATGGGGCCGCTCGCGGCGCCCGTCACCCTGACCGGGGGCGAGGCCACGCTGAACGACGTGGTGGGGGCGATCGCGGAGCAGACGGGGGTGCGCTTCGAGTGCGTGGGCGGCACCCAGGCCGTGCTGCTGGAGAGCCGCGTGCGCGTCGCCGTCGAGCGCGAGCCCGCGGGGGCCGTCCTCGCCCGCCTCCTGGCGCAGCACGGCCTCGTGTGGCGCCACGCGGGCCGCACGGTGCAGATCCTCAAGCGCGAGGACTCCCGCGGCGGCCACTGGCCCCGCGACGACTCCCGGGAGGTGCTGCTCGACCGCGCGCGGCGGGGCGACGCCGAGGCGCGGCGCGTGCTGCTGGAGGAACACGCCCTCATGCGCGACCGCATGCGGGAGATCGAGGCGATCCTGAGCCGGAAGCCGCCGGAGGCGGGGCGCTTCGGGATGGACCGGGAGGAGCACGAGACGTTGAGGCGCTTCCTCTGGGCCCACGGCGAGAACGAGCGCGCGACGGCGCTGCGCCGGGAGATCGAGGCGGCCTTCGACGAGCTCAGGGCCCTGCCCCGGGACACGGGGCCGTCCGAGGCGCTGCGGCGCAAGCTCGAGGAGCTGCGCCTGGAGAGCTACGCGCGCCTGACCCACGCCCGCGACCGCAAGGACGACCGCGCCGTGGAGGAGTGGGAGGCGACCTTCGTGAGCCTGGCCGATACGATCGAGGCGCTGAAGCGGCAATTCCCCGACGCGGGGCCCGCCCCCGCGCACGAAGAAGAAGAAGAGGAGGACGACGAGCGATGAGACCCACGATTCCCGCAACCCTGGCGCTGGCCTTCGCCGCGCTGCTCTTCGCGCCCGGCCGCGCCGCCGCCGAGGAGGACGGCGTCCGCGAGCTGCTCCACCGGATCCTCGAGCGTGTGGAACGCCTCGAGCAGCGCGTGCAGCGCATGGAAGGGCGCGAGGCGCCTCGGCCCGACCGTCCCTTCGTGCGCGGCGCGCCGCGGGCGGAGCCCGCTCCTGCCGCCGCGCCCGACCTCTACAGGCTGCTCGCGGCCGCCCGGGAGGGCGACCCCGAGGCGCGCCGTCAGCTCGAGCGCATCCGCAACGCGATCGACGAGACCCTCGGCCGCGGGGAACACGGCGGGGACGGGCACGCCGGGCACCGCGACCGCGACCGCGCGCTCCGCCTGGAGCGGGAAAGGGCCGAGCACGAGCACCGCGACCGGGAGCGGCGCGCGGAGAAGGAGCGGGAGGAGCAGGAGCGGCGCGCGCGCGCCGAGCGGGCCGAGGCCGACGCGGCGCGCGCCCACGCCATGAACAGGCTCCGCGAACTGGAGAAGAAACGCGCAGCCATCGAGGCCGAGCTCGCCCGGGCCCGCGCCGAGACGGAGCGCATGCTCGCCGACATCGAGGCGAAGCTCCAGGCGATCCGCGAGAGCGACCGGTAGCGGGCCGAACGAGCGTTCTTGCTTTCGGGCCGTGAAGGGGCCTACACTCCAAAGAGATGGGCCCCTTCCCGGACCACTATCTCGAGCAGCCCCACTCGCTGGACGTGTCCGACAAGGGGTGGGTCTGCGTCGTGGACCGGGGCGGCCGCCGCCTGAGCCTCGGCGCCGCGGACGAGAATCCGGTGTCGTTCCCCCTCGGGTTCCGGGCGACGCGGTGCCGCTTCGTGGGGGCGAACGTCGCGCTGCTCGGCGACGACGGGTTGCTGGCCACGCTCGCGCCCGACGGCGCGCCGGTCGGCGAGACGCGGGTGCGCGACGGGGCCGTCAACCTCGCGGTGTCCCGCGGCGGCAGCGTGTTCGTCAGCTACAGCCGCCGCGGCTCCCAGGACCACGGCGTCACGCTGGAGCGCCTCGGCGCGACGCCGCTGCAGTACACGGATCCCGCGATCCTCGACGGCCACTGCCTCGCCGTGGAGAGCGGCGCGCTGTGGCTCGCGGGAACCGGGTCCGAGTCCCCGTCGGCGCGGGCGGTGCGCCTGCGTCCCACCGCCGGCGGCCTCTCGTGCACGCAGACCGTGGGGCTGCCGACGCCCCCCCGCGCCGCCGCCGTCGGCCCCGACGGCGCGCTGTGGGTCGTGCTCGAGCCCGGCGAGACGATCACGCGCGTCTTCAAGGACCGCGCCGAGGCGCCGCAACGCCTGCCCGAGCCGGCCTCGGAACTCGTGCGCCAGGGCAAGCGCCTCTTCAGCTGCGGGCCGCGGGGGTGGTGCGACCTGACGCACCTGGTACCGCGCCCCGACGGCTCCTTCCCCGAGCCCGACCTGCCCGGCTGCAGCACTTGAGCGAGCCCTTCCGAAGCCTCTTCACGGTCGCGCTCGGCGCGTGGATCGGCGCGGTCGCGGTGGCGATCCTGGCGACGGCCCTTCTGTTCCGCCGCCACGGCCCCGCGTCCGCGTGGCCGCCCTGCCGCACGCTGCTGCCCCCGCCCGGTCTCGCGGGCACGTGGCCGGGTCCGCTCGTGGCGCTCGCGGTGACGGCGTCGCTCTACGACCGCGCGGTGCTCATGCCGTCCCTGGACGCGGCCTTCAAACGCATGCAGGCGGACGACGACCCGAAGTGGGAAGAGGAGTGGCGCTTCCTTTGGGCCATGGCCCGCTGGGGGAGGACGGCGACCCTGGCGGCGGCCGCGGGAGCCGCGGTCCTCGGCTTGGCCGCGTAAGGGAACCAACAACCAAGAACGAAGAACGAAAAACGGGGGCCGGGGCGCAGCCCCGGCCCCCTTGCCCCGCGTGATAGGATTCGCCGCTCGACACACTAAAAGAGAGGATTCCATGGCTGAGCTCGCCAAGTACAGCGTCAAGGACGGCATCGCGACGATCACCCTCGATGACCCCCCGGTGAACGGCTACACCTACGAGATGAACCGGGCGGTGGACGAGGCCATCCTGAAGGCCCGCTTCGACACCAGCGTGAGCGTGATCGTGCTGCGCGGCTCCGGCGAGAAGTTCTTCTGCGCCGGCGCGAACATCAACATGCTCCAGAAGTCCGATCCGACCTTCAAGTACTTCTTCTGCCTCCACGCGAACGAGACGCTGAGCCGCCTCGAGCAGACGCCGAAGCTCACCATCGCCGCGCTCAACGGCCACTGCGTCGGCGGCGGCCTCGAGTACGCCATGGCCTGCGACCTGCGCATCGCGCGCAAGAACGCCGGCAAGACCGGCCTGCCCGAGGTCACCCTGGGCGTGCTGCCCGGCACGGGCGGCACCCAGCGCCTCGTCCGCATCGTCGGCAAGTCGAAGGCGATCGAGCTCATGACCGTCGGCAACCTGCTCAGCTTCGAGGAGGCGCAGCAGCTCGGCCTCGTCAACCAGATCTTCGACGGCGAGACCTCGGACGCCTTCATGGCGAAGGTGTACGACTACGCGCGGCAGTTCTGCCCGCCGAACAAGGCCTCCATGGCGGTCGGCCACATCAAGCGCGCCGTCCAGACGGGCGCCGAGGTGCCCCTGGAGTACGGCCTCGCTCTCGAGCGCGAACTCCAGGCGAAGCTGTTCAGCTCCGGCGACGCGAAGATCGGCCTGAAGGCCTACGTGGAGAAGGCGAAGCCGGAGTTCAAGGGAACCTAAGGGTTCTTGGTTTTTGGTTGTTGGTTCTTCGCGTCCCGTAGGCGAAGAACAAACGCATGCCCGTCACGGTTGAACTCGAAGGGCGGCTCGCGAGGATCACCCTCGCGCGGCCGCCCTTGAACGTTCTGGACCTCGAGCACCTCGGCCTTCTGGCCGACGCGGTGGAGGAGGCCGGCGACGCCGCGGTGGTGCTCCTGCGGGCCGGCGAGGGGTGCCGCGCCTTCAGCGCGGGCAACGACGTGAAGGACCACGTCCGCGAGCGGGCGCCGGCCATGCTGGAGCGGTTCCACCGCGCCGTCCGGGGACTGCTGGAGACCGACGCGATCACCGTCGCCGACGTCACAGGCGACGCGCTGGGCGGCGGGTGCGAGCTGGTGCTCGCCTGCGACGTCGCCTACGCGGCGCCCAAGGCGCGCTTCGGCCAGCCCGAGATCGACGTGGGCTGCTTCCCGCCCGTCGCGGCGGCGCTGCTGCCGCGGCGCGTCGGCTGGACCCGCGCGGTGGAGCTCATCGCCACCGGCCGCCGCATCGACGCGGCGGAGGCGGCGCGCATCGGCCTCGTCACGGCGGTGGGGGAGGCGGGTCCTGTCGTCGAGACCCTTCTCGCCAAGAGCCCCGACGTCCTGCGCGCGACGAAGGCGGCCCTCCGCGCGGGCGGCCTCGCGGCGGCGGAGGAGATCTACGTGAGGCGCCTGCTGCCCCTCGCCGACTGCGAGGAGGGCGTGCGCGCGTTCCTGGAGAAGCGGCCGCCCCGCTGGGGCCCCCGGACCCCCCCTTCATGAGACCGCGCGCGGGACTCCTCCTTCTCCTGTCCGGCCTCCTCGCGGGCGCCCTGGCGCAGGACCACGACGCGCCGCCGCGCGCCGTGCGCTTCGGCGTGTTCGCGACGGCCGACCTGTGCGCGCGGTGCCACGCCAACGCGCCCGACGCCGGCGCGATGCGGGACGGGCAGGGCCGCGCGATCGCGCCCTACGACCTCTGGCGCGGCACGATGATGGCGAACGCCGCGCGCGACCCCGTCTTCCGCGCCGCCATGGCCGCCGAGATCGCGACCGTGCCGTCGAAGCGCGCCGAGATCGAGGCGAAGTGCCTGCGGTGCCACGCGCCGATGGCCCACGAGGAGATGCGCCGCCGCGACGGGCGCCTCGGCGCGGACGTCTTCGCGATCGGATCGGTCTACACCGCCCTCGCCCTCGACGGCGTCTCGTGCGCCGTGTGCCACCAGATCCGGCCGGAGAACCTGGGGACGCCGGAGAGCTTCAGCGGCGGCTTCGTGATCGGCGACGAAGCGGAGATCTACGGGCCCCACGACGATCTCTTCGGCCGGCCCATGCGCACGGTGAGCGGCTACTGGCCGGTCGCGGGGGACCACGTGCGCGACTCGGCGATGTGCGCGACCTGCCACACCCTCTTCGTCGACACCGTGGACGCGCGGGGCGAGCCGACGGGCCACCGGCTGCCCGAGCAGACGCCCTACCTCGAGTGGCGCAACTCGGCCTTCGAGAAGACCCACACGTGCCAGGACTGCCACGTGCCGACGACCGACGCCGGGGGCACGCCCGTCCGCACGCGCATCGCGAGGGAGCCCGAGGGCACCGACTTCACCGAGATCGGCGAGCGCTCGCCCTTCGGGCGCCACCTCTTCGTGGGGGGCAACACCCTCGTGCCCGCGCTGCTGCGGGACCACGGCGGGCCCGCGCCGAAGGAGGCGTACGACGCGGTGATCGCGGCGGCGCGGGAGCAGCTCTCCGAGCGCACGGCGCGGCTCTCCATCACCGACGTGGTGAAGGGCGCCGAGTTCACCGTGCGCGTGGAGAACCTCGCGGGCCACAAGTTCCCCACGGCGCACCCGAGCCGCCGCGCGTGGCTTCGGGTCCGCGTGCGCACGCCCGGGGGCAAACTTCTCTTCGCCGCGGGCGAGCACGACGACCGCGGGCGCATCCTCGGCGCAGACGGGACGCCGTTGGCGTCGGAGGCCGCCGGGGGGCCGATCCTCCCGCACCGCGGCGCGGTGGGGGGTCCGGGGGAGGTGCAGGTCTGGGAGGCCGTGCTCTCCGGGCCGGACGGAGCGCCGGAGTTCCGGGCGCTTCGCGCGGCCGGGTTCCTGAAGGACAACCGGATCCTGCCGCGCGGGTGGCGCGCCGACCACGCCGACGCGACGAAGCCCGTCGGCACCGGCGACGACGAAGACTTCGAGGAAGGGACCGACGCGGTGATCGTGTCCTACGCCGTGCCCGACGAGGTGCCCGTCTACGTCATCGAGGCGGATCTCCTCTACCAGCCCCTGTCGCCGCGCTGGACCGCAGAGCTGTTCACGGTGGACGCGCCGGAGGTCGCCGCGTTGCGGGCGATGCTCGAGAAGGCCGACACGCGCCCGGAGCTCGTCGCCACGGCGCGGCTCACCGTGCTTCGCTGAGGTGCTCGAGGGCGCGCTGCGCCAGCGCGCGATCGGAGCCCTCCAGCTCCGCCGCGAGGCGCCGGATCGCCGCGGCGCTCTCATTGTCGCCCAGCTCGGCGAGGAACCACGCGGCGATCGCCCGGTCCGATGTCGCCTCGCGGATCTCCAGCGGCTCGCCGCGCACGCCCATGATGCTGCCGGACTCGGCGGCCTCCTCCGGCGCGAGCCGGCGGGGCACGACCTCGCCCGCCCGCGCCGCCCGCAGCACGGCGATCGCCCCCTCCCCCCCCACGTTGCGCAGCGAGATCAGCGCCACGCGGCGGCTCTCCGCGCGCGGATGCGCGAGGCCGCAGCGGCCCAGCGCCGCGACGTGCCGGTCGAGGACGTCCCGGGGGATCGATTTCCACTCCCGCATACCCAGGACCCAGCGCGCGGCGCCGCGGAGCGTCTCGGCGTCCTCCTCCGCGGCCGCCAGCGCTTTCGCGACCGCGGCCGGCTCCAGCTTCGGCAGCACGTGGTGCGTGACGTCGCCGTCGAGCCCGCCCCGGCGCTCCCACGAGCCCTCGTGGCAGCCCAGGAGCTTCCAGCAGAGCAGGGCCCGCGCCTCGTCGTCCTGCGCCGCCTGGTACAGAGCGGTGAGACGCACGGCGTCGGGGAGGACCCCGGTCGTGGCCATGCCGTACGCCTTGTCGCCGAGGATGGCCCTGTACCTCGCGTCGCGCGCCTCCCGCGATCGCGCTTCCGCGACGTTCTCCTCGTGTTCCTTCAGGGGACCGGCGACGCCGTGCCGGGCGAGCCACCTGCAGAGCGCTTCGGCGCTGCCCGCGGCGAGGGCGGCGTCCGCGCGCCACTCGCCCTCGAGCCAGCGCAGCGACTGGCCGTGGTGGAATCCGAGCGACGCGAGGAGCGTGTCGCCCGCGTAGAACTCGATCGTGGGCTCCCCGCAGCACATGCAGTGGAACCACGAGCGGTGCGGCGCGATGCGGATCGCACGGACGGTGCTCTCGATCTCCCCGGCGTCGCGCACCTCGAAGAGCGTGCGCTCGCGCTCGGGGCGCCGGTGGCAGGTGCCGCCCGAGCGCACGCGGATGCGGTCGCACTTGGCGACGGTCTCGCGCAGCGCCGCCTCCCACCGGTTGGGCTCGTCCTCGCCGGCCGCGGCGGCCGCCGCGAGTAGCAGGAGACCGGCCGTCCGAGCCACCCTAGCGCTCTCCGCGGGCGAAGTTCGGGTCGGGCTTGTAGCGGACGTCGTCGTACCGGGCGGTCCTGCCCCGTATGGCGTCGGCCTTGCGATCGCAGTCGTTCCCCTCCTTCACGAGGGCGTTCGCCGCGTCGAAGGAGCCGGTCGCGTGGAACACCATCCTGGCCTTGATCCGGTAGCCGTCGCCCACGTTCCTCCAGCAGGCGTGAGCGTGTTTCGGATCGTCCGGCGCCTCCTCGGCGACCTTTCGGGCGTGCGCGAGGTAGCGGTCGAAGAGATCGGCCCGGCCCAGCACTTCGGCGCACCGCATCGCGTCCATGAGGCGGCTCGACAGGGCCGCACGCCACCGGTTCTGCGCATCGGCGATCCCGGCGGCCGCCTTCGGCCCCTTCATGACGTTCACGATGTGCTGCCCCTCGAAACCGAAGTCCGAACCCTTCCAGCCGGCCCACCCTGGGTCCTCCATCTTCTCCTGGATCTCCTCGTAGAGCGCCAGCATCTTCTCCGTGTAGTGGAGCCACCGCTCCACGTCGACGACCTCGTAGGTCTTGGCCGTGTACATGAGCTGGCAACGGATGTATCGCTCGAGGATTTCGAAGGCCCAGGCGTCGTCCCGCTTCGCCTCGTAGCGCTCGATCTCGCCGAGAAAGCGCTCGAGCTCCCGGGTGCGCGGCGCCTCACGCTCCGCCGGCGGGACGTCGACCGTGACGTCGCGCCCGTAGTTGCGGAAGGTGATCGTGGCGCCCGTCGGTGCCTGGCCCGCGCTGGGCACGCGCCAGCTCGCGCCCCCCGAGAACATCGCGTACTGGGTCGTGCCCCCGACGCGAATGGTCGCGATGCGGCCGCCCGCCTGGACGCCCTTGACCGAGATGCTTCCCGACGCGTGCCCGGCGCCGTCCACCCCGGACGTACCCGACGCCTCGAGGGGGGGCGGTGCGTAGTGGAGGGCTACCTTGAAGGGCAGCGCCTGGTCCGGCTCCCCGTCCTTCCAGTCCCTGCGCTTGGGGGCGAAAGCCATCAGGCGCCCCTCCGCCGTGAGCTTTCCGGCGGCGTAGAGGGAGTGCCCGAAGGGAATGAGGAGGGTGAAGCGGTTGCCCCGCCCTCCTACCTCGCGCCCGAGGCCGAACTCGGCCCTTCCGGTGACGGCACGCCGCGGCGGCGCGACCTCGAGCCGCGGCACGCCGCCATGCACCTTCATCTCCAGCACGATTCGCATGTTCTCGGGCATGTCCGGCCAGGCGATCCACAGGTAGGGCGCCGCCTTGGGGATGCCCTGGGACCGGTCGTTGTAGGTGGGGAGCGAGCACAGGGCGGGAGAGGGCTCCTTCCAGTCGTACTCGACGATTCTCCTCAGTCTCTGTTGGGGCGTGGATGGGCGGGGGCAGGCCATCATGACGCGGGCGGGTCCCGCGGCGACGGGCGCCTCCTCCGGCTCCGGCTCCGGCTCGGGATCGGGCTCCGCCGTGCCCGCGGGCACCGCCTGGCCCATGAGAATGCCGTGGGACGTCTTCGCCCGGGGCAGGTGCTCGACCGTGCCCGGCAGCGCCCGGGAGAGGTCGGGCATGGAGGCGGCGAACACCGAGACCACGGGGATCATCGTCTCCGCGTCGCCGGTCTCCGCGAGCAGGCGCTGGAGGGCCGCCTTCGCGTCGGGAAGGAGCGGCACGCCCTCGATCGACCCCGCGGCGATCGCGGCGCGCGCCGCGCCGCCGTCGAGGCGGTGCAGGACCGAGGCGTAGGGCCCGCGGTAGAGGTGCGGGTCGGCCTTGACGCGCACCTTGACGCGCACCTCGGCCTTCGGGGACAGCTCGCCGTCGCGATCCCGCGCGCGCACGACCAGGACGTCGGCGTCCACGACGGGCGCCTGTCGGCGGACGGCCTGCAGCAGCATCGCCGCCGTCATCTCCCCGAACTCCGGCACGGCGCCGGCCACGTCGTCGACGAGCATGCCCGCCGCCTCGGCGCGGTACGCTTCGAGGCGCTGGCGCAGGCGGATCTCCTCGCGCTCCTTGCGCACCTCCTCGTTCCTGCGGAACTCCTTCCAGATCGTGCGGCTGCGCTCGTAGTCCTTCGTGAGGCGGTCCTTGAGTTCGTCGACGGGGAGGTCCGAGACGTCGCCGCCCGACATCACCCCCTTGTCGTTCAGCTCCCGCACGGCCCAGTCCCCGACGGCGCGGATCCAGTCGTCCACGAAGGTGTCGGGGTTCGGCGTCGAGAGGTTGCCCTTCTCGTCCTTGAGCCGCACGGCGCGCTCCAGCAGCGCGGGGTACAGGCTGTCCCGGCGGATCTTGAAGAGCAGCTCCGGCACGCCCGACCGCTTTTCCCTTTCCGACAGCACCCCCGGCGCGTCGGCCCCCATCGCGGCCCGCAGGTACCGCTGCGCCCGCTCGTAACGGTCCTTCTGCAGCTCCAGCTCGTCCAGCTCGTGGGCCGCCCGCACGTACGCCTCGGCGTCCTTCGTCTCCGCGACGGTCGCCCGCAGCTCCTCGATGCGCCGGTCGTCGCGGCCGGGCACGAACTCAGCGCGGAAGTCGATGACGCCCATGGGGCTGAAGCTCACGATGGGGGGCACGTCCTGCAACAGCGACACGAGGATGGGCTTCTGCTCCTTCTGGGCGCCCCACTCGGTGAAGTAGCCGCCGGCCCACGACCCGTCGCGGAAGGTCTTCCATCGCTCCTTCTTCGCCTCGAGCTCGCGCACCCGGGGCGCCAGCTCCTTCGCCTCGGCCGCGTTCTTCGCCTCGATCGCCCGCTCGAGACGCGTGCGCAGGACCTTCAGCAGGTGCGCGTGTGAGGCCTCGAAGGCGGGCGGGGGGGCGTCGTAGGCGCGCGTAGCCGGCCCGGAGAAGCCCCGGTAGATCGCGTCGACGACGTTGTTCTCGGCGTGCCGCGCGTACTCGGCGTCGTAGATGGCGTAGCCCGCCTCGCCCACGCTGTAGACGATCAGGGCGATGCCGAGGGGCGGGAACTGGATCGCCCCCGCCATGAGCACGAGGCCCTGGATGCCGCCGCGGCTCAGCGACACGAGCTGCCCCGCGACGGGCACCGCCAGCACGAGCTCGTCCAGCGCGACGGCGCGCACGTGCTCCATGTCGCCCTCGCTGGTGACGTAGGCGCGCACGATCTGCGCGAGGGCGTCGATGCTGCCCGGGTCCCAGGCCATGTTGCGGGCGAAGCGCGCGGGGCTCCAGGTCAGCTTCTTCGTGTTCAGGAACCCGCCGACCATGCGCGCGGCCTCGATGTTCTTGAAGCCCAGCTCGGCGAGCACGCGCCGTTGCACCCGCTCGTTCAGGTCGCCGACGCGCTCGCGCATGGCCCGCGTGGTGAAGTCGTCGAGGTCGATCTCGACGGACAGCTTGCGGTGCAGGTCCTTGAGCATCGCCTCGCGCAGCTTCTGGTTGCGCAGGGGCGCGGCCAGGGCCTGCACGCGCCCTTCGGCCCACAGCTTGCCGAGCTCCGCGAGGCCCACGTCCTTGAACTCGGTGTGGAGGCGCATCAGGAGCTGGCCGCTCTTGTACCAGCCGAGGTCGTAGAGGCTGTAGAGCAGGGTCATGCGCGCCGCGAAGTGCAGGTTCTTGCGCGCCTTGGGCCAGTCCGACTCCGGGATGCCCCGCATGAGGTGGCGGTAGCCCTCGACGTCGAGGGGCTGCTTGAAGTGCGGGTCCCGGTAGACCTGGAACGCCTCCACGGCGCTGCGGTAGACCGACTCGAGGCAGAACTCGCTCGCGAGCCGCCGGTGCTCGGCCACGGCAGCGCGGATCTGCTCGGGCGTGGGCGCGTCCTTCACCGCGTCGCCGAACATCGCCCGCGCGAGCTTGTCGAACACGACGGCGTCGCGGCCCGCCGGCTCCGGGATGTCGGCGCCGAAGACCTTGTCGAGCTTGCCCTTGTGGATCTGCCGGAGGTCGGCGGAGATGTCCAGGGCGAGCTTGTGCATCTCCCGCGCCTTCGGGTCGTCGAACATCGGGTCGACGATCTTCTCGTTGAGCCGCGCCCGCTCGTCCGCGTCGAGGTCGAGGTACTCGACCTTTCCCTCCTTCAGCTTCTCCGGCATCGCCAAAATGTGGCCGCAGTCCTCCCAGACCCGCAGGTGGTACTTGGACTCGAACTTCGGCTTCTTCATGTACTGCTGCAGGGTCAGGTAGTTGGCGACCGCGGCCCCGTAGGCGTGGGCGGGAATCAGCGCGGGCTCGATGCCGAAGAGGATGCGCTGCGCGTAGTCCGGGTCGAAGGGGAGCCTTTTCATCGTCCCGTCGGACCCGACCTCGTACTCCATGAAGGCGCGGGGCACGCCGCCGAGCACGGCCGCGAGCGCGCGGAACTGCATCTGCTGCGCCACCGCGCCGCTGAAGGTGTAGGCGCCGGGCGTGCGGCGCAGCGTGTCGATGGTCTCCAGGAAGCGCGCCTCGAAATCCAGGTGCACGTCCCGCGGGTCGGGGAAGCGCTGCTTGCCCTCGATGGAGGCGATGTCCAGGGCCTGGACCGACAGCCGCGGGTGCTTCTTCTTCCAGCGGGCGAGAAACATCTCGATGAAGGCCTTGTCGGCGTCGA
>ERZ869936.2200-NODE-2200-length-11850-cov-4.936244_pt1 | contig 11850 bp, 12 predicted proteins | sample MGYA00520876_ERZ869936 | MGnify/ENA primary metagenome ERZ869936 (study PRJEB32218, sample SAMN09650985) | biofilter metagenome | isolation source: enrty point of leading RO module | place: Saudi Arabia: Thuwal, RO plant located on Red Sea | collected 2016-02-17 ... | reverse complement strand
ACATGGGGCCGTCGTGGTACCTTGCCCCGGACCTCTTCGAACATTATTTTCGCCTTCTCGGCGAGCGGGTCGAGGACCATTTGGACCTGGTACGGCTTACGCCCTCATACCGCATTTTCTTTCAGGGCGATCCGGAAACTCTCGAGATCCATTCGGACATTGAAAAGGACGGCCGGACCTTCGATGCCATCGAGCCCGGCTCATCGGAGAAACTAAAGAAGTATCTGGCACAGTCGGAATATCAATATGAGGTGGCGACGCAGCACTTCATGTACAAGAACTACGACACGGTCTTCGATTTCTTTAACAAGCGCGTGATGACGGAAGGGCAGAAGCTTTCGGTCTTTTCGAAGATGCACAATTTCGTTACACGCTTCTTCAAAACCCGCAAGCTGCAGCAGGTGATGGAATACACGATGGTCTTTCTTGGTACCTCGCCGTACGAGGCTCCGGCCATCTATAACCTGATGTCGCATATGGATTTCAATCAGGGCGTTTTCTATCCGCAGGGTGGGTTTTACGAGCTGATCAAGGCGCTGGTGCCGGGAATGATGGAGCGCGGCTGGGGCCGGGTGGTGAACATCACGTCGCAATCGGTGAAAGCGCCGATTGCCGTCCTTGGCTTGTCGAATTCGGCACGGGCCGGTCTGACGGGGTATGTCGCGGGCACGTCGCGGCAGATCGCGGGCAATGGCGTGACGATGAACAACCTTTTGCCCGGCATCCATGCGACCGACCGGGCCGATGCGTTGGACAAGGGCGTGGCCGAGCGCGAGGGCATCACGCTGGACGAGGCGCGGGCACGGCGCGAGGCAACGCTGCCCGTGGGGCGCTACGGGACCGCCGAGGAATTCGGTGCGGCCTGCGCATTCCTGTGTTCGGTCCATGCCGGGTTCATCGTGGGTCAGAACATCCTGTTGGACGGCGGCGGGGTCAACGCCACGCTGTGACGGCGGCCCGTGCGTCGACGCGCACGACTTGCGGGGCGCTTCGGGGGTTGCTATCCCGCCTGAAATTCCCGAGTTCTTCGCTCGGAATTGAGGGAATGGCCGCGTGCGGGACTCTGACAAGGGATTGAAGGTTGAGGGGCTGACGCGCCGGTTCGGCGGGCGCGAAGTGGTCTCGGACGTGTCGCTGTCCATCGGTCCGGGACAGGTCACGTGCCTGTTGGGTCCCTCGGGGTGCGGCAAGTCGACCACGCTTCGGATGATCGCGGGCGTCGAGCGTCAGGACAAAGGGCGTGTCCTGGTCGACGCGCGGGTCCTGTCGGAGGGGCCGCGCCATCTGCCGCCAGAGGCGCGCCAGATCGGGCTGATGTTCCAGGACTTCGCCCTGTTTCCGCACCTGACGGTGGCCGAGAACGTGTCGTTCGGGGTGTCGGGAAGCCGGTCGGACAAGCGGGCGCGGGCCGAGGAGATGCTGGAGCGGGTGCACCTGGAGGGGTTCGCCGACGCGCATCCGCACGAGTTGTCGGGAGGCGAGCAGCAGCGCGTCGCGCTGGCGCGGGCGATTGCGCCGAGGCCGCGGATCATGCTGATGGATGAGCCGTTTTCGGGCCTGGACAACCGATTGCGCGACGGTATCCGCGATGAGACGCTGGAAATCCTGAAAGAGGAGGGCGCGGCGGTTCTGCTAGTCACGCACGAGCCGGAAGAGGCGATGCGCATGGCCGACGAGCTCGCGCTGATGCGAGACGGACGGATCATCCAGCGGGGCGCGCCCTACAACGTTTACAACGCGCCGGTCGACCGGCAGGCGGCGGCCTTCTTCAGCGACGTCAACGTGATCCCCGGTGTCGTGCGCGGTGCGCTGACCGACACGCCTTTCGGCGCCTTTCTGGCACCCGGTTTCCCGGACGGCACCGAGGTCGAGATCGTGATCCGGCCGCAGCATCTGCGGATCGACTTCGACCGCGACGGGCGGGGGCCGTTGCCCACGCCCGAGGACGGAACGCCCGCGCGCGGCATCGTCGTCCGGTCGAGGTTCATGGGTTCGGAAAGCCTGGTGGAATTCCGCATGGACCATGACGGATCGGTCCTGAAGGCCAGCGTGCCTTCGGTCTTTCTGCCGAAGCCCGGCACGGCGCTTTGGCTGATGATCCGGCGGGGCCGCTGTTTCGTGTTTCCGGTGGACTCGGGGGACTGAGCCGCTATCTTGGGCATTTCATGAACAGACGTGGCGGGGAGCCCTTTCTAGTGCGCGACACGGTGACGGCTTCGCCGCCGAAACATCCCGACGAACTGGTTCGCCTGGAGCGTCTTTACGATCTTGGCGTCCTCGACACCGAGGCCGAGGAGCGGTTCGACGATCTGACGGCGCTGGCCGCCCAGATCTGCGATACACCGATCGCTCTGGTGTCCCTGGTCGACGCGGAGCGGCAGTGGTTCAAGTCCCACCGCGGGCTCGACGCCTGCGAAACCGATCTGAGCCGATCGGTGTGTTCCTACACGATTCTGAGCCCCGAAGTCCTGGTCATCGAGGACACGACGAAGGATCCGAGAACCGCGACGAATCCGTTGGTCACAGGCGAGATCCTGATGCGGTTCTATGCGGGTGCACCTTTGATCGGGCGGGACGGTTTTGCCTATGGCGCGTTGTGCGTCATCGACACGAAGCCGCGCAAGCTGACGGACGATCAGGTCAGGGCGCTGGAGCGTCTGGCGGCGCAGGTCGTGGCCTTGCTGGAGGCGGGCGTTGTCATTCGCGAGCGGGAAGCCGCACTTGAGCAGGCGGACACCCTGAAGGCGGAGATCGACCACCGTGTCGCCAATTCGCTTCAGCAGGTTGCGGTGCTTCTCCGGTTGCAGGCGCGCCATATCGTCGATGAGAAGGCGAAAGAGGCGGTCGAGCTGGCGCAGCTGCGTCTGGAAGCGATTTCATCGTTTCACAGGACGGTCAGCTCGCTTTCCGACGGGTATCGGGTGTCGCTGCGCGATGTCATCGCGCGTCTGTCGGGCGATCTGGCCGAAATCCTGCCGGCGCGCGTCAAGCTGGAGCAGGATATTCCCGATGTGCAGATGGCGGCGCGATCCGCGACGGGATTGGCGCTTATACTGAACGAGTTCCTTGCCAACAGCCAGAAATACGCCTTTCCGGACGATCGCGCGGGGACGGTCCGGTTGGCCGGCAGTGTCGAGGACGGTATCGTCACACTGGTCTTTTCGGACGACGGTATCGGCTGGCAGGGCAAATTGCCCGAGGCCAGGAGCAGCGGCATCGGGATGCGTGTCATCGAGGCATCGGTCGAGTCGCTGTCGGGCGAAATGGACATGAGCGGAGAGGGCGGGTGTACGATGAAGATCAGCTTTCCCCTGGCCGCCGTTCAGTTTGTGTGATCCTGTCGACGCTTTCGAGATAGTCGGCGAGGGTTTTGCCGTCCTCCTCCTGAAAGGTGTCGAAACTGACGTCGAGCGTGCGGATGCGGTCGACGCGGAACACCCGAAAATCGTCGCTGAGTTCGCACCATGACGTCAGCGTCCAGACGCGTCCCCAATATTCCATCTGCAAGGGCCTGATGCGGCGGCGGCTTTCGGGCCGGTCGGGGGCCGTGTAGGTGATGTCGACCTTGCGGCGCGAGCGGATCGCGGCGCGGAGCGGCGCCATGTGGACGAAGCCGCGCGCCGCCTCGGCGAAGGGATAGACGGCGAAGCCCCAGCCGGTCGCGGGCGCGGCGCGGTCTTCGGGCAGCACCGCGTCGACCTTGTCGGAGAGGGTCTTCGCGGCGCGTTGCAGTTCGGGATCGGCGGCCTTGTTGACGACGGCGAGACCGAGGTGAAGCGCTTCCAGTTCGGTGAGCGTGAGGTTCAGGGGCGGCAGCGTGATCGGCGCCGTCATCATGTAGCCGAGGCCGCGCTCGCCCTCGACCGGGATGCCAGAGGCGATGAGCGTGTCCATGTCGCGATAGAGCGTGCGGAGCGATACCTTCAGTCGCTCTGCGAGGTCGCGGCCGCGGTGCAGCCGCCCGTCACGCAGGATCTGGATCAGTTCGAAGAGGCGGTCGGTGCGGCGCATGGGTTCCTTGATTCGGGGCTGCGAGGCCCGGTTCCTGAATCAGCCCAACTGACATTAACCTGTCAGTTGCCTTTGCGCATGCAGAAATTGCCCTTGTTTCTCAAAGCGTCGGCGAACCCATTCGGATTTGGTGCTTTTCTATCCCGCGGGAAGTGCCTACATAGCGGGTCGGATTTCAGGAGTGACTCTCATGGGACTTGGACAAATCGGCCTTCCCGGCCTTCTTCTGATCGCGATCGTGGTGCTGGTCCTGTTCGGACGCGGCAAGATCTCGTCGTTGATGGGCGAGGTCGGCAAGGGCATCACCGCTTTCAAGAAGGGTGTGGACGAAGGCAAGAAGGAAATCGAGGACGATGCTTCGGCGGTCGCGAAGGACGTGACCCCGGAAGAGGACAAGGACAAGGCCTGAGGGCCCGGTCCGTTCGTCGATGGATTTCGGCTGGAGCGAACTTCTGGTCATCGGGATCGTGGCGTTGATCGTCGTCGGCCCGAAGGACCTGCCCGGCATGTTCAAGCAGCTTGGCAAATTCACCGCCAAGCTGCGGCGCATGGCGCGTGAATTCCAGCGCGCCATGGAGGACGCGGCCGACGAGTCGGGCATGCGCGAGACGGCCTCGAACCTGCGGAAGATGACGTCGGCCAAGGAGATGGGTCTGGACGCGGTGAAGGACGCCGCGAAGGACTGGGACCCGACGAAGCCGTCGAAGAAGGCCAAGTCGATCGGGCCCGAGACCGAGAAACTGGCCGAAGAGCGTGCCGAGCAGGTCAGGAAGGTTCGCGAGAACATGCAGAAGAAGGGCCAGGAGAGGCTGGACGCGGAGAAGGCGGCGGCCGCCGCCGAGGCCGAGAAGGCCGTCGCCGGGAAGGACGCCGAACCGGCCGAGCCGAAGCCCGGTGATACGGCATGAGCACGCAGGACGACGACATCGAAGACAGTTCCGCGCCGTTGATCGAGCATCTGGCGGAGTTGCGGACGCGCCTGATCCGTTCGGTGATCGCGCTTCTGGTTGGGATCAGCGTGTTCTTCATTCCGATCCAGGGCGATTTCCTGGCCGAGCACGTCTTGCAGTTCATGCTGCGGCCGATCGAGGAGACGCTGCGCGCATTGGGCGATCCGTCGCCGACGCTGCAATATACCAGCCCGCAGGAATATCTGTTCACGCTGTTCCGGATCTCGATGGTGTTCGGCTTTGCGCTGGCCTTTCCGGTGATCGGCTTCCAGCTTTGGCGGTTCGTGGCGCCGGGGCTTTACCGGTCGGAGAAGAACGCGTTTCTGCCGTTCCTGATCGCCTCGCCCTGCATGTTCTTTCTGGGTGCCTCGTTTGCGCATTTCGTGGTGACGCCGCTGGCGATGTCGTTCTTCCTGGGTTTCGCCGATGTCAGCTCGATCTTTGCCAACCTGTTGTCCGGTGCGGCGCAGGACCTGCCGGACAGCGCCGCGATCGTGCCCGAGACCGACGACGGGCTGAAGATCACCTTTTTCGGGAAGGTGAACGAGTCGCTGAGCATCTCGCTGACCTTCATTCTTGCCTTCGGTCTGTGCTTTCAGCTTCCGGTGCTTCTGACGCTGATGGGCAAGGCGGGACTGGTGTCGGCCCGCGGGCTGGCGAACATGCGCAAATACGCGGTCGTCGGCATCCTGGTCCTTGCGGCACTGGTGACGCCGCCGGATGTGGTGACGCAGCTGATCCTGTTCACGGCGGTCTATGGGCTGTACGAGATCTCGATCCAGCTGGTACGCCGCGTCGAGAAGAAGCGCGTTCAGAAGCTGCGGGAAGAGGGTATCCTTGGCGAGGACGAGGACCTCTATTCGGAGTTCGAGGACGACGAGGACGAGGGCGAGAAGGACGCGAAGGCCTGATGAAGGCGAAGGAGCGTATCGCCGCCGCGCTGGAACGGATGGCCCCTGCGCCGATGGAGGCCCCGGATTTTGGCGAGGCGGATGCCTTTGTCTGGCATGTCGCGCCCGACAGGCTGGACCCGGTTCACGCGGTCAATCGCGTCGATATCGGGCTTCTGGTCGGGATCGACCGGTCGCGGAACACCCTGTTGGAGAACACCCGCCAGTTCGCCCGCGGATTGCCCGCCAACAACGCGCTTTTGTGGGGCGCGCGGGGCATGGGCAAGTCGTCGCTGGTCAAGGCGGTTCATGCGGCAGTTTTGGATGAGGGACTGGCGATCAAGATCGTCGAGATCCAGCGCGAGGATCTGCCATCGGTCGGACGGTTGCTGAACATCCTGCGCGGATCGGATGCGCGGTTCCTGCTGTTCTGCGACGACCTGTCGTTCAGCCATGACGACCAGCATTACAAGAGCCTGAAGGCCGTGCTGGACGGCGGGATCGAGGGGCGGCCCGACAACGTGATCTTCTATGCCACCTCGAACCGGCGTCACCTGATGCCGCGCGACATGATCGAGAACGAGCGCTCGAGCGCGATAAGCCCCTCGGAGGCGGTGGAGGAAAAGGTCTCGCTGTCGGATCGTTTCGGTCTTTGGCTGGGGTTCCATCCGTGTTCGCAGGACGAGTATCTGGCGATGATCCGTGGATATTGCGAGGCGTACGGCGTCGAGATCGACGGTGAAACGCTTCGTGCCGAGGCCATCGAATGGCAGGCGACGCGCGGGTCGCGGTCGGGCCGGGTTGCGTGGCAGTATTTCACCGATCTGGCAGGCCGGAAGGGCGTCGTGATCTAGCTGCCTTTGTGCGTGCGGACACAAGTTCATGCGAAATTACGGGACTGTGCTGTTCTGGGGTATTCTTTAGAACTTTCGACCCTAGACTGGGCGGAACGAAAAGAATTAGGCGGAGTGGCACATGATGACCTTGCGAGGGCTCTCTTTCCTGTTTTGCCTTGTCGCCGCGACGGCGGCGCTGGCCCACCAGGGCGTGCAGAACACGGCGGTCAAGGCGTGGATGGATTCGATGGAAGTCACCGCGGACAAAACGAAGGTACGGGGCGGCATGGCGATGGGCGTGGAGCCTTTCGATGCCGAGGCGGCGCGGCGCGCCGCCGCGCAGATCGCGCGCGAGGCAGAGCGGACGCCCGATCTGTTCGCAGCACGCGCTGAAGACCCGCTGTCGGAGGCCAGCCCCGACATCTGGGTCAACTTCGACGATTTCACTGCGAAGTCCCAGGCTCTGGTCGTCGCCGCCGAAGGCGCTTTGACGGTCAGCGCGCGCGACGATCTGCGGCCCGCTCTGGCGGCCATCGGGGCGGCGTGCAAAGCCTGCCACGGCGAGTATCGCGAGTGATTGCGGGCGCTACTTGCGGAACTTGTCCAGGCTGACGATGTCGGCGTCCTTGGCTGGCTTGGCCACGCTTTCGGTCTCGGTCGTCTCGACCGGTGTGGGGGCGACGGGTTCTTCGCCGCCATCGTCTTCCTGGGTCTCGAAGCGCAGGCCGAATTCCACCGAAGGGTCCACGAAAGTGCGGATGGCGTCGTAGGGGATGTAGAGCGGTTCGGGGCTGTCGCCGAAATTCAGCGTGACGGAGAAGCCCTCATCGGTGACTTCGAGGTTGTCGAACCAGTGCTGCATGACGACCGTCATTTCCTCGGGGTAGCGGTCGCTGAGCCAGTCGGCCATTTCGACGTCGGGGTGCATCGTGTCGAAGGTGATAAAGAAGTGATGCTGACCCGGCAGGCCATGGTCGGCCACATCGGTCAGGACCTCCTGAATAAGGCCCCGCATCGCGCGGTGCATCAGGGTGCCGTAATCAATGCTGCGGGTCATCGCATCTCCGTTCTGGATGGGGTCAGCATATAAGATTCGGAAGTGAAGGGAAGGTGAGCATTTCCCGACCTTCGCGCAATTCGGAAACCTTTTGTCCGGCACTATCATCGACGGTATTTCTGGGTTAACCCGTACGGATTGTCGGAGTGCTCCGCTTCGCCGGAACGCGAAGAAAGTGGCGCTGGACGCCAGCAATAACGTCGAATTTTTTGGATTGAGTGCAGGCTTCTGTTGCCAGGTGCCTGCGAACCCCGCCTTACGCTGCTAGGCGCAAGGGCTTAATTTTCGATCTTGCGCACTGCTTAAGCAGCGAGCGCGACCGGAGCACGGTTGGTATTGGCAACTATGCGTTTCGGACCGATAACGGTGGTACCTCACCGGGACAAAGCAATCCCCTTTACACGTCCGTCGATCCTATTTCGGCCCCATGATCCCCCAATACCGGGATATTTGGTGGAGCCGCCGGGTACCGCCCCCGGGTCCGATCCGCTTATTACGAGCGCGTTTATGTCCATAGTTCCACGAGGGAACGGTCTGAATATAGGGATCGATCGCGGCATTGGAAAGGGGGGGGGTGAGTGCTCTGGGCCTCTGGGCATCGGGTGCCTGTGTGCTAGGCTGCTCATTGGACGTGAGCCGGTGCGAGAACGGAGGCGCGATCATGATTGACCCGGGATATGTGCATCTGATGGCGCGCTACAATCGCTGGCAGAACAGCAATTTGTACGGCGCGGCTGATGCGTTGAGTGAAGATGCGCGCCGGGCCGACCGGGGTGCGTTCTTTGGCTCGATCCATGCGACGCTTAGCCATCTTCTGTGGGGCGACACGATGTGGATGAGCCGGTTCGACGGCTGGGACGCGCCGGGGGGCGGCATCGCGGGCAGCGTGGCCTGGGTCTCGGAGTGGGAGGCGTTGAAGGAGGGGCGGGCGAAGGCGGACCGGAGGATCGTGGACTGGGCGGGCCGTGTCTCGGGCGAGGCGCTGGACGCGGATCTCTCGTGGCATTCGGGGGCGCTGGGCCGGGATGTCTCGAAGCCGATGGGATTGTGCGTGGCGCATTTCTTCAACCACCAGACGCATCACCGGGGTCAGGTTCATGCCATGCTGACGGCGGCGGGGGCGGAACCGGGCGATACCGACCTTTTCATCATGCCGGACGACAGTTAAGCCGGGACGGAACGCAAAATCGCAGGAAGGGCGTGCCGATGATCCGGGCTTTGGTGGTGGAGAAGAACGACGAGGGCAAGACCAGCGCGTCGGTTCAGGAGATCGACGAGGCGCGGTTGCCGGAGGGCGATGTGACGGTCGCGGTCGAGTATACGACGGTGAATTACAAGGATGGGCTGTGCATCGGGCCGGGCGGCGGGCTGGTGCGGACCTATCCGCATGTGCCGGGAATCGACTTTGCGGGCACGGTCGAAAGTTCTTCGGACGACCGATATGCGCCGGGCGACAAGGTGGTTCTGACGGGCTGGCGCGTGGGCGAGGCGCATTGGGGCGGTTATGCCGAGAAGGCGCGGGTCAAGGCCGATTGGCTTGTGCCGTTGCCGGACGGACTGACCACGCGGCAGGCGATGGCGGTGGGCACGGCGGGGTTCACGGCGATGCTGGCGGTCATGGCGCTGGAGGATCACGGGCTGAGGCCCGAGAAGGGCGAGGTGCTGGTGACCGGCGCGGCGGGCGGTGTCGGCTCGGTGGCGACGGCGATCCTGGGCCATCTGGGATATGAGGTCGCGGCGGTGACGGGGCGTCCGGAGACCGGCGACTACCTGCGCGGGCTGGGCGCCAGCCGGATCGTGGCCCGCGAGGAATTGAACGAGACGGTGAAGCGGCCGCTGGAGAGCGAGACCTGGGCGGGGTGCGTCGACGCGGTGGGGGGCGCGATGCTGGCGCGGGTTCTGGGTCAGATGAAGTACGGCGCATCGGTCGCGGCGGTCGGGCTGGCCGGGGGTGCCGGATTGCCTGCGACGGTTGTGCCGTTCCTGCTGCGGGGCGTGAACCTGTTGGGGATCGACAGTGTGATGCGGCCTTACGAGGACCGGGTGCGGGCCTGGGGGCGGATCGCCTCGGACCTGCCGATGGAGAAGCTGGAGGCGATGGTCCAGCCGGCGACGCTGGAGGATCTGCCGCGTCTTGGGGCGGATATTCTGAATGGACAGGTACAGGGCCGGGTCGTGGTGGACGTCAGGGCTTGAGCGCGGTCAGTTCCGGAGCGTCCGCGCCTCGATCACGAGGATGAGGCCGGTTGCGCCGGGGACCGGCGCGGTGCCCGACACGGCCGCGCCCGTGGCATCGGTGGTGACGGTGAATTGTGCCGGTTCGGTTGCGCCCGCGAGATCGAGCGTTCCGTCGCCGGTCAGGACCGGCGGCGTGCCGGACACCGTGCCGAAATAGGTCAGAAGCGGGAAGGGCGCGGCTGCCAGGATGCGGTCGACGCCGGGTCCCTCCAACGCGTCGAGCGGAATGGTCATGTCCAGCGTGCCCTTGTCGTCGCCCGGCGCGTCCGGGGCGAGCATCAGGACGAGGCTGATGGTGCTGGCGGAGGCCAGGACCGCGCCGGTGCCATCGGTCACCGAGATATCGGCGTCCGAAAGCGGCCATTCGCGGAGTTCGCGGGTGGTCTCCTCGGGCTGGGAGAGTGTCAGGGCGAGACCGAGCGCCAGAAGCCATATCGCAGCCGCGATGAGCGCCGGGAGGCGGGAGCGTCGATCCTCGACGACGTCGGTGGGCGCGCCCGTGGTCATCCGCGCCAGCGTACCGTCACGGTCGACAAGGGCGTGTTTCAGCGCGCCCGCGACGTGGAGGAGGACGGCGACCGCCAGCACCTTGGTGAAGGCCCAATGGATCGCGCCGAGACCCGCGGCGCTGGCAGGGTCGGTGGGGACAAGCGGCAGCGACTGACCGAAGGGCCAGCGGATCGGTGCGAGGTCCGGGCTTGCGGAATGGGCGAGCCATCCGGTGAGCGGCACCGCGATGAGCGCGATCGTAAGGATCCAGTGCGTCGTTTCGGCCAGCGCGTGTTCCCAGCCTGCGTGGGGCAGCGGCGCGGGGCGCGGCTGGGTCAGTGCCCATCCAAGCCGCAGGAAGCCGATCAGAAGTGCCATGATGCCGACGGTCTTGTGGAGGGAAAAGAGCGTGAAGACGCGCGCGATGGAGGCGTCGTCGGTCAGGGGCGTCGTGTTCGCGATGTAGCCGAGCGGAAAGGCCACGAAGATCAGGAGTGCCGTCAGCCAATGGAGCGTGCGGGCCACGAGGCCGTAGGCGGTAGAAGTATTGGCGAGCGGCATGGGCGTCTCCGGTCGCGCCATTTGGCGCGAAGCCTGGCCCTGGATCAAGGGGTTCCGCGTTGGTTGCTTGCCGGACGGGCGCTTGCGCGCTAGGACCGTTCAAAAGAGAAAGGGAGGGGCGCCAATGAGCCTGGCATTCGTATTTCCCGGTCAGGGCGCGCAGACCATCGGCATGGGGCGCGATCTGGCCGAGGCCTATCCGGCGGCGAAGGCGGTGTTCGACGAGGTCGACGAGGCGCTGGGAGAAAGCCTGTCGGCGCTGATCTGGGAGGGCGAGCAGGAGACGCTGACGCTGACCGAGAACGCGCAGCCCGCCCTGATGGCGACCTCGATGGCGGCGATGCGGGCGCTGGAGGCCGAGGGCGTGGACGTAACGGATGCGGCCTATGTGGCGGGGCATTCGCTTGGGGAATACTCGGCCTTGTGCGCGGCCGGGTCGATCAGCATCGCGGATGCAGCGCGTCTGTTGCGCATCCGGGGCCGCGCGATGCAGAACGCCGTTCCGGTGGGCGAGGGCGCGATGGCGGCGATCCTGGGGCTGTCGTTCGAGGAAGTGGCCAGGGTGGCGCAACAGGCGACGAAGGGCGAGGTCTGCCAGGTGGCCAACGAGAACGATCCGATGCAGAACGTCGTCTCGGGCAACAAGGCCGCCGTGGAGCGCGCGGTGGAACTGGCCAAGGAGGCCGGTGCAAAGCGGGCCGTGATGCTGCCGGTCTCGGCGCCCTTTCATTGCGCGTTGATGACGCCGGCGGCGGCCGAGATGGCGCGGGCGCTGGACGATGTGGACATCATCGAGCCGAAGGTGCCGGTCGTGGCCA
>ERZ869936.2199-NODE-2199-length-11853-cov-4.477793_pt1 | contig 11853 bp, 10 predicted proteins | sample MGYA00520876_ERZ869936 | MGnify/ENA primary metagenome ERZ869936 (study PRJEB32218, sample SAMN09650985) | biofilter metagenome | isolation source: enrty point of leading RO module | place: Saudi Arabia: Thuwal, RO plant located on Red Sea | collected 2016-02-17 ... | reverse complement strand
TCCAAGCCCCTGAGGTGTGGTAGTCGGACGCGGTGCCATGCAGGGTGATGCCGGCGCGTGTCGCGATTTCGTAGCCTAAAGCGATCGCGGTTAGGATATCGCGACCATCGGCCTCGATACCATCGTCGATCAGGGCCAGTAGCGTTGGTACAACGGCCACACCCATGTGCCCCTTGGTCAACACGTGTCCGTCGTGCGCGTCGAAGCTGTCAATGGTGGAAGCGCCGGCCAAGGCAGCGCCGGCCGGGCTGACCCGCCGTCCGTCGAACAACAAACGCGCACCACGGCCCCCTGGCCCCGCGCCATAGTGGCGTGCCGCGTGATCGTTGATGATCCGCGACAGATTCGTCTGAGACCCGGCGGCGGCGACCCCGACGAGATCGAGTAGGCATCGCTTGGCCTGAACGACAACCGGCGCCGGAAGGTCCGCGAAGCGCAGGTCGTGGATGAAAGAGACGGCGGAGGCGGACATCGTACTTACTCTCCAACAAAGACCGGTTTACGCTTCTCGAAGAAGGCGCTGACCGCTTCCTCGTGATCGCGCGTGTGATGGCACGCCGCCTGAAATGCGGCCGCCATCTCTAGCAGGGTGTCGAAACGTACGTTCTGGCCTTCTCTGATCAGCCGTTTCGCCATGCGCAGGGCGCCCGGCGGATTGGCGGCAATTCTCGCGGCCAGCTTCTGCGCTTCCGGCAAGAGATCATCGGGCGAAACGACCCGCGAGACCATACCCCAAGACAAGGCGGTTTGTGCATCCACTGGCTCGCCGGTGAAAGACATCTCACAGGCACGCGACAAGCCAATGGCGCGCGGCAGCAGCCAGGAACCGCCGTCACCGGAGATCAACCCCACTTTGACGAAGTTCTCCGCGAAGACCGCCTCCTCCGAAGCGATGCGGATATCGCAGGCCATCGCCGTGTCGCATCCGGCGCCATAGGCCGGGCCGTTAATCGCCGCGATCGTTGGGACCTCCAGGTTGTAGAGTGTCAAGGCCAGGCGCTGTATCCCGACCCGATACCCGTCACGTATCTGCGCCGGCGTGCCGGCGAAGGTGCCGACCTTGTCGCGCATATGCTTCAGGTTACCGCCGGAGGAGAACGCCGAGCCAGCGCCGGTGACGATCAAGGCCCGCACGGATGGCGTCGCCGCGATCTCGTCGCAAGCCGCGATGAAGGCATGGACCATGTCCATGTCGGTCAGCGCATTGCGCGTATCCGGGCGGTTGAACGTAAGCGTTACTATGTGGCCGTCCTGGGTGCGTAAAATGGGCTCGCTCATGCTGCATTCTCCTTGGCGTACTGGGCGACCAACTCGCGCTTCAGGACCTTGCCGCTCGGGTTTGTCGGCAACTCGTCGACAAAAATGACGCGCTTTGGTCGTTTGTAGGGGGCCAGGTCATCGCTGGTCTTGCAGAACCGGTCGATACCATCGGCCGACAGCGAATCGTCGCTTAGCACCACGAAGGCGGTGACCACGTTGCCCCACTTCGGATCGGGCAGGCCGACCACGGCCGCTTCCTTAACGCCTGGGCAGCGGTACAGAATTTCCTCTACTTCGCGTGGGTAAATGTTCTCACCGCCCGATACGATCATGTCATCGGCCCGGCCGTGGAAATGAAAGAATCCGTCAGCGTCCCGGCTGAAAAGGTCGCCGGTGTACAGCCAACCCGCTTTCAATTTCTTCGCGGTCTCGAAGGGGTTGTTCCAGTATCCCGACATGGCCTGCGGCCCGCGCACAATCAGTTGACCGATTTCACCGGTCTCCACCATATCGGATGGCGGTATCTCCCGGTCGGGCTCGTTGCGGACGATGCGGCAATTGCTGATCAAGGTCGGTTTTCCGCAAGACCCCAGGTGAGCCAGCGCGTCCTCGGGATGGAGCAGGAGCGTCAAGCTCTCCTCGGCCATACCGTAACCATTGTAGATGTTCGGACAGAACTCGTTGATGACCCGCTCCATAGTGGCCGAGGAGATCGCCGCCCCGCCGGTCGTGATCATGCGCAGGCGGGCAATATCGAACTCCCTGAACCGCGGATGGAACAGCATCTCCTGGATCTGGGTCGGCACGGCGAAGAGGGTGGTGACATTCTCGCGTTGGATTGTCTCCAGCGTCCGCACCGCCTCGTAACGGCCAAGCACGACATTGGTGCCGCCGACCATCATGTGCGGAATGAAGAAAGCCTGCATGCCGCCGACGTGATAAAGCGGCGCGATGTGCAGCGCCACGTCGCGATGCGACAGGCTGTACTCCATGACACAGTTCATCGCGATCGCGACGTCGTTGGCGTGCGAATGCATGACACCCTTGGGCCGGCCGGTCGTGCCGGAAGTATAGACCAGCGCCGACAATTGATCGCCGGACGCCAAGGGGCGCGGCTCGCCCCGGTCGACGGTCTGCTCGGCCAAGGCCTCGAAATGATGATGGCCTGCGGGAACCGTCTCTTCATCATAAGAGCACGATATGTAGTCGTGCACGCTGCGCACGCGGTCCTGAACCTTCAGCGCGTTGTCCATGAGATAGCGTCCATAGACCAGAATTCGCGCGCCTGAATCCTGCAGGATATAGGCCACTTCGCCGGGCGAGAGACGGAAGTTGAGCGGGACCGCGACCGCGCCGAGAAGCTGGCACGCAAAGTATGTCGTGACCGAGTGCTCGGATGTGCTGACATAAAAGGCCACTCGGTCTCCCGGACGAACGCCAAGATCCGAAAGCGCCTGCGCAAAGCGGCAGACGCGGCTGTACCACTCGCTATAACTCCAACGGCGATCCTCAAAAACCAGCGCGGTGTGATGCGGGTAGCGCTCGACCGCCTGCTGAAAGATGGTGGCGATGTCCATGGTCGTTATCCTTAGGTGCCGAAGTCGGCACGGGGCCTAGAGGTTGGGTTTAACGTCTGGCAGGTCTCGACTGGCGATCAGGTATTTCGCCATTTCCGAGGTACCGCCAACGATCGGCAAAGCACGGGCATCGCGAAAGATTTGTTCAGCCCGGCCGTATTCCTTAGTGATGCCGTCGCCACCGAGTATCTGGACGGAGCGGTCGGCGCAGTAAGTCGCGGTCTCGGTCGCGACCAATTTGGTCATGGCTGCGGGTTTCATCAGCTCCTTTCCGCCGACGCCGCTGTCGTACATCTTCGAGGCGCGGTAGGTGAGCAGCTCGGCCGCGTCCAAGCGCCAGCTCATCTCGGCGATCTGATCCCAAACGAGTTGCTTGGCGCCGAGCTTCTGACCGAAGGTAACTCGCTTTTGCGCGTGCTTGACAGCAATGTCGAAGGCGCTGCGCGCCACGCCGAGGCCGGAACCGCCGAGAATGATCCGCTCGAAATTGAACATCGACAACATGATCCGGAAGCCGCCGTCACGCTCGCCGAGCAAGTGGTCGGCTGGCACACGCACATCGCGCAACTCAACTTCACCCACCACGCAGCCGGTGCGGCCCATAAAAGTATAGGTGCGCCGGACACGCATTCCCGGCGTTCCATTCGGCACCACGACGGCGGACATGCCTTTCTGTGCCGGCACTTCGGCATTGGTAATGCCGTAGATGATGTAGGTGTCGGCCACCGAGGCGTTGGAAATGTAGCGCTTGAAGCCGTTAATCACCCACTCGCCCGCTGCGGAATCGAATCGGATCTGGGTTTCCATGCCGGCCGAGTCGGACCCGACGTTAGGCTCGGTCACGCCGATGGCGCCGATGTCGCGCCCGTCTATGATCCCGCCCAAATACCGTTCGCGCACGGCGGGCGTGGCATAGCGGTGCAACGGATAAGCACAGGACAAGGCCGTGGCGATCGTGGTCTCGAAGGCATAGTTGATGTAAGCCGCTTCCTCGGAGAGGATGGTGGCGTGCGTCAGGCCCGGTTTGGACAGGGATCCCCGGTACAGGTCGGGGAACATCAGCCGAAGGTAACCGGCCTCGCCAAGCGAACGGACGACCTGCTTGATCGCACCCCAGTCCTTGTTGTCCTCGATGGCCGCGGCGCGCGGTGCGAGCTCCCGGTTGAGCACCTCGCGGGCCTCTTGACGAAAGGCGCGGTCTGCATCGTTCAGAATGAAATCGCGCATCACAAGCTCCGTACCGTTTCGGGCACGCCCACCACGGAGACCAGACGGTCGATCTCGCGGTCGATCAGGCCCAGGTTGGAATCGCGCAGCGTGGGCAGCAGGTAGCGTGCCAATCGCACACGCTCATAATCGATCTCGGCGGCGATAAGTTCCTCGCCCTTGCCGGCTTGCGCCAGCGTCTTGCCGAAGGCGTCGAGAATGCGCCGCCCCCCCCAGAAGGAAATCTCGCCTTCCGTGCCGACCCGATGGGCCATGACAACCGGAAGGCCATAGGTCATGGCATAAAACTGAAGATTGACCGCCCAGCCGCCCGGGTTGTCGAACTCGGCGCCGACCGCCTCGACCGCCGAACTGATAGGCGCGAACAGAACGGTTGCGCCATGCACCGCCGCGATATGGACGAGTGCGGGGTTCCACAGGTCTGCGCAAATCAGAACCCCGGCACGCCAGCGCGGACCCATTTCGAAGGTCTCGACATAGCGTCCCGCGGCGAAGTGCTTGCCGTCCTCCAGCTTACCGTAGGTCGCCAAGTTGACCTTACGGTGCAGGAAAACCAAACCGCCGTCGCGCACGGCGATCGCGGTGTTATAGAACTGCGCCGCCACGGCCTCTTCGATCAAGCCGAAAATGGTGCACATAGGACCCGATGCGCGGGCAATCTCGCGGACCATTTCATCGTCGCGCGTCATCGCCAACCGCAAAGTGTCGGGTCCCGCGTTGTGGCCGGTTAAGGACATTTCCGGGAACAGCAGAACATCGATACCCTGCGCCCGCGCAGACTCGACCATGGCAAGGTGTTTTTGCAGGTTGGCCGAGGTATCCCCAAGAACGCTTTCGATCTGGGCGATGCCAACTTTGAGAGTTGAAGCGTGCGACATCTTTTGTGACCTTCAGAAAAAATTTTCTAACGAATAGAGGCGCGGGCGGCCGTTCTATGGCGGGCCGCCCGCGCCGGGTAACGTCAGATCAAGCCCTGCGCCTTCAGGAAGTCTTGCGACACTTGCTCGATGGTCTTCTTCTCGACATCGACGCTCGCGTTCAGAGCCGCCATGGTGGCATCGTCAAGCTTTGCGGACATGGCGTTCAGAATGCCAGCCAGCTCAGGATGCTTGTCGAGGACGTCCTGGCGGACGACCGGGGTCAGTGCATAGGCCGGGAAGTAGGACTTGTCGTCCGTCAGAACCACGAAGTTGAAAGCCGGGATACGACCGTCGGTCGCGAACACCAGGCCGACGTCGACCTGCTTGTCCTTCAGGGCCTGATAGACCAGACCGCTATCCATGCGCTTCACTTCGCTGCGACCGAACTCGAAGCCATAGGCCGCTTGTAGCGGCTTCAGGCCGTCGGGCCGGCTATAGAACTCGGCGTTGCTGGCGAATGACAGTTTGGTGCCATCGTTGAGAACCTTGCTCAGGTCGCTGAGCGAGGCGATGCCCAGCTTGTCAGCCTCGGTCGTGTTCATGGCCAGGGCATAGGTGTTGTTGGCTTTGGAAGCATCGAGCCAAACCAGGCCCTTTGCCGCATCCAGTTCCTTCACCTTGGCATAGGTCTCTTCGGCCGACAGGCGGTCGGTCACCTTGTTGTAGGTGATGAGCGACGTGCCGGTGTATTCCCAGTACAGATCGATCTGACCGCTTTCCTGAGCCTGACGCAGCACGGCGCTGCCCATGCCAGCCTTGCGGTCGACTTCGAAGCCCTTGGCTTCCAACAGTTGAGCCGTCATTTCGGCCAGGATCTGCTGTTCGGTGAAGTTCTTGCCGCCAACCACGAGGGTTTCGGCAAGGGCAACGGTCGCCGTGAGGCCGGCAATCATGCCGGCTGCCGCGGCGGCTAACAATTTCCGTTTCAACATTTTCATCTTGCTCCAGGTCATAAGGGTTTGAACAACTACAGTTCTCTGGCTTATCGAAGCGGGTTCACACCGCGCGGTACCAGCCAGTACGAAATGATGCCTGTGGAGTAGTCCACCAGGACGGCGAGCAGCGCCGTTGGTATGGCTCCGGCTAACATCATTCCGGTCTCGTTAAGGTCGATGCCGGTGAAGATCAGTTCGCCCAGGCCGCCACCGCCGATCAGGAAAGCGAGCGGGGCGGTGCCGACGTTGATCGCGAGCGCAGTACGAATGCCGGCGAACATGACGAACAGGGCGTTCGGCAATTCGACCCGCCAAAGTATCTGTGAAGGACGCATGCCCATGCCGTGTGCCGCCTCGATCAGATGACGCGGCACGCTGAGCAGACCCTGGTAGGTGTTGCGCACGATCGGCAGCAGCGAGGCGAGCCAAAGTGCGAACACAGCCGGCAGAATGCCGATACCGAGGATCGTCATGGCCAGCGCCAGGATGGCCAGGGTTGGAACCGTGGTCCCGACGTTGAGTGACTGCATCGCGGTTTCGGCGATGCCGCGCATCGAGGGCCGGCTGAGCCAGATGCCGAGTGGAATGCCGACCAGGATCGCCAGGCCGCCCGAGATCGCCACCAGCACCATGTGCTGCTGCGCCAGATATACGATATCCGGACCGTGGGTCAGGATCTCTTCGATCAGGCCCGAGGCATAGGCGATCGCGCCGAGGGTGAAGGCGGCGAGCAACATAGCGTTGCGGCCCGCCTTCGATTGCAGTTTCGCGTTCATCGCCGTCACGCCGCCGCCTGAGTGGCGGGCCGATAGGTCTCGCCCAGAAGGTGCGTGATGCCACGCTGAGTGAGATAACCTCTGAAAGCGCCGTCGGCGTCGACACAGGCCAGCCACGAGACGTCGTGCATGAACATGAGCGACACCGCGGTGCGCAGATCCTCTTGCATGCCGATCGTCGCGGGCAAGGCGCCATGGAACTCGCCGACCGTGCCTTTACGGCCCTGGGCAATTTCAAGCCGCACGAAGCCGCGCGGCGCACCCTGTTGATCGACCATGACGATGGTCTCGCGGCCATGCTCCTTCATCAGGCCGGCGGCCTTGTCCAGGGAATCCGCCGCGTGGACAACCGGCGCGCCGGTCGCCAGGGCCCTGCCCGCCGTGACCAGCCGCAAGCGCTTCAAGGTCCGGTCGCCGCCCACAAAATCGGCGATGAAGCTGTTCGCGGGGTGCGCCAGGACATTGTCCGGCGAGTCGAACTGCTCCAGCTTGCCGCCACGGAAAATGGCGACCTTGTGCGCCATCTTGACGGCTTCGTCGATGTCGTGGCTCACGAACATGACGGCCTTGCCCAGGCGCTTCTGTATCTTCAGGAACTCGTCTTGAATGACTTCGCGGTTGATCGGGTCGATGGCACCGAAAGGCTCGTCCATCAACATGACCGGCGGATCGGCGGCCAATGCCCGGGCCACGCCGACGCGCTGCTGCTGACCGCCCGAAAGTTCCTTCGGGAAACGCTTCAGGAAGGTGCCCGGATCGAGATTGATGGTCTCCAGCAACTCGGCGGCGCGCTTGCGCGACTTGACCTTGTCCCAGCCAAGCAGGTCGGGAACCACGCAAATGTTCTCCTCGACCGTCATGTTCGGAAATAGGCCGATCTGCTGAATCACGTAGCCGATGGTCCGACGCAGCTCGACCGTGTCATAGGCGTCGGTGTCCTTGCCGTTGATGATGATCTTGCCGGAGGTCGGTTGAATCAGGCGGTTGATCATCTTCAGGGTCGTCGTCTTGCCGCAGCCCGACGGGCCCAGCAGGACGCAGATCTCACCCTCGGCGACATCCATGTTGACATGGTCGGCCGCTGTGACCGGGCCGCTTGGTGTTTCGAAGATCTTGGTCAGGTTCTCAAGCTTAATCATGGTTTCCATCCCTCGGAGCGGCGTGCTTTGCGTAGATGCCACGCTTGCGAATTTTGGTTAGGCGCGAACGCCTTTGGGAGTCAGGCGGCCTTGCAGCCACAGCAAGACGAAGTCGGCAGCGATGGCGAGCAGGCTGACCGCCAGTGCTCCTGTAATCAGTTGACGCGGATCGGTTTGCGAGATGCCGCGGCTGATGAAAGTTCCCAGGCCGCCGGCACCGATGTAGGCGGCGATCGCGGTGATCCCGATGTTGATGACAACCGCCATGCGCACACCAGCCATGATGACCGGTACGGCGATCGGGATTTCGACCCGGAACAGGCGTTGCCAAGCGGTCATACCCATGCCGCGGGCGGCCTCGCGCAAGGCCGGATCGACGTTGGTGATGGCGGTGTAGGTATTGCGGATGATCGGCAGCTGCGAGTAGAGCAGGACGGCGATCACGGCCGGCGCGTAGCCGATGCCCTGCCCGATATGGGACAGAACCGGGATCAGCACGCCGAACAGTGCGATCGACGGGATCGTCATGATCATGGAAGCGGTGTAGAGAACCGCGTCCGCCACGCGCTTGTTTTGCGTGATCGCGATGCCGATCGGAACGCCGCTCAGGATCGCGAGGCCGACGGCGACGCCGACGATAGCCAGATGCTCGATCGTGCGCGCAGTTAGTGTGTCCAGGTTCTCTTGAATGAAGATCAGAGTATCCACGTTTGCCTCTCCCTCCCGCGATCCGCGTCTGTCTAGAGCGCCGCGGGCGCACCTTGCCTAGCGCCGAAACACACGTGTGTTCTGGCCAAGCCGCCCGTTATGCGGCTGCTTCCGTTAGATCGTTGCTCGGATCCGTTCGCCTGGCGGTGTCTGGGCAGGCTCAGCTAGTTCTTATGAACGAATGGCTTCCGCCATCGTCCCGTCTTGCCTGCCTGAAGGTTCACCGTTCCTCCCGGGCCGTCCAATAGCGGGGAACATATGGACACAGCCGCCTCGCTGCGAGCCATCGTTTCGTCAATGTTTGTCACGATTCCGACAAGCCGCACCGGAAACGGGTCGGTGCCGCCTTAGTGGGTGGTTTTCGCGGCCACATCCAATTCGGGCAGATCGGACTGGCTCCGGCTGCGCCGGGCATGCGCCGGGGTGTCCCTGAAGACCTCTCGGTAGCACTTGCCCAGGTGGGATGCGCTGGCGAAACCGCACTTCTCGGCAATCTGGGAGATCGAATCGGTCGACTGGAGCAACATGGTCTGCGCCCGCCTAAGCCGCAGCTCCAGGTAGAACCGGGATGGCCCCCGGCCGAAGTGCTGCAAGAACAGACGTTCGAGCTGCCGGTCGGAGATGCCCGCGACCTGAGCCAGGGTTTGGGCCGAAAGGGGCCGTTCCGTGTTCTCTTCCATGAGGGTGATAGCCCGGGCCAGACGCCGATCGGTGATCCCATAGCGCCACTGGACCGCCATACGCTGACTTTCTCCCGGCGGCCGGATGCGTGTGTGGAGGAACTGCTCGGCGACGTCTGCGGCGGCCAGTTCGCCATTCTGCTCGGAGATCAAGGCTAGCATGAGATCGAGCGCGGCCGTGCCTCCGGCGCAGGTCAGCCGGTTCCGGTCGATGCAGAACAGGTCGCGGGTCAGCTCGATTTCCGGAAATTCCTCCGCGAAATCACGCAAGAGTTCCCAGTGTATGGTGCAACGATGGCCGGCCAGCAACCCGGCCCGGGCCAGCAGAAACGTGCCCGTGCTGATCGCGCCCAAGCGGCACCTGTTATGCGCCAGGCTACGCAGCCAGTTGAAGACACGCTGGTTGCGGAAGTCGGCGACATCCAGGCTGGAAACCACCACGGCGAGCGACAGTTTCAAGTCTTGGTCGATGGAATGGTCGGCAATGATCGTGAAGCCGCTGCTGGCCTGAACCGGCTGGCCGTCGATGCTGATCAGAGACCAGCGGTAGGCCTCGTAGCCCATGACACGGTTGGCGGCGCGCAAGGGCTCGCTCGCGGAACTGAGCGCCATGAGCGAGAAGCCGGGCACTAGGAAAAACCCTATGTCCTGAGGCTCTGCATTCATAAGAAATTATTCTATAGGCACTCACACGTTAAGTCGACAGTCGGCGCGAAACCCTGCTTCTAGAGCAGTTTCTTCATGAGGCTTTGTCACATCTCGTGCGGTAAACATCCGAGGCCTCGGAATAAGCCTGGGCCACGGCCTGGACAGCGGCCCACAAATTCTCTGCCCGCCACCGCCTGATCTCTGCGGCGAACTTGGGTCCGAAGCGGTTCCACCAGAACCACACAGTCTCATGGCAGATACCGCGCTCGAACAGGATGCCCGACTTGCCGCAGCGAGAGCATATACAGAATGTGAAGCATCACCGTGAGGCGGATGATCTCGGGCGAGCTGTTGAATTAGCCGAATGGTCTTTTGATCCGCCGAGGCTACAGGCATTGGACATCCCGTCATGTTGCACGAGCGTGCCGCGCGATGCAGGTCTGCAATACTTCTTCCGGGTTCCGCTTCCACCAGGTCTCGGCTGAGAAGATCTCGACCTCGTGCAGGCCGCTATAACCGGCCCGCTCCATCCAGCCGCGGATACGCGGCAGGTCGATCACGCCGTCGCCCATCATGCCGCGGTCGAGCAGCAGATCGCGGGTCGGCACCAGCCAGTCGCAGATGTGGTAGGCGAGCAGACGCTTGCCCGCACCGGCCCGCGCGATCTGAGCCTCCAGGTCCGGATCACACCAGACATGATAGACATCGACCGCGACACCGACGCCATCGCCCAGCCGGTCGCAGAGGTCGAGTGCCTGGGCCAGCGTATTCACACAGGCGCGGTCGGCGGCGTACATAGGATGCAAGGGTTCGATGGCCAGCGGCATGCCAGCCAGCCGGGCGTGTTCGAGCAATGTCGCGATGCCGTCTGCCACCATCGCGCGGGCGCCGGCGATGTCGCGCGAGCCCGCCGGCAGGCCGCCGACGACGAGGACCAGGCATTCGGCGTTCAGTGCGACAGCCTCGTCCAGCGCCCGGCGGTTGTCGTCATGCGCCGCCTGCAAGCCCTCCTTTGTCGCGGCCGGGAACATGCCGCCGCGGCACAATCCCGTCACCCGCATCCCGTTGTCGCGCAGGATACGTGCGCTCTCCTCAAGGCCGATCCTGGCGACCTGATCGCGCCAGGGCGCGACAGCGCGAATGCCGAGATGCGCGCAGCCTTCGACCGCCTGACGAAGGTCCCACTGCTCGCGCACCGTGGCGAGATTGATAGAGAGCTGATTCAGCGACGGCATGCTAGGTCTCGTAAGCACAGAGGCGCAGCGAACCGAAATCCGGCATGGCGGCGCTCGCCAGCCCCGGCGTGTCGAGCGAACCGATGGCGATCGCGCCGTCCTTGATGTTCAGGCGCACGGCGCCCAGGTGCTCGCGGTAGAGATCGGGGTGCGCGGCCAGGAAGGCGCCCTGCTCGACCGCCGGCGCGGCGGCCATGCCGTTGACGTAGTGATGGCCGTTGCGCTCGACGTGGTCGCAGCCGATCAGGGTGGCCAGGGCCAAGTCTTGCTGCACGGCCAGGCCGGCCTGCGTGGTCAGGTCCTCGGCCGACATGAAGTAGCGTTGCGCGCCAGCCTCCGCGTTCCATTTCGCGCAGCGCGCGCGATTCAAAAGCGACTTGTAGAAGCCCTTGCAGGATTTCGATGAAACGCCGGTGTACCCGAGCGCCTTGGCCTCGAGGAACGAGTCGAGCGTGGCGTCGGACTCGTCGATCTCGACGGGCTTCATTTGCGCCAAGGGCGAAACGTCTTCGCTGAAGGCTTTCGCGCGCGATATCGGCTGTTCGATGAAAAGCACCGCATCGCGCAGGCGCGCAAGCTTTGGCTCCGCGGCCATCGCCCGCCAAAGCGCGGCGATGCCGTGGACGTCGGCGTACTGTTCGTTGCCGTCAAGCGTGGCGCGGTAGTGCGGCAGGCGATCGACGACCTGTGCGGTCTGCCTCAGCCGAGCCAGGTCGGCGTCCATGTTGCCGCCGACCTTGAGCTTGAA
>ERZ869936.2198-NODE-2198-length-11855-cov-5.299322_pt1 | contig 11855 bp, 10 predicted proteins | sample MGYA00520876_ERZ869936 | MGnify/ENA primary metagenome ERZ869936 (study PRJEB32218, sample SAMN09650985) | biofilter metagenome | isolation source: enrty point of leading RO module | place: Saudi Arabia: Thuwal, RO plant located on Red Sea | collected 2016-02-17 ... | reverse complement strand
GCTTCCGTCCGTCGGCCAACTTCTGTGCCCCGTCGAACTTCTGCGATGGTGGAGCCAACTTCTGTTACACGTCCGGGGCCAACTTCTGTTGTCCTCCGTCGGCGAACTTCTGCCACGGGGGTGGAGGCGGAGCGAACTTCTGCTTCCGTCCGTCGGCCAACTTCTGTGCCCCGTCGAACTTCTGCGATGGTGGAGCCAACTTCTGTTACACGTCCGGGGCCAACTTCTGTTGTCCTCCGTCGGCGAACTTCTGCCACGGGGGTGGAGGCGGAGCGAACTTCTGCTTCCGTCCGTCGGCCAACTTCTGTGCCCCGTCGAACTTCTGCGATGGTGGAGCGAACTTCTGCTTCCGCCCGGCGGCGAACTTCTGTGACCCGTCGCACTTCTGCCACGGCGGTGGAGGTGGAGCCAACTTCTGCTTCCGTCCGTCGGCCAACTTCTGCATGCCATCCGCCAACTTCTGCGAGGGTGGCGCCGGCGGTGGAGCCAACTTCTGCGCCTGAGTGCTTCTGAAGCAGAAGCTCCGGTGACGACCGGGGGTGGATGGGTCGCGTCCACCCCCGGGTCGACCTAGGGTCCATGGCGGTGCAGGGCGAGCCGTACCAAGGACATCGGGAAACGACCGTCAAGTTGGCGCCGGGAACGTCCGTGGAGCAGATCCAGTCCGGGTTCGCCCTCCGGTCCGGCACGCGCCACGTCGCGCTGGATCCCTCGTGGGGCCGATACCTCGACGCGTTGGAAGAGCTCGCCGTACGCGACCTGTCCGAAGCGGCATGGGCAGAGCGCTTCGTAGAGGCCGGTGGAGACGAAGGTGCCGACCGGCTTCGGGGATTGCTCCCGGTTCTCGAGTCGGCGGGACTGTTGAGCAGGACGCTTCGCTTCGAGGGACAACCCGTGGCGAAGCTGGCGCCCGTCGCCGCGCCTCGGGACGCCCCTGAGCGAGCGGTCCAGGGACGCGACTATCACCTGGGTCGATTCGGATTGCTGCGTGTCGAGGAGGGTGACCTGGTCCTCTCGTCGCCACTGTCCACCTATCGCCTGATGGTGATCGACCCCCGCGTTCTCCTGGCTGTGTGGCGTTTGGCGTCGCGCGCCAACGCGGATCAGCTCGAGGACCTTGCTCCTGGGGTGGGAAGGGCGCTCCTGGAGTTGCTTTGCAGGGGCCGGTTGGTGGAAGAGGCTTCCCCGTCATCGCCGAAGACCTCGCCTCCCTGGGAGTTCCACGAGCTCCTCTTTCACACGGCGTCCCGACTCGGCGGCCGCGACGTTCGGATCGGTGCCACCTACCCCGGGGCCGAGTCGGGCCCGGCTCCGCCCGGGATCCCTCCGACTGCCTCGGACGTGCCCGTCATTCCCCTACCCGTTCCGCCGGCCGGGTCCAAGCCCTCCGTTCCGTTCGAGCAGGTCCTTTGGCATCGACGCTCCATCACGTCCTACGGTCGACGTCCCGTGCGATTGATCGATCTCGCGGAGTTGCTACGGCTGTCGTGCCGTCTCACCAACGAGGGGCGCCCAGCGGGGTCGAACGCCTACCCCGTCTATCAGAGGAACTACCCGAGTGGGGGAGGCATCCATTGCCTGGACGTCTATCCGGTCGTGATGGCGTGTGAGGGGCTTTTGCCGGGGGTCTACCGATATGACCCGAGGGGACATGCCCTGGAGTTGCGCGCTCCGGGGCCGGGAATCGCGGAGGGACTGGTTCGGGCACATGGAGTGCCACTGACGGGCAGTACGAGTCCGCCCATCATGCTTCTCATGACCGCCCGCATGTAGCGCGTGCCCTGGAAGTACAGCGCCATTTCCTACTCGCTGATCCAGAAGGAGGTCGGCGCGCTCTTCCAGACGCTGTACCTGGTGGCCACCTACCTCGGTCTCGCTCCCACGGCCTGGGGTAGTGGCGACTCCCACGCCTTCTCGCGGGCGACGGGCATCCCCTTCCTGGAACAGCCGACCATCGGCGAGTTCCTCGTCGGGACGAGACCCGAGACCTGAGGCTCAGCTGTGGGCTGCTGCCTCGTTCACGGCGCGTGCTGCCGCGACGCCCGATTCGAGCGCCCCTTGGGTCCAACCGGGCAACACGGAGTACTGGTCGCCGGCGAAGTGAAGGCGGCCGAAGGACTTGCCGCCGTGGTGGAGGGCCTGGCTCATGGTCCCTGGGGCGAACCAGGCATAGGCGTCGGGCCAGTGATGGGTGGCCCAGCGCCCCGTGCTGTACATGCCGGCCCCGCCGAAGACCTTCCCGATTTGCACCAGGGCCAGTTCGTGCTGACGATCCCCCGACATGCCGGCGAGCACGTCGGCCCAGTGCCCGGCCACGTAGCACTCAATGACTCCCGCCGTGCCGGCCTGGTTCGAGGTCTGGTTGTTGATCCACATCCCGGGAACGTCGGGCGACTGGCCGCCCAGCGGCTCGGGGAGGTCCGTATTGGCGATGCCCGAGCGACCCTTGGAGACCCAGAAGCGCTGGTCGAACTCGACGTATACGCGGGTCACCCGGGTCGGCAGGTAGAGATCCAAGGCGCGACGTTGCTCGTCTGGCAGCGTCGGCTCGAAGGCGATCTGCTTGAGGGCGGGAACCGGCACGGCGCAGATGACGTGGTCCCCGGTCCAGCTTCGCCCATCTGCGCCGGTCACCGTGCCTTCGGTGCCGGTGAAGGAGATCTCCGTCACCTCCACTTCACGAACGAGAGCACTCCCGAGGGCGAACCCGAAGGCGGCCACGAACTCGTCGTTACCGTTGACGAGGTTGTTGTCTCCGGGGTGCGGAGCTCCGGTCGCGTGGCCGACGCCCCCGGTCCGCTCGTCCACGCTCGCGTACGCCCGCAGCGAGGCGTGGTTGAGGGAGAAGCGGGGACCGTCGGCGGCCTCCACGATGTGATTCAGAGTGAGATCCCGCAGCATCTCCAGAGCGGCCGTGGAGCTTGGACCATCCCCCATCAGATCGACGTAGCCTCGCCGAAGAATGTCGAAGCCCGTCGCCGACATGCCCTCGGGCGGCTCGTTCGTTCCCAAGGCGTTGCCGGCGATGAAGAGCTGCTCCAGGGTGGCGTTATCGAACTTGGCCAACCCAGGCGGCGGCCAACCCGGTGCTCGAGGATCCCCGTACGCCTCGAACTCCCTGGCCGCACCCCCGAGTGCGTTCTCCAACCACGCGTGGGGGCCGGTATCCTGCTCCGAAGGCCAGAGGCCGGGTGGCGTGGGATCGAGCGGACCGCCGTCGCATGGGATCGCCTGGTCGATGTGGCGATCGAAGATGGTCGCGTCGCCCTTCGGCTTGATGGGCCGCAGCAGAGGCTCGAGTCCCAGCTCCTTGATGAAGCCCATCGTGTAGGTGTGTTGGCCCATCAGGAACGCGGCCCCGGCTTCGACGTGCAATCCGTCGGAGAACATGTTTCGAAAGGTGAGAACACGTCCCCCGGGCCGAACGGCCTTCTCCAGCACGGTTACGTCGTGTCCCGCCTGCTGGAGTCGAAGGGCTGCGGACATCCCGGCCAGGCCGGCACCGACGATCACCACCCGTTGCGGGTTCCCGGTCTTCTCGAGCTTCGACGAATCGAACGGCGGAAAGCGATTCATGGCGACCTGACCTCCCGAAGGCTCGGACGCTGGACCGCCCGTTCCGCAACCTGTTCGCTGAACCAATGGTTCGCAAACCCGGGCGCCCCGATGCAGATTCCCTGGGTCCCGCACCCCCTGATTTTCCCCCCCGATCAGAGAATGATGACGACGAACCATGGCGGCTGAGGCCTCCACGGGTGCGCTCCGGCGTGCTGCGTCAGAGCTCAAGCGGCGTGGAGTGCCACAGGCGTTGGGGGGCTACCTGGTGTTGGCGTGGGTCGTAGTCCAGGTGGCGGATGTCGTTCTTCCGGCTCTGGGCGCGCCGGATCAAGCCATGACGGTGCTGGTCTTCGCTCTCGCCGCCGGCCTGCCGGCCGTACTCGTCGTGTCCTGGATGTTCGACCTCCGACGAAGCGGCCTGGTGCGGGATCGCTCGACGGCACCCACGGCGACCGAGGCCCTTCGAACCGGCCTCGACAAGAAGTCCATCGCCGTTCTCCCCTTCGCCGACCTGAGCGCGGAGGGAGATCAGGAGTACTTCGCGGCGGGGATTGCCGAAGAGCTCACCAACAGCCTGTCGGCGATCCCGGGACTGCGGGTCGCGGCCCGCACCTCGACGTTGCGGTTCAAGGGGGAGTCGGTCGATTTCGCGGAGATTGGACGCGCACTCGGTGTCGGGTCCGTGGTGGAGGGGAGCATCCGCAAGGCGTCGGACCGGATTCGCATCAGTACGCGGCTCGTGGACGTGGAAACCGGCTTCGACCTCTTCTCGGAGAAGTTCGACCGCCCGTTCGACGATGTCTTCGCCGTCCAGGACGAGCTTTCGCGGTCCCTCGCCGCGACCCTGCGCGTCGAGCTCCTCTCGGCGGGTGAGGACCGACGGATGGACACCACGGCGTCCGAATCGACGGCCTACGATCTCTACCTGCAGGGTCGTCACTTCTGGCATCGGCGCTATGCCGTCGGCCTCGATACCGCCCTGAAGTACTTCCAGCGAGCGTTGGAGGTCGATCGTGACTTCGCGCTGCCCTATGCCGGGATCGCCGACACACTCAGCGTCAAAGGGATGTGGGGATTCGCCGTCGACGCCCGTGAGGAGGCGCATGCCGCGGTCGAGAAAGCCCGCACGCTGGGGCCCGGGCGGCCGGAATCGCTGTTCGCCGAGGGTCTGGTCTCGCTCGTGTTCGGCGGCGACTGGTGGAAAGCCGAGCAGGCGTTCGAGGCGGCCATCGTTCTGCGCCCGAACTTCGGGGAAGCCTTTGGATGGCTCGGATTGCTCCGCGCTGCCCACGGTCGAACGCGCGCGGCGCGGGACTCGATGAGGCAGGCTCTCGAGATCGAGCCCGACTCGCCGTACGTCGTGGCGCTGGTCGCATACGGCCATCTCTGGTTACGCGACTATCAGGAGGCTGTCGACATCAGCCAGACGCTGGCTGACGGGGACCCGGAATCGATCATGGCCATGCAGATTCAATCCATTGGTTGGGCGGGCCTCGGAGACTTTGCCAGCGCCCAGCGAACGATCCGCACCATGCTGGTGCTGACCAATCGGGCGGACCTGCCGTTGGCACTGTCATCGTGGATGTTGAGCGCAGGAGGGCGTAAGGAAGAGGGGCTCGAGTACGCTGAGGAGCTGCTCGGCCGGGGCGAGACGCGGGGGGTGGGGGCCGTGATGAAGGCCATCGCGGAGGTGACCGCACGCCCTGAGAAGGCCGTCGAGACGCTCCGCGCGGGCCACAGGGAGGGGGCAGCCGGTACCGCTCTCGTTCACCGGTATCCGTTCTGGGATGACCTCCGTGCCACGTCCGAGTGGCGGGGCTTCATGGACGATCTGGGCGTGGTGATCGGCGAGGAGGGTTGAGGCACGTGTCCAAGACCTCGATGGCGTCCAAGGCATACCGGTGGTACGTGGTCGTCGCCCTCACGCTGGTGGGTGTCCTCAACCTCATGGATCGCCAGATCCTGGCGATCCTTCTCGAGCCCATCAAACTCGACCTCGGTGCCACGGACACCGAGATGGGGCTGCTGACGGGGTTCGCCTTCGTGTTGTTCTTCGCCCTGGCCAGCATCCCGTTGGCACAGGTCGCCGATCGCTCCTCCCGAAGGGCGCTCATCTCCATCAGCATCGCCTTCTGGAGCGTGATGACCATCGTGGCCGGTAGGACGACGACCTTCATGCAGCTGGCGCTGGCCCGCGTAGGCCTGGGCGTTGGAGAAGCGGCGAGCGGCCCGGCGAGCCAGTCGATGATTTCGGACTACTTCGAGCCTGCCGAGCGAGCCGCGCCCCTCGCGTGGATCGCGGCGAGCGTGCCCATGGGACTCATGGCCTCGTTCATGATCGGCGGAGCGATGAGCGAGGCGCTCGGGTGGCGGGCGACGCTGCTGTGGATCGGTGTCGCGGGCCTCGTGCTCTCCGTCGTCGTGGCGGTCACCGTCCGGGAGCCGGTACGAGGTGCGTCGGAGGCGGGAGCCGACACGCGGGTCCACGACCTGGGCGCCACGCTGACCTATCTATGGGGGCTCCGTTCGTTCCGCTTCCTGGTCCTCGCCGCGTCGCTCGATGTCTTCGCTGGCTACGTACTCCTGGCGTGGAGCCCTTCGTTCTTGATGCGCGTCCACGACATGGGCCCGACCGAGGTGGGTGCCTGGTTGGGCTTGGCGTCGGGTCTCGGAGGCGTCGCGGGGACGTTCCTCGGCGGTGGCGTTGCGCAGCGGTTGGGAAAACGTGACCCCCGGTGGTTGCTGCGGGTCCCGGGCTTCGCCTGCCTGTCCGCCGCGCCCGTCGGGTTCCTGTTCCGGAGGCTCCCCGCGACGTACGCGCCCTACATGTTTTTCGGGGTGATGTTCTTCGGACCGGCGATGTACGGTCCGGTGCTCGGCGTTACTCAGAGCCTCGCCAAGGTGCGCATGAGGGCGCTCGCTGCGGCCGTCCTGATGCTGGTCTACAGCGTACTCGGAGTGGGTCTGGGACCCCTCACCACAGGGATGCTCAGCGACGTGCTCACGCCGACGCTGGGTGAGGAGGCCATCCGATACGCCATGGGTCTCGCTCTGGTCGGCTTCGTCGGGTCCTCGGTCCTCTTCCTCTACGCGGCGAAGCGACTCCCGGCCGACCTCGAGGGTGGTGCCTCGGACGCTTGATCCACCGGGTCGAGGAACTACGAGGCGCCAGCTGAGTGCATGGGCGCCAATGATTCGATCCACGAGTGCACCGCTGGCGGAAAGAAGTCTCTGCGGTCGCCGCGATACTTCATCACCGGTGGCAGCGTTGCGTACATGCCGATCATGGCCTCCCAGCCCCGGAAAGTGGGCTCGTCGAGCCCACCGTGTACCCACTGGTAGTGAAGCGCCTCGCTGGCCTTGAGGAAGGCGAAGGTCAGTTCGATCCATCGGATCTCTTCGTCCTCGGTGAGAGCCGAGCGATCCTGCATTCCGACTCTCCAGATGCGCGCCAGCTCTCCATCGTGCATGAGAAGCGTATTGAGCTCGAGCATCTTCGCCACGGCGCTTCCATGCTCGGACCGGCGCGCCATCTGATTGCTCAGCCTCAGCTGTATCGCGACGTACACGAGGGCCAGTGCGATCACCAGCCCGACCAGGATCGAAACGATCTGGGAAGTCGTGGCCCAGTCCATGGTCCGTCCTCCAGGGTGGGAGACGCAGCCCCCCGGGTCGTCGGCCGACCGAGGGGACGGCCAACGATATCGCGTACGGACGCGTCGCCGCTACGACCTCACGAGGGGTCGTCCACGCGGAGCCGGACGATGTGTTGCTCGCCGAACTCACCGTTCCGATATCCCCAGATCACGCCGTGGCTCACGGCGCGGACATCGACGCCCGGTGGGCCCACGACGCGCCCCAGGTAGTCGCCCTGCCGCGTGAATACCTCCATGCGGAGGGGCTCCAGCCATTGAGGCGTGGCTCGCAGGCCGGCTACGGACTCGACGTGTCCTGGATCCGGTCCCGACGACTCGGTGGCGACGTGAACCCAGACGTCGCCGCCGGGTGCGGCGAACACGCCGCGGATGGTCGGCTTGAAGTCGGGTACGGGTGGGAATCGATCGGGGGCGCCGGCCCGGCGCCTGAGAAACTCGTTCTGAGCCTCCCAGTCCGCGCGTTCCGACGGTAGGAGGCCCACACGGGGGTAGTCGTCGCGCTCCACGCGTCGCACGGAGCCCGTCGAGTCGACGACCTGGAAGGCCAGGCGGGAGCCCACGGCGGCGATCCCGAAGTGCGATGGACTCCAGATGTCGAAGCGCCCCGGTGCGATATCCGCTTGGCCCCGACCCACCTCGTCGTCCCACGGTGTCGCCGGGAGATCCAACAAGTCGACGACTTCGCCATCGAGGGTCATGGCGATGAAGCGATGCGCAGGTCGGGCGAGGCGCAGCACCAGGAGGGAATCACGGGACGTCGCCAGGCTTCGACCGATGGCGAACCGGTGCTGGGTTCTCCATTCGGTGCGGTACGTCCCGTCGGTGTCGTAGAGGAGGATCCGTCCGTCGTAGAGTTGCACGGCGATGACCCCCGTGCTGGTGACCGCCAGATCCACCACCGCGTCGTACTCGCCAGGGCCCTGCCCGCCCTGCCCGATGAACCCCATGAACGACCCATCGGCCCCGAAGCGCGAGATCCGGTTGTACATCTGGTCGTAGACGACCACGCCGGCGTCGGGGGTCGGAGCCAAGGGCTCCAGGCGGCCGAAGACGTACTCGTCGGAGGCGTCGGGGCTTCCCAGGACGAGATCGAAGTGGGCGGTTCGCTCCGCACCCCACGCCGCAGGCGACCGCGAAACGACGACGGTGGTGTCGCCGGCGACCTCGATGGTGTCGGCCATTGGCTCGGTGGCGCAGCCGGCGGCGACGAGAGCGGCGGATGAAGGGATGGCGACGGTACAGATGGCCTTCAGCCGTCCGCGCACGGCTCTGCACCCCGCGGATCTCACTCCCCACTCTCCCCTCGGAGGGTCAGGTACACTCGGACGGTGGGCACCGAGTCACGGCGACCACTGCGCTGGCTGACCCAGGTCCAGCCGCCTTCCACGCTCATTCCGAGAAAGACCTCCCGTTCACCCGATGGACCCGACGTACGCCGCCCGATCCGCAGGGAACGAAAGCCGACCAAGAGGCTGGGAACGACGTGCCGCCCCTCCACGCGAGCGGCATCAGTGGCGATCCAAGCGGAGTAACGACTCATGGCCCCGCCACCGTAGACCTCCGCTCGGCGATCAGCGAAGAACGGCACGCGGTACGATCCAAGCGTGGTCACGCTGAGGTTGGTGACCGCTCCGCGCCGGGCTTCGACCCCCGAGGCGCCTCCCGCTGCAGCCGAGTGCCGATAGACCGACGGACTCGCCGAGAGCGCCCACGTGTCGTTGCCAACGATGCGGAAGAAGCCGTGCAGGCCCCTCGAGAAGCTCAGGCCCACGTCGAACCAATCCGTCAGGCCGTAGCTGAAGCCCAGGAGGTCCAGTCCACCGTCACGAGAGCCTCCACCCCCGAGGGAGGGAATGGGGTTGATCTCCTGCTCAAGGCTGTCGGTGAGCAGGGGAAGGGATCCCGCCACCTCGGCAAAGGTGCCGAAGGAGCTGGAGAACTGCAGGGTGTGCGCTCCGAGAGCCTGACCTCGACCGGCGGTCACCCCGCCGAGGGGGAGCGAGATCGTGCTCGTACACGCGGTGGTGAGGAGGAGGAGCAGGGGGACGCCGCAGGCTCGACGAGTCTCGACTTGGCGCAACATCATGCGGAGGTAGAGGAGCGACACGATGACGCCGAACGCCCCGACGACCTCTCCGATGGCGCCGATGGCGTCCCAATTCACTGGACCTCCCGCGATTCGACGTTGCCCAGGCCGACGACGCAGGAATTCTGCGGCCGGGCCGGCCGGTCGGCAAACGAGCAGTCTACCGGGGCGGCATCCCGTGAGGCCCCACCCCACGCCCCATGGCCCGAAAGATGCGGTATCGGCGTGTAGAGTCCGCGAAGGGCTCGCGAACCACCGTATTCCAGATTCGGGGGGACACCATGAAGAAGTGGATCGCACTCTCGGCGTTTACCGCGGCCCTGCTGGCCGCGCCCGCCTACGTCGCCGCGCAGAACGCCATTCAGCTCGAGCTCGCCGTGGCCGCGGGTGTCGAGGAGAGCATGCCCGTGGGCGAAGCTCAGGAGTTTCCGGCCGATGTCGGCCAGGTGTTCCTGTGGACACGTGTTCACGGGGCAGCCGACTCGAGCATCCAGCACGTCTGGATTCACGGCGAGATGGAGTTCCCGGTAACCCTCGACATCGGGGGCTCTCCGTGGCGCACCTGGAGCAGCAAGACCATCCCGCCCGAATGGTCGGGCGAGTGGAGCGTCGAGGTCCGCGACGCCGCGGGCAACGTGCTCGAGACGCGGAGCTTCATGGTCGGGATGTAGCGCGACCGATAGCGGAACCAAGCCCGACATCCCATGATGGGCGCGAGATCAGGGCTGGTTCCCGCCAGGACGAAGAGGTCCTTTGAGTACCGATGTCGTAGCACGGCTGAATGCCGCACTCCAGGGTCGGTACGAGATCCAGGGCGAGTTGGGCGAGGGTGGGAAGGCCACCGTCTACCTCGCCGACGACCTGAAACACAACCGGAAGGTCGCGCTCAAGGTCCTGAAGCCGGAGCTCGCCGCCGTGGTGGGCGCCGACCGGTTTCTCACCGAGATCGAGACGACGGCGAATCTGCAGCACCCCCATATCCTTCCGCTGTTCGACTCGGGCGAGGCGGACAGCTTCCTCTTCTACGTCATGCCGTACGTGACGGGGGAGACGCTGCGCGACCGTCTGGAGCGGGATCGTCAGCTTCCGGTCCACGAGGCCGTGGGCATCGCCGTGTCCATGGCGGGAGCTCTCGAGCACGCACACCGGAAGGGGGTCATCCACCGCGACATCAAGCCGGCCAACGTCCTCCTGCAGGACGGTCAACCCGTCATCGCAGACTTCGGGATCGCGCTCGCGGTGGGGTCGGCGGGCGGAGCTCGCCTCACGGAAACAGGCCTGTCGGTGGGCACGCCGTCCTACATGAGTCCTGAGCAGGCCACCGGCGACCAGCACGTCGGCCCTCAGAGCGACATCTACGCGCTCGCGTGCGTGCTGTACGAGATGCTGGTTGGCGAGCCGCCGTTCCCCGGTCAGACGGCTCAGGCCGTCCTGGGCCGGATCATCTCCGGCGACTATTCGCCGGCCAACGCCCAGCGCCCGTCGGTGCCCGCCCACATCGATGCGGCCGTCCGAAAGGGGTTGGAGAAGATCTCCGCCGACCGCTTCGCCACCGCCGACGAGTTCGCCAAGGCGCTTCAGGATCCGGGGTTCAGGCACGGAAACGAGGAGGTGGCTGTTGCGCCGGCAGGCCCATGGAAGGGTGTGGCCATCGGGATGTCCGTCACAACGGTCATCTTCATGAGCCTGATGATCTGGTCGCTCATGCAGCCATCTCCTGAGCCGCCGGTCGCGTGGTTCGGCGTGGAGTTGCCTCGAGGGCACGATCCCTCCCTCGGGTTCGGCGCCAACGTGGCGATATCACCCGACGGAGAGACCATCGTGTACACGGGCCCGTCGACGGAGGCGGGCGTGCCCAACCAGCTATGGATGCGTCGGCGGGGATCACTGGACCCCGCCCCCGTCCCCGGGACCGAGTACGGGTACAACCCGGTCTTCTCACCCGACGGAGAGCGGATCGCATTCCACACCCAGGCCCCGAACCAGATCAAGATTGTGGGCCTGACGGGCGCGCCACCCCTGACCGTCGCCACCGAGGGCATCAACGTGAACTCCCTCGCCTGGGGCGACGATGGCTTCCTGTACACGGACTTGCCCGAGCCGGAGGGGGGCGGGATCGGTCGTCTTCCGGCTTCAGGGGGAACGGGTGTCGAGCGCCTCACCTCGTTGGACGGCGAGACGGCGGAGGCCTTTCATGCCTGGACGCAGGTGCTGCCCGGCAGCAGGAAGATCCTCGCGACCATCGGCTACACACCCCAGGGTAACTTCAACGGGTATCGCATCGGTCTCTTCGATCTCGAAGGCGGGGAGAAGACCATCGTGGCCGCGGCGGTCTTGGCGCGCTACTCGCCCACAGGGCACCTCCTATACGTTACGGCGGACGGACAGCTGCTGGCCGCCGACTTCGATCCAGAGAGTGGGGAACTTGGTGCCCCGGCGGTCATCGCCGACGGTGTCGCCGTAGGAGGGTTCGGTGCCGCCGATATCGCCATCTCCGACGAAGGGACCCTCGTCTACATGGCGGGGAGCCTGACCTCCGCTCTCGGCCGCGCGGT
>ERZ869936.2196-NODE-2196-length-11865-cov-11.429721_pt1 | contig 11865 bp, 20 predicted proteins | sample MGYA00520876_ERZ869936 | MGnify/ENA primary metagenome ERZ869936 (study PRJEB32218, sample SAMN09650985) | biofilter metagenome | isolation source: enrty point of leading RO module | place: Saudi Arabia: Thuwal, RO plant located on Red Sea | collected 2016-02-17... | reverse complement strand
CTTCTAAAGGACTCCAAGTTGCGCCGCAGGAGACGGAAGTTGAGTCTTACTTGATCGGCGGAATCAAACAAGACGTGAAAAAAGATACGTTCGCAGGTTTCGAACTCTGAGATAAATACCCCGAAAGGGGTATTTTTTTATGCGTCCACAGTCTGCCAAAGCCAAGGGTAGACGTTTACAGCAATGGGTTCGTGATCAACTTATTGAACAACTAAACGTCCACCCAGAAGATGTAGAGTCCCGCAGCATGGGTGCTGGTGGGGAAGACCTTATTATGGCACGGGACGCTAGACAAAAGTTCCCTTTTTCGGTAGAATGTAAGAACCAGGAGAAGCTGAATGTCTGGGATGCTTATGACCAGGCATGTGCCAACTCGGGGGATTACGAACCTATTCTCATTATGAAGAAAAATGGAAAGAAACCCTTGGTTGTCCTGGACGCGGAAAACTTTATTAGATCCCAACGACATGGATGACTGGCGCTATTCTGAGGACCGTATGCTCCTTAGAGCAGAAGTGTTCCGAGCACTACAGCATCATCTGAATGATCATTGTAGACTAGTCTATGAGTTTTGCCATGATTGGGTGAGTCAGGGCAACAAAACTACTGATGGTATCGAAGGTCAATTCCAAAAATACCTGACATTCACACTCGAACGTTCTTACGCTTTATCAAATGCAGAAACTGATTAACATCCTGGCACTGCTGGGATTCGGCATGAGTGCTACCGTGACTGGTGGCATCGGATATGTCTACATGAACCAGGATTCTATTAAGGAATCTATCAAGCAACAGGTTGTTGATGCTGCTACAAGCGGTGTGAAGGATGCTCTGCCTGGTATGATGGGTGGTGCTGTACCTCCTACCACCGGTCTCCCAGTTGCTCCTCCAACCGGTGGTTTGTTTGACAAGATCACCAAAGGTTACTACACCCATGATGCCATGGGATGTATGATGCTACTCGAATGTGAGGACGGCGTAAAAAAGATCCAATCGTCCGCTGACCTTATCGCTGAGTACCCTGACGCTGATTGGGGTCCGGTCGCGGACGAGTTCGATATGATCGTGCGTGCGTTCAATACTATTGGCGTGGGTGTGTATCTTGCTGATGCTAAGTATTTTCCACCGGGACACCGTGGAGTTTACCACACCGTAGGTAACAATTTCTTCCTCAACAGGGCATTCATGCATCGCCCATCTGTGTTGATGAGTGTCACCAGACATGAAGGATGGCACGCTGCACAGGACTGTATGGCAGGCACTATCGAAAATAGTTTGGTTGCCATCATTAAGAATGAAGAGGATGTTCCTCAGATCTGGCGTACCTTGGCAGAGAGAACTTATTTGGGTGCTGCTGTGCCTTGGGAAGCAGAAGCAGGTTGGGCAGGTCGTACTGAAGGCATGACCCAGAAAGCACTAGAATCCTGTGCCCGTGGAACCATGTGGACTGATTATGAACCCACTCCGAAGACTCGTGAGTGGTTGGTAGAGAATGGATATCTTAAAGAATGAACGTGTGATGTTGGCAATATCTCTTGTCGGCATCATGCTATCTACAATCGTAGTGATAGCAATGGGTTACGTCCATGGAAAGATGAGTGTTGGTGCTGTATGGCATAATTTACACAACTTTCACTAAATAACTCTAGCTTAATATGCTAGGGATGGACGATAAGAAACCTGAAGAGAAGAAAGGTCTCTTTAAAAAACTAAAAGAAGCGACCGATGACCGGGAGGAACAGCTTGCTATTCTTAGCACGTTTGTTCGTCTCGGTATTCTCGTATGGTCTGGTGGTATCCTCACCCTAGCATACATTAAACTTCCTCCTGCACTAGGAATCCCCGAACAGAAGCTCGATCCAACTTTCATAGCCAGCGTGTTTACTGGGGTTTTAGCTACTTTCGGGGTTCAGACTGCTAAAAAGAATGGTAATGGCGCTACTGGTGGTGCCGCTATCACTAAAGATCAGATGGAAAGACTTATTGAGAAGGCAGCACAGACTGCTCCTCATCAAACCATCCGTATCGAGCAGGCACCTATGGTTATTCAACCAGGAGAACCACCTGTAAAACCTACCATCTAAAAACATGAATCGCATCGCACTGGGTCTGGGAGCAGTCATCGGTGTAGCACAACTTGGTATATTGGGCGTGTTGTTGAGACAAAAGGACATGCCCATCCTTAATCTACCAGTGGGTGACTATACTTCTTATAGTGTAGAAGCTAGTAGAGATGGATATAAGATTGATTATTCTGCCAATGATCCTAAGACTATGATTAGGACAAAGGATCTTGATAAAAAGAATGGATTCTTTGGCATTGGTGGAACAACACAGTTAAGAACTACAACTGAGACTTATGTTCTCGGGGGTGAAGACGAAAAAAAGTTAGATGCCAAGACCGTCGCGTGTATCGAGGCGGCAGGTGGTGGAAAGTCCCAGGGAAGACTAGTGGGTGCTAGTGTTGGGGCTGCCGCTGCACCATGGTTCATGGGTATACCATATGTGGGTCCTATGATCGGTGGATTTGTATCACTCTTTGCATCTGATAAGGGTGCAGAAGTTGGTGCGGAAATGGCAACATTCCTAGAAGGGTGTGATGAAGAGTAATCATAGATAGGGTAGTCGCATATACGGAACATGAAGCTGCTGATCACACTATTCGCTTCATTGTTTTTAGCATTGCCAGCATGGGCAGTCGATGTACAGATGGGTTATGAAGGTAACCTAGTATTTGAACCATCAGAAATCACTATCCAAGCAGGCGAGTCAGTACATTTCATCAACAACATGCTTCCTCCTCACAACGTTATCGTTGAGGACCACCCTGAACTAGGACACGAAGCACTAGCAATGTTACCAGGTGAAGACTTTGAAGTTGCATTCCCTGAGGCAGGTGACTATACTTATTGGTGCGGACCCCACAAGGGTGCCGGTATGATTGCTACTGTACACGTTGAATGAAATGGAAAAACTCAATGAACTAATACTGGATTTCACAGTTAGCATCATTGATTTTTTATACAAAGGCAGAGACATTCAAAGATTCTGGGTGCTTGAGGAAATTGCTCGGGCACCTTATTTTGCGTTCCTAAGTGTTTTGCATCTTAGGGAGTCAATGGGATTGCGTGGCAAGGCACACCATGAACTCATGCGAGAACACTTTGAACAAACTGTCAATGAAACAGAACATCTTGAACTTATGGAAAGCCGGGGTGGTAATCGTTATTGGATCGATCGCGCTTTTGCCAGACACCTCGTTCTCATATATTATTGGTCTCTCGTGGTTTACTATTGGTTGGCTCCTCGTTCTGCTTATCATCTTAACGAGCTAGTAGAACTCCACGCTGCCGTAACTTATGCCAAGTATATGGCAGAACACCCAGACGACGAAGAGATCCTTGAGATCTTAAACGATGAGATTGCTCATGCTAACGAACTAAGAATTGCTCGGGAGAAGATATGAGTGAAAGAATCGTAATCTTCGGTGCAACCGGAGACTTGTGTAAGAGGAAACTAATTCCAGCACTGCACGAACTTCACAAAGAAAATCTACTATCAGACACCTTCGAAATCGTAGGTGCATCGAGGACAGAACATGGCAGAGAAAGTTGGTTACAGCATCTTGGTGAATACCCTGAGGACTTTACCCACAGACTCGATTACGTTCCTTGCGATCTGTCTAACCCAGAGACTCTGAGTCGCCTCAATTCTGAAATGGATACGACATACTTTTTGTCTGTTCCACCAGAAAGATATGGCGATGCTATTGTCAACCTAAAATCCACAGGACTCCTAGACGATGCGGAAAGATCCCGAGTTGTTATTGAGAAACCTTTTGGGACCGATCTTCAATCTGCTGATCGTTTGCAGTCTGTGGTGGCTGAACATCTACGCGAGAAACAAGTATATCGCATTGACCATTATCTTGGCAAAGATACTGTCAATAACATCCTTGCTACTCGTTTTAGTAATTCTCTTTTGGAACCACTATGGAACCGGAATTACATAGAAGAGGTTCAGATCTTCGCTTCTGAGACAATCGGATGCGAAGGTAGAGCACAATACTATGAGACTGCTGGTGCTGTACGTGATATGGTACAGAACCACATCATGCAGATCCTAGCACTGGTTGCTATGGAACCTCCATGTAGAGCAGATGCCAAAGAGATCCGCCGTGAGAAGGTAAAAGTTCTTGCTGCTACAACTCTTACTGATCGTTGTGTCCTGGGTCAGTATGCTGACTACAGAAATGATGAGGATGTCACAGATGGTTCTGACACTGCCACTTATGCCTGCGGTCAACTTCATGTTAACAACTGGAGATGGCAAGGTGTTCCTTTCTACTTCCTAACTGGTAAGAAACTGCCTGTTAAGTGTACCGAGGTTGTGGTAAAACTAAGACAACCACCTCTTCAGATGTTTGAAGGGCATGATAAACCAGATAAGATTCGGTTTAGGATTCAACCTCAACCATTCTTGTCTATGTCTATTGACATCAAACAACCTGGTGTCTCGGACAAAGTTAAGAAGGCAACATTGTCTCACACATATGAGACAAATGCTTCTGGCAGTGGATATGTTAAACTGCTAAAGGATGCCATTAATAAGAATCAGGCACACTTTGTTCATGCAGAGGAAGTGCTTGAGTCTTGGAGGATCGTTGATGATCTTCTATGCACAGGATACAAGTGTCCTATTAGAACTACTCCCTATATCTACCATCCTGGTAGTTGGGGTCCTTATCATATTTTAGACAGAGTAACAGACTGGGAGTTCCCAAAATGAAAGTAGGTATCATCGGACTAGGACGCATGGGCGAGGGCATGTCTCGCCGTATGATGAAAGCAGGCATTGAGACCTGGGGTTACAGACGCAACTATGCGAAGGCTGAAGAAGCATACGAGGCAGGTTATGTCTCCGGTGTGACAACATCTATCGGACATCTATGCAGTGTGGTAAAGGAGGAGGGTCCTGGCGTCTTCCAAATGGTTGTACCAGCAGAAAACGTTGAGGACACTATCGATGAACTTCTACAGCATTGTGGGGAGGGAGATATTATTATTGATCATGGCAATAGCAATTTTAAGGATTCCCGTCGCAGGGCACTACGCCTTGAGAAACTGGGTATCCAGTATATTGACTGTGGTACTAGCGGTGGTGTTTACGGTTTGGAGCGTGGATATTGTCTTATGGTTGGTGGTTCAGATACAGCAGTATCCGTCTGTGCTCCAATCTTCCGTGCACTCGCTCCTGGACTCGATGCCGCCCCTAGAACTGATGCTACCAGTAGGGTAACATCTGCCGAGTATGGTTGGTTGCACTGTGGTCCCGCAGGTGCAGGACATTTCGTTAAGATGGTCCACAACGGCGTCGAGTATGGAATCATGCAGGCATACGCCGAGGGATTCAACATTCTCAATGAGGCAAATGCAGGTGCCAAATACACCAAAGAAGGAGACGCTGAGGTCGCTCCAATGTCAGACCCAGAAAACTACCAGTACGACATCGACTGTGCCGAAGTTGCAGAACTCTGGCGTCGTGGTAGCGTTGTTGGTAGTTGGTTGCTTGACCTTACCGCTGATGTTATGCGTGGTGACAGCAGGCTTGATAAGTTTGATGGTGGAGTCTCCGACTCCGGTGAAGGTCGCTGGACTGTTAACGCTGCTGTTGACCTTGGTGTTCCCGCTCCGGTTATTAGTACCGCTTTGTTTGAGAGATTTAATTCTCGCAGACTCGGAGCATACGCCAACAAAGTTCTGAACGGTATGCGTTACATGTTTGGAGGACATCACGTACGGTGATCTTATTCGTTCGTCAAGTTATGCAAACCCCTTGGTGCCTAGGTGTCATGGGGTTTTTCTTAGTCTTTGTTCCCATCATTGGTATGCATTTGGTCCATAAATATGGATGGGAGCACTGGGAACCATTTAGCAAGCATGTATCGGGAGAAACATCTGCAGAAGAAGAGTGATGAATGTGCTAAGATTTGGTATGAGTGGTTCGCTTTATTTGAAAAAAAGACCCAAGTGCACCAGAAGTAAGAAAGAAATGGTGCAAGTGTTGTACAGAGTTTGGTGAACTGATAACTAAAGAGGTGAGAGAAAATCCTCGTTATAGTGAACTTACTCCTAAGACCATTAGAAGACGTGAATGACCCCGTGTGGAGTGTGATCTTCTCGATCATACTCCTTCTTATTGGGGTTGGATATACTGTTAAGTGGGTTTTGACTTATGACGATAGAAATCCCGGACATCAGCACGATGGACATCCCGGACCTGCCGGAGTACCTGACGAGCAGTCCCCCACAAGCGATACCACCGGTAGCACCGGTCACTAATTTTATTGGAACGCCTGTAATCAACATCCCAGGATGTGTTGAGGCACACGAAGGTGGCACCGATACCATCATGGAGGATGACCCTGATGGTGTACGGGTGTATTGTGATGCTAACACACCTTCATTCGATCCTATCCAGTACGAACCAGAGAACCTGACTATAGAAAAGTCTGCTCCGGTTCCCGTAGTAAGACCCCCAGAGACACCTGAAACTCCTAAAGTACCTGATACAGGTAAAGCAGCTCCACCTCAAACCGCAACCGTCGAACAAATCGAACCGGAACCATCTTTCATTGAGGAGTATCTACCTACTGCCCCAGAGGTAACGACGACAGCAACGATTGCTGCTGTTGCTGCCACGTCTGCATTGCTCGCTAAACCTTTGGCAGACCTATTGCTGAGGTTGGTTAAACCTGCTGTGAAGACTGCCATCAAAAAGATCTCTAAGATGCTAGGAAAGCATGAGATTCATCCTTCTACTTCCGAGCGGATGAAGATCCAACGCGAGAAGGCGAAGTCAAAGGACCTCCTAAAGAAGTTGCTGAAATAGGATGGACGTGTGGTTTGATTGTATTCACACCTTCTACCACTACATCGGCACAAATCTTATAATAAGGACTCTTCTTGTGAAAGCGGATTCCTTCCTTTAATAAATTTCCACAATTTTTAAGTCTCGCGATCTCAAAGTCGAGGCGCTTATTGGCAGTCAGTTGCTTCTGTAAGGCAATCTGAGTTGCTGCTGCCTCTTTACACTGGTCTTGTAGTTTGCGGTCTTGTGGGAGACTCCAGGTGGCACTGATGCCGAATGAGATGTTGATGTTATCTTTCTGTCCTGTCCTCGTCGGTACGTAATATAAAATATCTCCCGGATTATTTAAATTTCCATCGTCATCGGTAGTCATGTCATAGACAGGACTATCCCAATAGTCTTCATAAGGTTTCTGTGCGGACACAGAACCAGTAAGGAAGGGGGTGACATTGATAGTTTCACCTTGGCATTGGATGCCTCCCCCATAAGTATTGGTGATATAAGGACCCTGAAGTACCTGGATCGCCTGATTTGTCACCGAGCCTGAGCTATTTGCAACGGGACTTGCTGTTGCACTTACACCCCCTACAGACTCCGCCAGTGTGGCAGGGGCAATCGCAAGATTTGTTAGACATAGGATTACTGCTGGAAGATACTTGTAGTGTCTGTTACGCTTGTAATGGTCGTCTCCCTTTGGATTATCGTTTGGTTGCTTAATCCCGGTCCCATGTAGGTTTCCGTAAATTGGAAAGCTCCACCGGGAGTTGATTGTACGAAGGTTGGTTTGGAGGTCACTCCAGTCCATGATGATGTCACTCCATCAATAGTTACATTGTTAGTACCTGTACCAGGACTGAGGTTACCGCTTGCTGTAACCCCAGTGCCTGTAGCAGAATATTGATAACCCGTGTTATAGTCCATCGAGTTGATGGTTTCTTTCACGGTCGATGTTGTTTCCGTATGGCTAGTCATCGAGCCCTGTGTAAAGTTTGGCACGACCGGCACGGCGTAACAAGGCGACCCAAGTAGCAGTAGTGCTACTAAAAGTCGTTTCATCTTACTTGATTGCGGTGATTTCGGATACGAACTGTCCGGTTGCCGTGGTACCAGATCCACCGGCAGTGATGCTCATAGTACCACTGCTATCGATGGTACCAGCTAGGTTACCTGCGGTGCCACCAGCATTAGAAATCTGCGAACCGAAGGCACTGACTTCACCTACAGTAGGAGCAGTCGTTTGTACGGTATCGGCTTCAATAAAACTGGTGCTGAAGGAGAATGCTTCTCCTGCTGTTGCTTGTGTGGCAGTGATAGTACCAGGATCGTAGATACCGCTGCTGATTGTACCCGCAGAGATAGCACCTGATGTGGTGCCATCCGACGTGGATACGTTATTACCGGAAATACTGTAGGAGTTTCCGATTCTGGTTGCCTGAGTAGCAGCGGAGTTGACAGTCAACTGGACGCTGGAGGACAACTTATGTGTAATATCTGCCTGTGCTGGTGCTGCCGCGAATAGCAATGCAGCGAAAATAAGTTTCTTCATTTCGCACTGGTTGGGGTCATATAATATCTAGGCTTGACATGATTGTCTCTGTCCTATATAATGTACCCATGGTCCGATAGCTCAGCGGATAGAGCAACTGCCTTCTAAGCAGTCGGTCCTTGGTTCAAATCCAAGTCGGATCGTCATCATATCTAATACGATGAGAATTTTCCTAGACAGCGCAGATACAGACACCATCGAAAAGTATTGGTCCACAGGACTAATCGACGGTATTACAACAAATCCTTCTCTTATTATGAAGAGTGGGAAAAACCCAGAAGACGTATACCAACAACTAAAAGACCTTGGTGTACCTGACATCTCCATGGAAGTGATGGGAGATGCAGATGAAATGATCTCTGAGGGAACACGACTATATAAGAAGTTCGGGCAGTGCACGACAGTTAAAGTTCCTTTGACACGAGAAGGACTTACTGCCTGCCGTGAACTTTCGAATCAAGGTGTCAACGTTAATGTTACCTTGATTTTCTGTGCAGCACAAGCAGTGCTAGCAGCGAATGCAGGAGCAAAGTATGTATCTCCTTTTGTTGGTCGTCTCGATGACCAATCTGTGGCTGGTTTGGAAGTTGTTCGTTCAATCTCCGAACTATACCGCATCCACGGTTGCCCGACTCAGGTTCTTGCTGCTTCTATCCGTAGCGTACAACGTGCTGTTCGTTCGTGGTATAATGGAGCATCTGTCGTAACGATGCCTCCTAAAATCTTTGACCAGATGTATGACCACATCCTTACTGATAAGGGTTTGGAAATCTTTGACCGTGATGCTCAGAACATCGTGCGATGAGTATCCAGTTGTGGTACTGTAATGAGATGAAGCAGTGGCGTTGGACTTTGACCGACCCCACTGATTCTTCTATACAAGAGTCCGGTCAACGGGAAGACTTACGTCAGGCAATGATTGATGTTGCTAATACGGTAGATTATCTTAGAAATAAATAATCCAGTAAAGCAAATTAATAATAAGCACAATGGATGCTTCGAAGATTCAAACTTCTATTGAAAGGAGATACTCTCCAAAAGTCAATGAAAACGGTTGGAGATGGAAAGTAATCCCTACCAACGAGATTGTCCGACACGAAGACGGCACTCCTTGGGTCCAACCAATGTCTGCTTTCGATGCCGATATCAATATCGACAAACCCATTTATGTCGGTGTTGTAAATCCTAACGCTTACTTTGAAGGTCGTCGTGGTTCTGCTGCAACTTATGCAGAAGCAAAAGCAGCAATGGATGCCCGTCTAGCAGAAGTTCTAGCAATGCCTGACACAGATGGTGTCAACCCTGATGAAGACGCTACTGTTTACGCACCAGACTCGTTCTGATTATTGCCCTTGTAGCTCAGTGGTAGAGCGCCGCTTTTGTAAAGCGGATGTCGTTGGTTCAAATCCGATCGGGGGCTTGACAACCTCCAGGGATTATACTATAATGTATGGGTCCGTGTGAAGGAAGTCGCGGGAGGGACTCCACATCCCTCCCACACTTATGTCGGTGTGGCGGAATTGGTAGACGCGCTGGTTTTAGGTACCAGTGCCTTTATGGCGTGGAGGTTCAAGTCCTCTTACCGACATTAGGAACTTGAGACGTTCCAACCAAGGTGCCAGAAATGGGATAAACCCCCTTGGGATATTCGCAACGGAAATTGCGTCTTACTCCGTTATAAACTGTCAGTATGCTGGGTGTAGCGCCCACATAGCATACGGATAAGTGTAACGTTATTGGAACATAGCTCAGTTGGTAGAGCGAGCGACTGTTAATCGCTTGGTCGTAGGTTCGAGTCCTACTGTTCCAGCTCGGGCGATTAGCTCAGCGGTAGAGCACCTCCCTTACAAGGAGATTGTCACAGGTTCGATCCCCGTATCGCCCATGTATAAAGTGATTGATGTTGGGACGGATTGGATTCCTGGCAAAGAGAAACTTATAGAAGATCTAATCAATCTTCATCTAAAAAATAGAGTCAAGTATCGCACGGAGAAACGTAACGTTTGCGATGCTTCTCAGTATACTACACACATAGCAGACCATTTGGCAGATGTCTTACAAGACAATCTACCTGGTCTGATTTTTAATGACAAGAAGTATGATCCTCCATGGGTCTATGTGTCAAATAAGAACTGGACTCAGACATATTATCATCACCATCTGCCTGATAATCCACACCCAAGTTTTTATCATAGACATTTGACCACTGTGTTCTATCTTAAGAACCCTGGTGGAGCATTGTCTATCAAAGATGAGGTAGACCTTATGCCAAAGGAAGGACAGTTTGTTGTCTTTCCTTTACATACTCTTCATGCACCCTTGCCTTATCATGGAGAAGAGTATAGAATAGCACTTAACGTGAACTTCTTCACAAAGAACACGTATTCCGACTTCCTAAATATCTCAAACCAAACCGGTTGATGAAGAAATCCCAATTGAAGAAGATGATTCAGAAACCGTTGCGGTTTCATCATCAAGACATCCATGAAGAACTAGATGAATTGAAAAATGAGATCAGCGAGATTAAAAGCCTTCTGCAAGAATTGCGGACGGGAGTTGGAAGAGGCACCAAAGACACAGGTTTGTGGGTGTCCAAATATGACTACGATTTCGACAGGTAAAGTGACTGCTGTTGACCTTTCACTTGTCGTTATCACACAAGAAGAATTGACAATCGACGAGAAACCTGTTAAACTAACTAATGCCGATAGGCAATGGCAAGAAGAACGCCGCCAACGTAAGGTTCGCAAATTGTCTTACGAAGTTAGATGACCAAGGTAAACGAATACTATCGCAATACAACTGGTATTAGTAAAGAAGTATGTGATGTTCTTCTAAAAGAAGTTGAGAACGTAAGACTTACTACTGCCACCACACAGTTCAAAGGATTATCTGATAAGAGAATTTGTAAGACTGGATGGATTTATGGTGACAGTTGGATTGGCGGTATGCTCGCTCACTATGTGAACGTAGCAAATAATCAGTATTTCCAATACGACCTGGTTGACTGGGCATCACAAATACAGTATACTGTATACGATACCGAGGGTTCTCTTTACTCTTGGCACTACGATACCTGCGAGACAAATGGACTGGTGCGTAAGCTAAGCATCAGTATGTGTTTGTCTGACCCATCTGAGTATGAAGGTGGTGAGTTTCAAATCAGAATCCGTGATGGTATTGAAACTTTCAAAATGGGTCGAGGTGAGGTCATCGTATTTCCTTCTGACTGCTATCATAAAGTCAGAAAGATTAAGTCAGGCACTCGCCGATCATTAGTTGGTTGGATGGGTGGACCTAGGTTCAGGTAACGGGGTGTAGTTCAGTTTGGTAGAACGCTGCTTTTGGGAAGCAGAGGTCGCACGTTCGAATCGTGTCACCCCGATCGGGGAATTAGCTCAGTTGGTAGAGCGCCTGCTTTGCAAGCAGGATGTCAGCGGTTCGAGTCC
>ERZ869936.2195-NODE-2195-length-11874-cov-19.445977_pt1 | contig 11874 bp, 7 predicted proteins | sample MGYA00520876_ERZ869936 | MGnify/ENA primary metagenome ERZ869936 (study PRJEB32218, sample SAMN09650985) | biofilter metagenome | isolation source: enrty point of leading RO module | place: Saudi Arabia: Thuwal, RO plant located on Red Sea | collected 2016-02-17 ... | reverse complement strand
AGGGAACCGCTCCGGCGGGAGCACATCAAGCCGAGGCTGTTGGGCCACTGGGGGACTTCGCCCGGCCTCAACATGCTGTGCACGCATCTCAACCGGGTCATCAAGCGGGACGACCTGAACATGATCTACGTGATCGGTCCGGGTCACGGCGGGCCGTCGATGGTAGCGCATGCCTATCTGGAAGGCACCTACAGCGAGGTTTATCCCGAGGTCAGCCAGGATGAGGAAGGGCTGCATACGTTGTTCAAGCAGTTCAGCTTTCCGGGGGGTATCCCGAGTCATGTGGCGCCCGAGACGCCGGGCAGCATCCACGAGGGGGGCGAACTGGGCTACGCGCTCAGCCATGCATACGGGGCGGCGTTCGACAACCCGGATTTGATCGTGGCGTGCGTCGTGGGAGACGGGGAAGCGGAGACGGGGCCGCTGGCGACCAGTTGGCAGAGCAACAAGTTTCTCAACCCGGCCCGGGACGGGTGCGTGCTGCCGATTCTGCACCTGAACGGTTACAAGATCGCCAATCCCTGCTTTCTGGCGCGTATCCCACATGAGGAGTTGCAGAAATTCTTCGAAGGGATGGGTTACAAGCCGTACTTCGTGGAGGGGAGCGATCCGGAGGCGGTGCATCAGCAGTTGGCCGCGACGCTCGACACGATTGTGGGCGAGATCCGGGCGATCTGGCGCGACGCGCGGGAGAACGGAAACATGTCCCGTCCGACATGGCCGATGATCGTCTTCCGCACGCCCAAAGGCTGGACCTGTCCCCCCGAGATCGACGGCAAGAAGTGCGAGGACTACTGGCGTTCGCACCAGGTGCCGATGGGCGACATGGACAGCGAGGAGCACATTCGCATCCTCGAAGAATGGATGAAGAGCTACCGGCCGGAGGAACTGTTCGATGACGACGGACGGCTGATTCCGGAACTGGCGGAACTCCCGCCGAGCGGTCAGCGACGAATGAGCGACAACCCGCACGCCAACGGCGGGTTGCTGCTGCGCGACCTGAGGTTGCCCGATTACCGAGACTACGCGGTCGACGTGCCGCATCCGGGCGCTGTCATCACTGAAGCAACGCGGGTGATGGGCCGGTTTCTGCGGGACGTGATGGAAGAGAACCTGGAGGGGAAAAACTTCCGGGTGTTCAGTCCGGACGAGAACAACTCGAACCGCTGGCAGGACATTCTCGAGGTCACGAACCGCTGCTTCATGGGTGAGATCCTATCCGAGGACGACAGCCTCAGCCCGGACGGCCGGGTGATGGAAGTTCTCAGCGAGCACCAGTGCCAGGGCTGGCTGGAGGGGTACCTGCTGACGGGACGCCACGGATTCTTCTCGTGCTACGAGGCGTTCATTCACATCATCGATTCGATGTTCAACCAGCATGCCAAGTGGCTCAAGGTCTGCAACCACATTCCGTGGCGGAGGTCGATCGCTTCGCTCAACTACCTGCTCAGTTCCCATGTCTGGCGACAGGACCACAACGGATTCAGCCACCAGGATCCCGGCTTCATCGACCACGTCGTCAACAAGAAGGCGGAGGTCATTCGCGTCTATCTGCCGCCCGACGCCAACACGTTGCTCTCGGTGACCGATCACTGTCTCCGCAGCCGGAACTATGTGAACGTGATCGTCGCCGGCAAACAGCCTTCGCCGCAGTGGCTGACGATGGATCAGGCGATCAAGCATTGTGCGGCGGGGGTCGGCATCTGGGAGTGGGCCAGCAATGACCGGGGACATGAGCCGGACGTCGTGATGGCCTGCTGCGGCGATGTTCCGACTGTGGAGACGCTGGCGGCGGTCGAACTGCTGCGGGGTCATCTGCCGGAGTTGAAAGTCCGCGTGGTGAACGTCGTGAACCTGATGAAGCTGCAGTCTCCCAACGAGCACCCCCACGGGCTTTCCGACCGCGACTTCGATGCGCTCTTCACGACGGACAAGCCGATCATCTTCGCCTTCCACGGTTATCCGTGGCTGATTCACCGGCTGACCTACAAGCGCACGAATCACAAGAACCTGCACGTGCGCGGCTACAAGGAAGAGGGGACGACCACGACCCCCTTCGACATGGTCGTGCTCAACGAACTGGACCGGTTCCACCTGGTGGAAGACGTGATCGACCGGTTGCCGCAACTCGGCTCGCGGGCGGCTTACTTCAAACAGGCGATCCACGACAAACACATCGAGCACAAGCAGCACATCTTCGAGCATGGGGACGACCTGCCGGAGATCAGTGGCTGGCGGTGGGGAACTGCGGCGCCGGTCGAGTCCGGCGGCACGTCGACCGAGGGGGATCACGTGTGAGATTCGTCGTGTAGTCACAGCGAGGCGCACCGGATGGAATGAACCACGACGGCACGAAGGACACGAAGCCGGCTCGCGCAGTCGTCACCTCTGAGAATCGGCCGACAGTGACGGTAACGACTGTCCTTCGTGTCCTTTGCGCCGTAGTGGTGAGCCGATCGAGCGCCGAATGGGGATTGAAGAGTCTGAATCTGGCGGACTTAGAATGACCATTCTCCTGCTGAACGCCGGATCGAGCAGCCTGAAGTGCACGTTGATGCAGGAGCGTGACGGTACGGTGGTGGCCTCCGCGCGGGCCGACTGGGCGGGGTCGGTGACCCGGTACGAGTACACCGGCCCCGACGGACAGAAGCATGCGGAGGAAGTGCCCTGGAGAAAGCATGCCGATGCGGTGCGGCGTGCGCTGAACGATCTGGAAAACGTTGCTCCTGCCGCCCTGCCGCAGGCGACCGATCTCGCGGCGGTCGGGCACCGCGTCGTCCACGGCGGACCGTTCACATCTGCGATGCGGCTGACGCCCGAGGTGCGGGCCCGGATCAGCGAGTTGACCGAATTGGCGCCGCTGCACAATCCGCCGAGTCTGGAAACGATCTCCGCAGCGGAAGCAGTCCTGCCCGACGTGCCGCACGTGGCTGTCTTTGATACGTCGTTCCATGCGACGCTTCCTCGGGAAGCAGCCACCTACCCGCTGCCCCGGAAGTGGACGGAGGAGTGGGGCATCCGGCGGTACGGTTTTCACGGCCTCAGTCACGCCTACTGTGCCGCTCGCGCTGCCGAGATGCTGGACCAGCCGGCCGAGTCGTTGCGTCTGGTGATCTGTCATCTGGGCCACGGTTGCTCGGCGTCCGCAGTCCACGGCGGCCGTTGCGTCGACACCACGATGGGTTTCACTCCGCTGGACGGGCTGATGATGGCGACCCGCAGCGGCGCGGTCGATCCGGGCGCGATCGTCCACGTTCAACGCCGGTTTGGTCTCACCGCGGAGGAAGTCGAAACTGCGCTCAACCAGGAATCCGGCCTGCTGGGAGTCTCGGGCGTCTCCGCCGACATGCGGCTGGTGCTGCAGGCGGCCGATGAGGGGAATGAGCGCGCTCAGTTGGCGGTCTCGGTTTACACCCACCGCGTTCGACAGGCCGTCGGAGCGCTTTCGGCGACGCTGGGCGGTGTCGACGCGCTGGTTTTCACGGCCGGAGTTGGTGAGCATTCAGCGGCGGTGCGGGCCGACATCTGCGGGGGACTGGAATGTCTCGGTCTGCAACTGGACGCGGCACGGAACTCAGCTTGTTCTCCCGACGCCGACATCGCGCACGACGACTCGCCGGGCAGGATTCTCATCGTCACGTCGCGGGAAGACGTGATGATGCTCAAGGAAGTGCTGGGCGTCCTGGGTCAGGCAGGACCGGGCTGAGAGGAATGGTCCCGGCGGATCGGGGGCTGTCGGGTGCGACAGCCGGAGACCGATCCACCTCGTCGACCGTCAGAGTCTACGTGTCTTGCCTGGACTGCCAATCGTATTGAAAGGGCAAAGAGCGGGTTCTCCGATCGTTGGCTGCCCGGCAGGCGCGGAGGAATGGTTCGTATTTCGTGTGTCAAAACGTGACGGTTATGCCGCATGTGCCGTTCACATTGCCGATTGTTCGGACTGTGACGGGTCTGCCGTACGAACGGACTGTTCCGAGCATCGTGTTGCTTCCGAATCTCCAGATGGACCGGTTCTGAGCATTGGCTCGGCTGCAACGGTTGCATCGATTCGCGGGACGCCGGGGGGCCACTCCGATCGGCGTGCCGCCACACGACACGGAGATCGTCGCATGTGCTGGAAGAGAGTTCGCGCGAGCCTGTTGCTGGTGTGCCTGACGGGGCTGTGCCGGACGGCGGGTGCGCAGTCGTTCGGCATTGAACTGCACAACACGCAGATGCCGGCCTCGGGCGGAATGGCGGGCGTGAGCATTGCGCGGCCGCAGGATCCGCTCTCGGCGATCAACGGGAACCCGGCGACGCTGTCGCAGATGAAAGGGACGAACTTCACATTCGGCGGAGCGTGGGCGGACGCCACGATGAACTTCGACCAGACCGCGGCGTTCCCGGTCGCGGCGCCGGTGGTGACGCCGTTCTCGGCCGAGTCGGACTATCCCGGTTCGGTGCTGGCGAACATCGGCGTGACGCAGGAGTTGGACCTGGCCGGTATGCCGGCGACGTTCGGAATGGCGCTGGTGTCGAATGCCGGGGCCGGCGTCGATCTGGTCGATACGCCGGAGTCGAACGGAACGGCCTCTTCGATGCTGATTCTGGAAACGGTCTCGGGCGTGGGCGTGGAGTTGACCGACAGCCTCTCGGCGGGAGCGTCGTTTCAATTCGGGACGGGGTTCCTGGATTCTCCGTTCGTCGGCGCGGGAAAAATGACTCCCGATTACGGGGTGCGGGGGTCGTTCGGCGTGGACTACGACCTGGGTCGATCGACGACGGTCGGCGCGTATTACCAGACGAAGCAGCACTTCACGTTTGATCGTGCGGTGGTGTTGAACCTGGGCGGCGGGGCGTTCAGCGCGCCGCTCGATGTGAAGATGGATCTGCCGCGGACGGTCGGCGTGGGTGTGGCCAATACCAGTCTGATGGACGGGAATCTGCTGCTGGCGGTCGACGTGCTGTGGAAGAACTGGGAAGACGCGGACCTCTTTCAGGCGATCTACGAGGACCAGTGGGTGTTGCAACTCGGGGCGCAGTACACGGCCGGGAGCACGAAGTTCCGGATCGGTTACGCGTGGGCGGAGAACCCAGTGGCCAATCCGCCGGCCGCCGTCGCGGGGGGCGTTGCGCCTCCGGGGGCCGTGGCGGCGGTGCAGTACCTGCAGTCGCAACTGGCGGTGATCAACCAGCACCGGCTTTCGGGCGGCGTGGGATTTGCGAACGTGATGCCGGGCATCGACATGGACCTCTTCGCGGGCGGGATGTTCAAGGACTCCCAGCGACTGGGGGCGACGACGGTGGAAATCCAGAGCTACTGGATCGGCTTCGGTTTGACGTGGCACTTTGACGGCGCGGGACGGGCGACGCTATGAGTCGACTCGCCCCCCGAGTCGGCCTGCGATTCACTCATGAGCTGCCGGTTTTCGGACGCATCGGCGGGCTCACGCCGCGCCGCTCGCCTGGTTCGCGCCTCCGGCTGAGACGTGACTCAACGGCAACGATTTCCGGGAAAGAAGGAACCCATGACCAACCCGAAGCGGGGCTGATATGGTGAATCGACAATACTTACGGCTCACAGCATTGATCCTGGCTGCAATGACGTCCGCGGTCAGCGGACAGGAGTCCGACCACTGGCTGCGCCGCTGCTGCATCCTGGGCGGGGAATCGGAACGGGACCCCTACGAAGAGCCGATCGAGACCGACCGGCACGACTTCACCAAGTCAACGAAGACCGTCGGCCGCGGCGTCGCGCAAATCGAAGGGGGCTACCTTTACCTCTACAAAGACACCGCAGAAGACGTCGAGCAGACGCACGTTGCACCGGAGTTTGTCCTGCGCTACGGGGTTTGCGACGACGTCGAATTCCAGGTTCGCTGGAACTATGTCTGGCGGTTTCCGGAGGAAGAAGTCGGTGCGGAAGGGGCGGAAGATCTGCGACTGGCGACCAAGGTCGCCCTCTGGGAACAGGATGGCTGGTTGCCGGAGACAACGATCTTCGGCCGCATGACAGCGCCGACCGGCGCGCCGGAGTGGACGACCGAGCGCGTGGAAGCCGGCGGCCAGGTCATCTACGCTTGGGAGATTGCCGAAGACTGGGAGCTGGCGGGCACGACGGGCGGGTTCTCCAACGGGGCCGGCGACGTCGGCTTCCAGGACGCGGAACTGGGGATTGACGACAATTTCGTGCTCTGGGCGCAGTCGCTGGCTCTTGGCGTTCCGATCTCCGAGAGGTCGGAGGCCTACTTCGAGTGGTTTGGATTCTGGTCGTACGGTCTCGAGGAGGAAGTCGTTCAGCAGTACCTGAACATCGGCGTGGACGTGTTGATCACCGACAACTTCGTGATTGACTTCCGCGTCGGCAGCGGGCTGACGGATGATTCGGAGGATTTTTTCGCGGGCGTCGGGGGCGGCCTGCGGCTGTAGCGCCCTGGCAAGGCTGTGTCTACGGGTCGGCTGGACCGAAAATCGGCACGAAACCTTGCGGGATTCGTGCTCCTGTGAGAACCGCTCGACCTGCAAACTCGGAATCGAGGGACCGGTCGTCACGCCGGCAAGTCCGGGAACAACCGACCGGCGCCGACGACGTGACCGCCCAACGATTCAACGATCACGACCAGTTCTTCCCAGAGATAAGGGGCGTAGCTGGGATCGAGCCAGAGACGGAAGGCTTGCTGATCGGCGATCGTTTCCGGAAGGAGCGCGCAACTGACACCGGCGACGCGGGTGAAGATCGCTCTTCCTCCGTTTGCTTCGCGAAAGTCGATTCCGCACGTCTGCGCCATGACGTCCAGGCTTCGCGGGCCGGTCAGCAAAAATGTTGCGTCCTGATGTTCGACGCGATATACCTGCTCCGCGCCGAAGCCGAGTTGCTCCGAAAGCTCGGAGGCTTTCGAGCCTGCGATTCCGTCTTCCAGAAAAAACTCGTGAGCGCCGAAGCGGACGACCCGGCCTCCGCTGGGCAGGGGGCGTGATTCGTAGAGATCGGCCGGGACATCGACCCCTGCGGTTGACAGCCAGTTCGCGGCGTCGGGGCCTTTCACACCGAGTTGATTGAGTCCACTCAAGTCACAGAGGGCGGCTGCCGGTATGTCGTCGCCGGCCGGTTCGTCGCGCAGGCGAACGGCGAAGGTTGTGCCGTTTACGTCACGCCACTCAGCGCCGCGGGCTTCGAGTGCATCGTGGATCGGGCTTCGTCTGGCTGCTGCGGGTGCGGGGTTCATGGCGACGTTCATTTCTGTCTCGCGCCGTCCGGGTCGTAGAACGGCATTGCGGCGACCTCTGCATCGGCCGTGCGGCCGTCCGTGGTGCGGATCGTGACTTTTGCCCCGACGTTCGCGAGGTCGGGCCGCAGGAACGCCATGGCGATGGGATGGCCCAACGTCGACGCGGGGGCGATGCTCGTGATGCGGCCCACGATTTCACCTTCGTGGATGATCAGGCAGCACTCCTGCGGCAACGGGCCGGAGCGATGAGCGGGGAAACTAAGCCCGACCAGCTTTCGGTCCAACGATTGCTGCTTGACGATGTCGAGGCTGCGCGATCCGATGAAGAACGGCTTGTCCTTGCCGATCGCCCACGCGACATCGGCCTCGAAGGGGTGGGTGAGTGCATCGGTGTCCTGCCCGACAATGAGGTGGCCCTTTTCGAGCCGCAGCAGGCGTTGGGCTTCGACTCCGAACGGTCTGATATTGTGGGGCCGGCCGGCTTCCATCAAGGACGTCCAGACGTGCCACCCCTGGGAGGCCGGGACATGGATCTCGTACCCGAGTTCGCCGACGAAACCGACCCGCATCACGATCGCCCGCGCGCCGGCGACGGTTGCTTCTTTTACGCCGACGTAGGGGAACGCATCGGGAGAGAGGTCCGCGTCGGTCAATCCCGCCAAGACTTCGCGTGACTTCGGGCCGGCGAGGTTCATCGCCGCCAGATGACCGGTGGCGTTGATCAGCGTGACCTTCATGCCGAAGATCAAAGCCCACCGCTGCATCTCGCGGTAGAAGACTGCGGCTCCACTGCTGGTGGCGCTGACGTAGAACCGGTCTTCGGCCAGCCGCGCGATGACGCCGTCTTCGATAATCACGCCGGTTTCGTCGCACGCGACTCCGTAACGGAGGCGGCCGACTTTCTGTTTTTCGAAGCGGCCGGTGTAGATGTGTTCGAGGAACCGGGCGGCGTCGGGCCCGCAGACCAGAATCTTGCCGAGCGTGCCGACGTCGATCAGGCCGACGTGCTCCCGAACATTCTTTGCTTCGGCCAGAATGCAGGCGTCACGGGTGCTGCCGCTCGTGCTGTAGAACTCCGGCCGCATCCAGGCGCCGGCGTGCATCATCTCGGCGCCGTGTTGCCGGTGCCAACCGTCGAGCGGCGTGCGGCGCTGCGGATGGAACCGCCGGCCGGCCAGGTGGCTGATCCTGACCGGTTGGTAGAACGGGCGCGAGGTGGTGGTTCCGGTTTCGTTGATTGATGCGCCGTTCAGTCGCGCCAGAATCCGAATCGCGTTCGCGTTGGACAGTTTTCCCTGGCTGGGGCCCATGCCGACGGTTGTGAACCGTTTGACCAGTTCGATGTTGTCGTAGCCTTCCTGATGGGCGTTCTTGAAATCGGCCAGATGCAGGTCTTCATCCAGGTCGACGAAGTTTTTCTTTCCGTTGTTGCTGAAGATCGGATAGGGATGACTCGGGGGAGACGCCTGGTGCTGAGGCGAGTCGGGCAGGTTGCCGTCGAAGCGACCGAGATGGGCGGCGGCGGACAGTCCGGCGCGGCGACCATCTGCGATCTGATCGTGCAGTTCGAACAGGCCGTTGGCGCGGCCGGCAACAAACAACCCATCCGGCAGAGTCGACGGAACGAGTTGTTCGACGTGCTCCGCGTAACGGAAGCGTCCGCCCGCTTGGTAGACGAGGCCGACGTTGGGTGACCAGCCGACGCTCATCGCAATGCCGTCGCATTCGATCCGTCGGAGCGAGCCGGTTCGCAAGCTTCCGTCTTTCTCCAGCGGACAGACTGCCGCCGCCTGAATCCGGGCCTTTCCGCCTGAGGGGACCGCTTCCGCGATGGCGCACCCGGCGAGGATTTCGATCCCGGCATCGGCCGCATTCTGCGCCAGGCCGGTCGGTTCGCCGTCGTGTCGTAAGTCAGCGATTGCCGCGATTTCGACCCCTGCGCCGTGCAGGTCGAGTGCGGCGCGGTATCCGTCGCTGTTGGCTGCGACGACGACGGCGCGATCGAACGGTTTGACCGCATAGAGTTGCAGCAATCGCTGCGCGGCCGATGCGAGCATCACGCCGGGCAGATCGTTGTTCTGGAAGACGGCCGGCTGCTCGAAGCAGCCTGTTGCCACGAGCATCGCCTTGGCGCGGAGTTTGGTCAGCCGGCGGTCGTCGACCAGTGCGATCCAGTAATCGTTGTACGCGCCGGCCGCCTGTGTGCCGCAGCGGAGTTCGATGTTGTCGTGCGAGTGAACCTGTTCGAGCATTCCGCCGAACTGCTCTTGCGCCGCCGGGTTGCCGGACCATTGCCAGTTGAGGCTGCCACCGGGGTGAGGCTGTTCGTCCACCAACAGGACCTTGAGACCCTGTTCGGCGGCGGCGATCGCGCCGGCCAAACCGGCCGGACCTGCGCCGACGACGAGCAGATCGCAAAACGCGTAATCCTTGGGTGTCTCCACCGCTGCGTTTCCGGGATGGACGCGTCCCAGTCCCGCCACCTGCCGCATCTGGTTTTCGTAGTGCGGAAAGAGCCAGCGGGGAGTGTGAAAAGCCTTGTAATAGAATCCCACCGGAAGGAACCGGTCGAACCGTTCCATGATCCGCCAGCGGTCGCGCTGCAGGCCGCCGGACGTGTTGACGGAATAGACGTCCAGGCCGTCTGTGATCGGCAGCAGGTCGCCCCGCATGTTGGTCCGGCGGCCGTCTTCGACGATCACGTTGGCGTCGTGGCCGGCCAGGCTATAGAGACCGCGCGGGCGGTGATACTTGAAACTACGTCCCTGAAGGCGGACGTCGTGGGCCCAGAGGGCGCTGGAGAGGACGTCGCCTGCGAAACCGGCAAGCGACTGACCTTCGAAGCGGAACTCGACCGGTTGGCTGCGATCGATCCATTCACCTTCGCGCGGCGGAAGACGCCTATCCATCAGTCTGCTCCGCCCCGTAGAGATAAGTGCGCTGGAACTGGTCGGTCACGTTGTCGCGTTCGGCGATGAACCAGGTACCGCTCGGGATGTGATACCACCACTCGCGCTTTACGCCGGGTTCGCCATCGCGGTTGAAGACATAGTCGGCCCAGTCCGCGTCGGCGCCGTCTTTTCTGTCGAGGGGATTCGGCCGCAGTTCCCCGCCGAAGTGGAATTCCTGCAAAGGTCGCGGGCCGTTGATCGGGCAGTTGAGGATTTTCATGGAATCGATTGACGGTGTGTTGGTCGGACGCATCGGCCGGCTGACGCCTGGCCGTTCGCCTCAGTGCCAGTGGCACTTCATCCTGGCGGCGTATGGTCGTGTCTCTGCCTTTGTTTGCGGCTCTTGACGCCGCCAGAACCGCTGTCACAAAAGTGCAACGCGCTTAATGTCCTACGGAAGCAGCGCCTTTTTCGCCGACGAGTTGGAATCTTCCGAATCGCGAGAGATTGAAGGCTTTGATCAATTCGTGGTCGTGATCGTTCGCCATCGTCCAGGCCATCGTTTTGCCGCTGACCGGGGTGGCCTTGAAGCCCCAGGTGCCCCAGCCGGCATCGATGTAAAAGCCCTTGATGGGCGTCGTTCCCATAATCGGGGAGAAATCGGGCGTCATGTCGCAGAGCCCGGCCCATTGCCGGAGGATCTTGACGTCCCCCAGAAACGGAAACAGGTCGAGCATGCCGGCGCTCATCCCCTCGGCGAAGTCGAGCGTGGAGCGCATGGAGATCAGTTCGTAGGGATCAAGCGACGCGCCGGCCACCAATTCGCCGCGCGACGACTGGCTCATGTAGAGGTGCAGGCTGGCCGAGACGACGATGCTGTTGAGCCAGGGCTTGAGCGGTTCGGTCACGAGCGCCTGGAGCGGATGGATGACGAGCGGCGTCCGGAGTCCGACCATCCGGGTGATGGAGGTCGTCCAGCCTGCGACGGCGGAAAGAACCTTGCGCGTCTTGATGAACCCCTTGTCGGTGTGCACTCCGGCGACTTCCCCGTCGCGGACTTCGACGCCGGTAACCGCCGTCTGCTGATGAATCTCGGCTCCGCGCTGATCGGCCCCGCGCGCGTATCCCCAGGCGACGGCGTCGTGACGGGCGATCGCTCCCGGGGGATGGTACAGAGCCCCATAGATCGGCGCCTGATGCCCGCCGGCGTCGAGATCGATCTCGGGCACGGTCTTTTTGATGAACGCGCGGTCGACCACTTCGCTGTCGATGCCGAGGTGCTTGTTGACCTCCGCCCGCCAGCGCTGCGTGTTGAGCGACGCGGGCGAGTGGGCAAGCGTGAAGTGACCCCGCTCGGAATAGAACAGGTTGAAGTTGAACTCCCGCGAAAGATCCCGGAAGAGATCGACACTCTCCTGGTAGAACCGCGCCCCTTCCGGCGTGAGATAGTTCGACCGGACGATGGCCGTGTTGCGGCCCGTGCCTCCGCCGCCGATGTAGCCCTTTTCGAGGACGGCCACGCTGGTGATACCGTGCTCCTTCGCCAGGTAGTAGGCGGCCCCCAGACCGTGGCCGCCTCCGCCGATGATGACGGCGTCGTATTCCTCTTTGAGCCTCTCCGGCGCGCGGAACATCCTGGGCTCGGGATGGTCCTTGTGGAGGGCATACTTCAGTAAGCGGTAGGGCATCGGGGGGTGGTCGTCAGGCTGCGCTGCGGCGGGTCACAAGGAGGAGCGAAAACGGGGGCACAGAAGGAAACGAAGTGAACGAAGGTC
>ERZ869936.2194-NODE-2194-length-11878-cov-4.247145_pt1 | contig 11878 bp, 7 predicted proteins | sample MGYA00520876_ERZ869936 | MGnify/ENA primary metagenome ERZ869936 (study PRJEB32218, sample SAMN09650985) | biofilter metagenome | isolation source: enrty point of leading RO module | place: Saudi Arabia: Thuwal, RO plant located on Red Sea | collected 2016-02-17 ... | reverse complement strand
CCAGGGTCTTCAACGCCGTTGTGTCTGCCGTGACGCAGGTTTTTGTCCAAACAGCGGCGCACTACCGCGCGGCGCGGGACATCCGCCAGCTCCAGGCCTTAAGCGACCAGACGCTGCGCGATATCGGTGTCCACCGCTCCGAGATCACGTCCCTGGTCCACATGCGGACCTTCCGGGATGTGGATCGCCGCCATGGGCAAGATTGATCTGTACGGCGCCGAGATTGCTTATCGGCGTTGGGGATCGGGAGAGCCGGTCGTACTCCTACATTCTTCGACCGGCTCTTCGGCCCAGTGGACCGTGCTGGGCGAGAGTCTTCAGGCCGATTTCCAAGTCCTGGCGCCGGATCTTTATGGCTATGGCGAGTCTCAGCCCTGGCCGGGCCGGCAAGCCTTCTCGCTGGCCGACGAGGCCGAGATCGTCGAGGCCCTGATCCGCATTCACGGCGGGCATGCGCACATTGTCGGGCATTCCTATGGCGGCGCCGTCGCGCTCAAGGTCGCGGCCAGGGGCTGTGTGTCGGTCCGCAGCCTGACTCTGATCGAGCCGGTCGCGTTCCACATTCTCTCGAACGGCGATCCGCTGGGCGAAGCCTACCTGGAACAGGTCAGCGATATCGCCGAGTTCGTCCAGTCGTCGCTGTCGATGGGCGATCGCGCCGGCGCCATGCATGCCTTTGTGGATTATTGGAACGGCCCGGGGGCCTGGGAAGCGCTGGGTGACGCGCAGCGCGGCAAGATCATGGCCGTTGCCGCCAAGGTGCCGCTCGACTTCTGGGCAACCATGTCGGAGCCGGCGAACCTTGCCGACTACTTGGCGCTGACCACGCCGACGCTGCTGTTCTCCGGCACGGAGTCGCCGGCGCCGGTGCGCCGCGTCGTGTCGCTGCTCGATGTCGCGTTCCGCGACGTCAGGCTCTCCGTCATTCCGGGGGCCGGTCACATGCTGCCCCTGACCCATGCTGCCGCGGTCAACCGAGACATCGCCGCGCATCTGCGGCGGCACCGGCCAGCCAGGACACCGGCTGCCGCCTGACTGCACCGGACAATGATTCACGTCCAACCCGATTAACACATCTGAACCGAGGAGAATTGGTTATGACCACTTACACGAACCCTGAAACCATCGCCCTGCACGCCGCGTATCGTAGCGATTCGCGCACTAATGCCGTGGCCGTGCCGATCTACCAGACCACGTCCTATCAGTTCGACAGCACGGAGTATGCGGGCAAGCTCTTCGACCTGTCGGAAATCGGTAACATTTATACCCGGGTCATGAACTCGACCTGCGACGTCCTGGAACAGAGGGTCGCCGCGTTGGAAGGCGGCGTCGCGGGCCTGGCGGTCGCGTCCGGCCAGGGTGCGGTCGCCATGGCGGTGCAGAATATCGCGCAAGCCGGCGACAACATCGTCAGCTCGACCGATGTCTATGGCGGCACCTGGAATCTGTTCAACAACACCTTCAAGACCATGGGCATCGAGGTGCGCTTCGTCGATCCCCGCGATCCCGAGGCCTTCCGGCGCGCCAGTGACTCGCGGACCAAGGCCTATTTCGCGGAAACCCTGCCCAATCCGAAACTGGCGGTGTTCCCGATCAAGGAAGTGGCCACCATCGGGCGCGAACTCGGCATCCCGCTGATCGTCGACAACACGGCGGCCCCGGTTCTGTGCCGTCCCCTCGATCACGGCGCGGCCGTTGTCGTCCACTCGGCCACCAAGTACATCGGCGGCCACGGCACCTCGATCGGCGGTGTCATCGTCGACGGCGGCAACTTCGACTGGGAACAGCACGCCAAGCGCTTCCCCATGCTCAATCGGCCGGACCCGAGCTATCACGGCGCGGTCTGGACCGAGGCGGTCAAGCCGCTGGGCCCGGTCGCCTACATCATGAAGGCGCGCTGCACTCTGCTGCGCGACCTGGGCGCGGCGATGAGCCCCTTCAATGCCTTTCAGTTCATCCAAGGCCTTGAGACCCTGCCGCTGCGCATGCGCGAGCACAGCCGCAACGCGTCCAAGGTTGCCGACTTCCTGGCCGAACAGCCGCAGGTCGTGCGGGTCATTCATCCCGCGCACCACAAGGACCGGGAGCAGCGCCGGCGTGCCGAGACCGATCTGAAGGGCGGCATGGGCGGCCTGGTCGGCTTCGAGCTCAAGGGCGGCAAGGACGCCGGGCGGCGCTTCATCGACGCGCTGCAGATGTTCTACCACGTCGCGAACATCGGCGATGCCCGTTCGCTGGCGATTCATCCGGCGACCACCACGCATCAGCAGCTCAATCCGGAAGAGCAGGCCGCGACCGGCGTGACCGACGGCTATGTGCGCCTGTCGATCGGGATCGAGCACATCGACGACATCCTGGCCGATCTCGATCAGGCATTCCGTACGGCGGCGAGTTTGGACCGGGCCGCATAACCCCGCACGCGGACGGTCCAATGGGGGGTGGCCGCATGGCCACCCCCAGCGCCGGCCCCAGGTATGAGTTCAAATCGGAGCGCATTCAAGACGAGACAGTTTCATTTCGAGGCAGGTTCAAGTCGGGACACGTTCAAGAATCGGGAACAGTACACATGGCCATCATCTTACCTACCGACCTGCCGGCCGCCCGGCGGCTGCGCGCCGAAGGCGTCGATGTCCTGGCGCCGAACGAGGACAGGACCGTGGGCTCGGCCCTGCGTATCGCCGTTCTCAATCTCATGCCCAACAAGCCGGATACGGAAACCCAGATCTGCCGCGTTCTGGCCGAAACCGCCTACCGCGTGACTCCAAGGTTCTTCGTTCCGGACTCCTATCGCTCGAAGACCACGCCGGCCGATCATATCGATGCCTTCTATGCGCGCTGGTCGCAGATTCGCGATTGCGAATTCGACGGGCTGATCGTGACCGGCGCGCCGGTCGAGACCCTGCTGTTCGAAGACGTGACCTATTGGCGCGAACTCTGCGCGATCTTCGATTGGGCGCGCACGCGCATAGGCGAATCGTTTTACATCTGCTGGGCGGCGCAGGCCGCGCTGCAATTTTTCCACGGCGTGCCGAAGCACGAATTACCGGAAAAGATGTTCGGCGTCTTCCCGCATCGCCTCGTGAGGCCGGACGCACCCTTGCTGCGCGGCCTGGAGGAAGGATTCCCGATTCCAGTGTCGCGCCACACCGCCGTGCGCGAAGACGACCTGCCCGGCGGCCGCGGGATCGAGGTACTGGCAGCGTCGGCCGAATCGGGCCTGGGCCTGGTCCGCGACCGGCACAACCGCGCCGTCTATATGTTCAACCACCTCGAATACGACGCCGACACCCTGTCCCGCGAGTACTTCCGGGATTTGCGGGAAGGCCGGCCCGTGCCCCTGCCGCGGCACTATTTCCCGGACGACGATCCGGCGCGGTGCCCGGCGCAAAGCTGGCGCGGCAGCGCCCGCATTCTGTTCCGCAATTGGCTGGACGAGGTCTGGCACCATCGTGCGGGCCGCAAGAATGGCCACCAGGCCATGGACTGGCTGTTCTGCGGCCCCGGCCCGGTACCCGTCGGCGCCAGCCTGACCGACATGCGTCTCGAGGTCGAGGAGCCGCTGACGGCGGTGCCCGCCGTTTTGCGCTCGCTCGCCTCCGCGGGTCACGCGCCGACGGCGCTCAAGACGGCGAAGTACGGGACGGCCGATTGCACCGTGACCTTAAGGGTCAACGGCGTTGGCGGGCCGGCGGCCGAGGCCCTGCTCCGTCATGTCTTCGATACAGTGCCGGGGGCGCGGCGCGCGACGTTTCGCGATTCTCAAGGCTTCGGCGGCCTGGTCGTCGCCAGCGCCGCCGCGCGATCCGGGACCGGGCTTCCGGCCGCCCGCGCGACGAACAGCGCGGCCTAAACCGTTCGCCGACATACGCCTTCACCGCGGCGCGTCATCTGGGCTTACCCCATGACGCGCCTCGTTCCTTGATGCTAGCATGATGCATCAGGCGCGGATAATCGGGCCCGCCGCTGGCGATGTTGGTCCCGTGCCTTCGAATCGGCCGTGCGGGGCTAGGGTTTCGCGGGCCGTTGCGGGTCGGTGCGGGTCGGTGCGCCTCGCGGAAGGACAAGGGTCTGGATGCACGAAGAACACGCCCATATACGGCAACTGCGATCAGACCTGGCCCAGGGCAAGCTGTCCAGGCGGGCCTTCCTGCGCCTGGCCACCCTGCTCGGCCTGGCAGCGCCGGCTGCCTATGCCTTGGCGGGGGCGGCGGCACGGGCCAAGGCGGCGGCGCCCACGCCGCGCGATCTGCCGCGCGGCGGGCACCTGCGGATCGGCATGGCGGTTCAGGATATCGAATGGCCGCATCGCTACCAGTGGTGGGAACACAACATCACCCGCAACGTCTGCGAATACCTGACCAAGACTGGGCCCGACAACATCACCCGGCCGTATCTGCTCGACCGCTGGACAGTCAGCGACGACCTGCGGTCCTGGACCTTGCATCTGCGCCGCGATGTCACCTGGCGGTCCGGCCGGCCGCTGATCGCCGACGACGTGATTTGGAACATCAAGCACGTTCTCGACGACAACACCGGCTCCTCGGTTCAGGGCCTGATGCGCAACTACATGCTGAGCGAGTACGAGGCGGGCGGCCGGCGCCGCACGCGTCTGTGGGATGCCAATGCGATCGAACGCATCGACGATTTCACCGTGCGCTTGAATTGCAGGATACCGCAACTCGCCGTGCCGGAGCATCTGTTCCACTACCCGTTTCTGATCCTCGACCCGGAAGAGGGCGGACGGGTCCGGACCCGGTCGAACGGAACCGGCGCCTTCGATCTGGTCGAACATGTACAGGGAAAGCGGGCCTTGCTCTCTTCCCGCAGTGACTACTGGGGCGAGGGGCCGTATCTGGAAACCCTGGAGTTCATCGACCTGGGCGACAATCCCGCCGCCGCCGTCTCGGCCTTGGCGGAGGGGAAAGTGCACGGCCTGCACTTCGTCGACGACGTTCAGCTCGAAGCCATGAAGTTCCTGCCGCATTTCAAGCATTACGATGTGGTGACGGCCGATACCGCGGTCGCGCGCGGCAAGGTCAAGCGTAAGCCCTTCGACGATCCGCGCGTGCGGCGCGCCATGCGGCTCGCGGTCGATTCGGAAACCACCCAGCATCTCATCCTCGGCGACCGGGGGCTGCCGGCGGAACATCACCACGTCTGTCCGATCCATGGCGACTACGCGGCCTTGCCGCCCATGCGCCGCGATGTCGCGGCGGCGAAGGCGCTGCTCGCCGAAGCCGGCTATCCCGACGGAGTCGATCTCGGCACGATCGACTGCAAGGCAACGCCGAGCTGGGAGTTCACCACGGTGCAGGCCTTGGCCGACCAATGGCGCCAGGCCGGCATGCGCTGCCGGATCAACCTGATGCCGGCCAGCACCTATTGGACGATCTGGGACAAGACCGATTTCGGCTTCACCGAATGGGCGCATCGGCCGCTCGGGGTCATGGCTTTGGGACTGGCCTATCGCAGCGGCGTGTCCTGGAACGAATCCGGCTATTCGAACCCTTCGTTCGACCGGCTATTGGACGAGGCCGAGGGGATTCTCGATACCGAAAAGCGCAGCGAAGTCATGCGCGAGATCGAGATGCTGATGCAGGAGGACGGCCCGATCGTGCAGCCGCTCTGGCGTTCGGTCGGCACCGTCATGCATGAGCGGGTACAGGGATTTCAGATGCACCCGACCCGTTACATTTTCGGCAACGAGCTCGCGCTCGCGCCCGCGCCCTAGCCCGGCGCACTGAATTGCGGGCGATGTCTTGAACAGGCAGATCACGTTCGTATGGCGGCAGTTCTCGGCTGAGAGCCGGGACGCCGCAGGAGCTTCCCATGTTTATGAACTTCTCAATTCGTAACCGCCTGGTCTATCTGTCTCTGCTATTGGTCGCGGCCTTGGTGGCGACCAACGTGCTGATGATCCGGCAGGCGACCCTGCACAAAGAAACCGTCAGGCAGCAGGCGCGCAACATCGATCTGATCGTCAAGGTCGACGCAGCGATCCAAACCTTCGGAGACCTGAAATACTGGCTTACCGACCTTGCGGTCAGCCAGCTCGTTCTCTCCGACCAGCGCGCGCAGGCGGCGCAAGATCGGCTAGAGCGGCAACTCAATGAATTGTCGGCGGTTATCGTGGGCGATGTCGGCGCCCTGACCGCGCAGCTTGACGAACTGGCCGAGGATTCGCGGGTCGCGGCCAAGGCATACGGCGAGGGCAACCGTTTGATCGGTCACGCCATGGTGGCCCGGGGCCGGGGCAATATTCTCGCCATCGACACGCAGCTTTCGCAACTGGTATCGCGTGTGCGCGGCGCGACGCAAGATGCTGCGCTTCGGGCCCTCAAGCGCACGGACAACGATATCGATGTGGCGATCACGGGCGGTGTGGCGGTCATTCTGGCGGCCATGCTGCTCACGTTCTTCGTCGTCCGCTCTATCGTGGTGCCGCTGCGCCAGATGGTCGGCGTGGTCGGCGAATTGAACCAGGGCCGCACCGAGGTGCAGGTTCCGGACCTGCATCGCGGTGAGTTGGGCGAACTGGCCCGAGTTTTGCGCAGGTTCCGCGATAACGCCATTCGGCGCGAGCAGGCCGAGCGTTCCGAAGCGAGACTGGTCGAGGCCATCGACAACATCTCCGAAGGCATGGCCTTGTACGATGCCGAGGATCGCCTTGTTGTGTGCAACCGCCAGCACCGCGAAGCCATCCGCGCCGCCGAACGGCGCCTGCCGGGACGCGACCTGCAGAAGCCGGGCACGCGCTTCGAGGATGTTATCCGCGCGGCAGTCGATGCCGATCTTTTGCCGGATGCCAGAGGCCGCGAGGAGGCCTGGATTGCCGAGCGCATGGCGCATCACCGCGAAGCCGGACAGCCGATGCTGCAGCGCCGCTTGGACGAAGGCTGGTGTCGAATCACGGAATACAGGACGAAAGACGGCGGCACGCTGTCGCTCTATTCGGATATCTCCGAGCTCATGGCACGCGAGACGGCCCTGGCCGAGAAGACCGCGGTCCTGGAAGCCACGATGGAGCATATGGGCCAAGGCATCGCCCTGATCGACAAGTCGCTTCATGTCGTCTCGTTCAACCGCCTGTTCCTGCAGCTCCTGGATTTGCCGGCGGAGGAATTCAAGCCTGGCTTCCATCTCACCAAGCTCTTCGACTTCAACGCTGCGCGTGGCGAGGACATGCCGGCCTACCTCGAGGCGCAGGTTCGCGAGGGAGTTATGACTGGCGCGCTGAGCCGGCCGCACATTTACGAGCGTACGCGCCCGGACGGTACGGTCCTTGAGATCCGCATGACGCCGCAGCCGGATACCGGCGGCATAGTCACGACTTACACGAACATCACCGCGCGCAAACGCGCCGAGCTTGCGCTGCGGGATTCGGAACTGCGGTTCCGCTCCATCGCGCAGTCGGCCAACGATGCGGTGATAGCCGCCGACGGCAACGGTCAGATCATCTCCTGGAACGGCGCCGCGCAAAATATCTTCGGCTATACCCAGGACGAAGCCCTGAACATGAACCTGACGGCGCTGATGCCGGAACGCTACCGCGATCGGCACAACGCGGGTCTCGCCAAGCACGCCCATCGCCGGCAACCAGCGGAGTTCGGCTGGAATCTGGAATTCGAGGGCCTGCGCGCCGACGGCCGGGAGTTTCCGATCGAAATGTCCCTTGGCTCTTGGCAGAACGACAACAAGACGTACTTCACCGCCATCCTGCGCGACGTGACCGACCGCAAACTGGCCGAACGCGCGTTAAAGGAAAAGACCGGGCTGCTGGAACTCAACCAGATTATCACCCGTGCGGCCAACTAAGCGGTTTCCGTCAATCAGGCCATGAAGATCGCGGTCGACCATATCTGCACCTTCGGCGGCTGGCCGATCGGGCATGTCTTCGTTCTCGACGACGAGTCCAAGGGCCTGGTCTCGACCATGATCTGGCACCTCGACGATGACGGGGGTTGCAAGAGTTTCCGCCGCGATAGCGAATCGATACGCTTCGCCGCCGGCCAGGGGCTGCCGGGCCGGGCCCTGGCCAGCGTGCATCCAACCTGGATCGCGGACGTCACCAAGGATGCGACCTTTCCGCGTGCCGCCTCCGCCGCCCAGGCCGGCATCCGCGGCGCCTTCGCCTTCCCCGTTCTGGTCGGCCGGGAGGTCGCCGCGGTCATCGAACTCTTCTCGCGGGATACGGTGCAACCGCAGGAGCTGATGTTCGAGGTTGCCGCCCAGGTCGGAAACAATCTGGGCCGGATCATAGAACGCAAGCGCGCCGAGTTGGCCTTACTTGAGAGCCAGGCCATTCTGGAAGCTATCGCCGACAAGTCGACGGCCGCCATTGGTTTGAAGCGTGCGGACGGAGGCTACAGCTTCGTCAACCGCGGCTATGCTGAATTGCATGGCTTCACGCCCGATCAGATCATCGGCCGCCGGGCCCAGGACGTGTTTCCGGCGGAGATGGCCGCGGCATTCACGGCCCACGACGAGCGCGTGCGCCTTGCCGGGCATGCCATCGAGGAAGAGGTCAAAATCGAAGGGCCGGGCGGTACCAGCGTTCATGTCATCGTCAAGTTCCCCGTCTACGACGGCGAGGGCCGCTTCGCCGCGATTGGCCTGATCGGCAACGAGATCACCGAACGCAAGCGCAACGAGGAAGCCTTGCGCCGCCAGGCTCTGATCCTGGAGCAATTGTACGACGCGGTGATCGAGACCGATCTGGAAGGCCATGTCGTCGACTGGAACGCGGCCGCCCACCGCATGTTCGGCTATACGCGCGACGAAGTGCTTGGCCGTGGCACCGAGATCTTGTTCCAGAGCCCAGATAGGGTTCCGGCCATCATGGCCGACATCCGCGCCGAGATCGAGCGCGAAGGCCGATGGGCCGGCGAGTTCGAGAACCGGCGAAAGGATGGCGCGCTGGTCGCGACCGAATCGGTCGTGTTCCCTTTGCACGACGAGAGCGGCGCGATCAAATCGACTGTTGCCGTTGCCCGCGATATCACACGGCGCAAGCAGGCCGAATGGGCGCTTCAGGAGAGCGAAAAGCGACTGACCGAAGTCGTCGACAACATGCCGGCAACGGTGTTCCTGCGCGATCTCGACGGCCGCTTCATGCTGATAAACCGGCGCTATGCCGAAAATTGCAAGATCGATCGCGATTGGGCGCGAGGCAAGACCGTGTACGACCTCGTCCCCAAGCATATCGCCGAGGAATCGGTGGATCACGACCGAGCGGTCCTGCGCAGCGGCGGCGTCATCGAGCGCGAACTGGTGTTCCCGCTCGACGACGGTCCGCACACCCTGGCGGCGATCAAGTTCCCGGTCCTCGGCCCGGATGGAAAGATCATGGCGATCGGCGGTGTCGAGCTCGACATCACGGAACGCAAGAACATGGAAGAAGCACTGCGCGAAGCGAACCGCGAAAAAGACGCCGTCGTCAACGAACTGCAGGCGGTGCTCGATGCCATCGAATACGGCGTTCTATTCATGGACGCCGAACTGCGTGTGCGTATCGGCAATCGCGCCTACCGGGATATCTGGCACATCCCAGAAGAAATGATGGTCGGCAGCCCGACCGCGCGCGATCTGATCGAGTTCAACCGGGGCAAGGGCATCTACGACGTTCCGGACGAAATCTGGGACATCTATGTCGACGAGCGTCTGGCCGCGATCAAGGCTGGCAACGTTCCGCCCAGCGAGTTCCGCCGCGCCGATGGCCGCGTGATTCAATACCAGTGCATCGCCCTGCGCGGCGGCGGCCGGATGCTAACCTACTTCGACATAACCGACATCAAACGTGCCGAGGACGCGCTGCGCGAAGCGAAGGAACAGGCCAAAGTCGCCAACCCCACCAAGAGCCAGTTCCTGGCCAACATGAGCCACGAGCTGCGCACGCCGCTCAACGCGATATTGGGTTACGCGGAGTTGATTCTGGACGATATCTACGGGCCGGTACCGCCGAAGATTCGCGAGGTCGTCGATCGCATCGATCACAACGGCCATCACCTGCTGCGCCTGATCAACGATGTGCTCGACCTCTCGAAGATCGAGGCCGGGCAATTCTCGCTCAATCTGGACGACTATTCCTTGGGCGAGGTGGTCGACAGCGTCGTCGTTTCCCTAGATTCGCTGGCCCAAGAGCGGGGCCTGGATATCTCGCACGAGGTTCAAGAGCCGCTGCCGCTCGGCCATGGCGACGAGCAGCGCATAACCCAGGTCTTGATGAATCTGGTCGGCAATGCGATCAAGTTCACCGAGAAAGGCGAGGTCGCCGTGACGGCCGGCGCGGCCAACGGTCATTTCAAAGTCTCGGTGCGCGACACTGGGATCGGGATTTCGGAACATGATCAGCGCATGATTTTCGAGGAGTTCCACCAGGCCGACGCCTCCGATACGCGTAGCCAGGGCGGCACGGGTTTGGGGCTGGCCATCGCCAAGCGCATGGTCGAGATGCATGGCGGCAAGATATGGGTCGAATCGAAGCTGGGCGAGGGGTCGACGGTTTCCTTCACCCTTCCGGTCCGGGTCGAAGCGCAGAAAGGGAGCGCATGAAAAGGCGGATACTCGTGGTTGAGGATCAGGACGACAGCCGCAGGATCATGCGCGACCTGCTGGCCAGCGCCGGATACCAAGTGCTGGAGGCCCGGACCGGGGCCGACGCCGTGAAGGCGGCGGAGACCGAACGGCCGGACCTGATCCTGATGGACCTGCAGCTTCCCGTGATTGACGGCCTGGAAGCGACGCGGCGCATCAAGGCGATCGAGAGCCTGCGCGACACGCCGGTCATCGCCGTGACCTCATACGCGCTGAGCGGGGACAATGACAAAGCCATGGCCGCCGGCTGCGACAGCTATTTTTCCAAGCCGGTCAGCCCGCGCACCTTGCTGGCCAAGATCAACGCCATCCTGTCCAAGCCGACCGAATAGAGCTGTGCCGTGAGGAACCCGCCGCAAATCCTGGTCGCCGACGACAACCCTGCGAACGTCGATATCTTTCGCACCCGCCTCTCGGCCCATGGCTACGACATCATCTCGGCCAGCGATGGCGAGGAGGCGCTGCGGCGTGCGCGCGAGTCGCGCCCCGACCTGATCGTGCTCGACATCATGATGCCGAAGATGAACGGCATCGAAGTCTGCCGCGCGATCAAGGCCGACCGTTCGCTACCGTTCATTCCGATCATCCTGGTCACCGCGCGCACCGATCCCAAGGACGTCGTCGCGGGCCTGGAGGCCGGCGCCGAGGAGTATCTGACCAAGCCGATCGATCAGACCGCGCTGATCGCGCGCATCAAGTCGGTCCTGCGGATCAAGGGACTGCAGGACAAGACCCTGGAGCAGGCCGCGCGCCTGGAGGTTCAGGCCGCCGAACTGGCGCAAATGAACAAGACGCTCGAAAAGCGCGTCGCCGATCAGCTCGAGGAGCTGCAGCGTGCCAATCAGCTGCGCCGGTTCTTCTCGCCGCAACTGGCCGATCTGATCGTCTCGTCGAAGCAGGACGAGCTGATGGCCGGCCACCGGCGCGAAATCACGGTCGTGTTCTGCGATCTGCGCGGCTTCACGGCCTTCTCGGAGGTCGCCGAACCCGAGGAGGTCATGGGTGTGCTGCGCGAGTACCACACCCTGGCCGGGCCCCTGATCGTCGAATACGGCGCCACGCTGGAGCATTTCGCCGGCGACGGGCTGATGGCGATTTTCAACGATCCGGTGCCGATTGACGATCCGGCGCCGCGCGCGGTGCGCATGGCGATCGCGATCCGCAACCGGGTCATGGGTCAGGTCGAAGTCTGGGCCAAGCGCGGTTACGATCTGGGTTTGGGCATCGGCATCGCCACCGGCTATGCCACCCTGGGCCAGATCGGCTTCGAGGGCCGGTTTCACTA
>ERZ869936.2193-NODE-2193-length-11884-cov-4.605038_pt1 | contig 11884 bp, 11 predicted proteins | sample MGYA00520876_ERZ869936 | MGnify/ENA primary metagenome ERZ869936 (study PRJEB32218, sample SAMN09650985) | biofilter metagenome | isolation source: enrty point of leading RO module | place: Saudi Arabia: Thuwal, RO plant located on Red Sea | collected 2016-02-17 ... | reverse complement strand
GCTTTTACGCCTCAAGTAGCTGAAAATGCCCTTAAAACATGGGAACAAGCAGCAGGAGTTACTTGTGAGAGGGCTATAGTGATGGTTAGAAGCGATGAAGCCATTGAAGCCTATGAAAAGGCGACTAATAAGAAAGTAGTGGGGTTTGCGGTCCCTAAAGTGGATCCATGTCCAATATTCATCAGAGAGACTGTAGACCGTGAAATAGAAGAAATGGTATTATTACATGAGGTGGGCCATTGTTTAATGGGTGCTCATCACTCAAAGCATGAAGAGTCCATTATGCGGCCTTATGCAGCTAAGGATTCTATGATTTATCCACGGGATGTGCGGGCTTTACGTAAAAAAAGCCCTTTTTGTCAGCTCAAACCCCTCCACCCAAGGAATTGACGTTGTATCTTTTTCCCGGTCAAAAACTTAAAACTGCTCCTAAACAAAAAAAGAGCAGATCCGAGGCTCGCAGGCTAGAGATTCAAAAAAGTCCTCAAGAGGAGAGATTCACCAAACCCTTCTTAGAAGCCTTGGAACGTGTCATTGCTGTGAAAAATGAGTATGATACGGAGATAGAAGGCTGGCAGGCAGCCCGCAGGGCTTTCAAAGAGGAAATGCTCAACCTTGGCTGGAAAGAGCGTATTTGTAACCTCTACCGCATCAGGGACAAAGAAACCAATAAATACATCATTTTCAAGCCCAATGAGGCTCAGAGCAACTATCTGGAGAACCGCAAAGGACGCGATATTATCCTCAAGAGCCGTCAGATAGGGTTTACTACCTTTTCATGCATTTACGCCTACGACAGAGCAATCTGGGACGGCTGGGACACAGGTATTATGTCTCACAAGTCCGAACACGTGAAAAAGATCTTTAACATTGTGAAACGCTGTAATGAGTGGTTTATTAAGGATTGGGGCAAATTTTACAGCCCAGCTGAGGAACAGAACAATACCACTCGTTTATCCTGGAAAGACTTACAATCCTCCATTACCGTCGCCTACAACTTCCAAGGCCTAACCGTGCGGTTCTTGCACGTATCTGAAGCCGCGTTTGTAGAGCGTGACAGACTCTCTAACAGTCTGCAATCAGTACCCGAAACAGGTGAGGTGATCCACGAAAGCACTCCAAACGGTCGTGGAGGATACTTTTTTGATCAATGGCAGGCATGGCGCAATCGTGGTGAAAACGCCCCTTACAGGGGTCATTTCTATGATTGGCCATCTCATTACCCAGAAGAGCCCGCTCGCTGGCGCACCACTGAACCTCTAAAATACACAGAATATGAGCAGGAAGCCCGCGAGAAGTATCATTTGGAGGATTATCACCTCCTCTGGCGTCGCTGGAAGATTGCCGAGTCTTTTGAAGGTAGCGAAGAGAAGTTTGACGAGCAATACCCCCTAGATGACGTAGTATGCTTCCTGAGTGGGTCAAATAGCGTTTATCCGCCCTCTGTACTCAAATATCAGGAATCCTTCAATCAGCAGCCTTCCACTCTTGGCTATCTCAAGAAGGAAGGATCTAAGATTCGGTTGTATGCTGATTCTAAAGATGGCATGCTCAGTGTTTACACCCTGCCCCAAGCTCAGCATTCATATGTGATTGGAGCTGACGTATCTGGAGGATATTCCAAAGATTTCTCTAGTGCAGACGTCATTTGCCAGCAAACGGGAGAGCAGGTAGCCCAATTCCACGGTAAACTAGAGCCCGATGATTTTGCTGAGGAACTCTATTTACTGGGTATGTTCTACAATATGGCCTGGATCTGTCCAGAAGCCAACAATCACGGTCATACTACCATTCAGGGCCTCATAGAACGTCGGTATCGGAAAATCTATCAACGCAAGGCCTTAGACGTAGCATCTAACAAGATGACCATGAAGTTAGGGTTTTTGACCACTCATTCCAATAAGCTACCTATCACAGATGCCCTGCTCAAAGCTCTTAGATATGGGGATGTTAAGATTAAATGCTCTGATACCATTACAGAACTATCAAATTTTACCCAAGAGTCCAGCAAGAGTGGGCGCTATGTGACCCGCAATGCTCGCCAAGATTGTAATGATGATAGAGTCATGAGTTTGGCCTTAGCCCTGGAAATGCACAAAGATCGGCCAATCTCTTCTTTTAACGAATATGAAGAGTATGATCAGCCTCAGTATGATGCTTACTCAGGGATGCCTATTTACTAATTATGCCTGATCCAGTCAATTTAGATGGCTTAAAAGAGTTAACCACCGAGAAATCCAAAGAGAAGCGTGCCCTGTTACACGTAGTGGATTTCATGGAGAAGTCCCGTAAGTTTCGGCGTCCCTATATGGAACGTTTTGAGAAGCTTTTTGAGGAGTATGCCGCTTGGAAGCTTAAACGGCGTACTGCGTTGCAAAGAGCTAATCTGAAGGTCCCATATGCCTTTAACATTGTAGAGACCACTACCCCTCAGATGGCAGAGGCCTTCTTGGGTGAGCGCCCATATATCAAGTATGGTGCTCGTGGGTGGGAAGATGTAAAGATTGCCGAGGATCTCTCTGAGTATATGTCCATGCAGATGGACGAGATGGAGTTTTTCAACTCATTTGTACAGTTTTTAAAGAATAATTCGATCTATGGTACTGCACTGGCCAAAACCCCTTGGCGAGTAGAGCGTAGATTGGGTTATACGTACAATGAGGAGGTGGATGCCCAGGGTGTACCCAAGAAAACCCGTAAATTGGCAGAAAATACTTTATTTGACGGTCCTGATTTTCAAACTATTGAATTAAGAGATTTTTTTCCAGATCCTACTGCTACCAAGCCTGGAGATGTGCAGGCTATGCGTGGGCGTGTCCACCGCATTTTCCGCACATTGGATGAATTGAAGGCCAAAAGGCGTCGTAAGTTTCCCAATGGAGAGATATCTGGGATTTATGAGAATCTTGATACGCTAGAAAGAGGTCTCAAATCCAAAGATACCAATGCGTGGGTAAATGCCAAGAATGTACGTGATACTGATTGGGACCAACGTCATGCTCGTACTTTGGGTCAAGATATCAAAGATAAACGGGTAGGGAAGTTGGAGATTTGGGAGTACTGGGGTCTATTTGATTTCTTTGGTAACGGTAAACTCATTGAATGTGTGATTGTGGTAGCTAATGGTGATACTGTTATCCGCTGTGACATTAATCCCTATGAAGGGGGCCTTATTCCTTTTGTGGGAACAGTTAATTATCCAGTCCCAGGAGAATTTTATGGAATCGGGGATATTGAGCCAAATATTTCTCTTATCAAAGAAGGTACGGCTTTACGCAATACTCGCTTGGATCAAGCAAATCTAGCTGTCAATCGTATGTGGAAAGTGGATCGTAATGCTGGGATTAATGGTAGGTCCCTTTTTACTCGTCCCAATGGGATTATTTATACAGATCTTATGGATGGTATCCAGCAATTGGAGGCTCCAGAGGTTACTCAGTCTTCTTATCGGGAAATTCAGCAAATTGATTTCGACATCCAAAATAACACTGCAAATGTAAACCCATCACAAGGTACTTCTAATCTTGGCAGGGCATTTGGGCAAACAGCTAGGGGAGTGGAATTCTTAACTTCTTTTGCCGACAACAGAGTTAAACTCAAAGCCCGTATGATTGAAGAATTGGTTATTAAGCGTTTTGCAGATACACTGCTAAAACTTAATAAGCAGTTTAGTAATGAGGCCAAGTGGTTTCGGGTGCAGGGTAGCCCCTCTCCTTTCCGCTTCTTGCCTCGTGATGCTTTTCACCGCAAGTATGATTTCATTGGTTCTGGCGTAATTGATAAGCTTAGTAAAGGTCAGCGCCAGCAAATATTCATGAATGTGGTTCTACCACTCTTACAAACTGTTGAGGGAGCTCAGCCAGGTACTATGAAGATGTCTGAAGCTATTCCCTTCATACTAAAGGAGTTCGATGTTCAAGATGCTATTAAAATTATTAACTCGCCTCAAGAACAGGCTCAAATCGCCCAAAATAGATTCTCCCAGCAACTCGCGTCAGTCAAGGGCGAAAAAGATATGGAGACGGAGAGTAGGATTAAGGTAGAGGCAGCTAAGGCTCTTTTTAAGCGTGAAACTGAATTAGCTATGCAGATGGTTAAAGGTGAGCAAACTATTGAGCAGCAAGATAACAAGTCTGAGAGGGATGCTGAGAATATGGAAATCCAGCAGATCATGCAGTTAATGGGAGGACTAGGTGGAGGTGGCAATGGCTCAGCTGAACAGTGATGCAGAAGTATTAACCGGTATTCCAGATCCCGAAGCAGAGCACGATGAACTAGTAGAAGAAGCTCGTAATGTTTTGGATAAGAATACTGACCTTGATGACTTACAGAAACATCCGGGATTTTCTATTTGGCAATCCTTTTTGGAAGGTGAAATAGACAATCTCTATCAGCGACTTAAAAGAGAACAAAATATCAATCAAATTTTTAAGTTGCAGGCAATGATTGAAGCATTTGAATTATTGCCGAAGATGCTTAATACCGCGTTAATCGATGTAGAAAATGCTCGATTAACCTTGGTACAGCATCTAGAAGAGAACCGGACCGGGCACTCCTGGACCCGTTAATCCGTAACGATAAGGAGAACTACTATGGAAGAGGCGCAAACCGAAATTCCGGACCCCTCAGCAGAGGGTCAATCCAAACAGAATGAGGCCGCACAACCAGCCAATCAAGAACAACCAGCAAACCAAGAGGCCGTCCATGAGACGCAAACCTCACACGGTGTCCCTGAGAAGTTCTTGAATGCAGGTAAGCCAGAGATAATCGACGCTTACCTAAATGTGGAATCAGATCGTGGGCGTTTAGCTGACGAGAATGGAAAGTTAAAGCAAGAAATAGAGCAGTATCGGCAGATGCAAGCTGCTACCCAACAGCAGGCTAATCAGACTCCTGTTCATGAAACTGACGCTAGTCGAGTTGATCCTAGAGAACAGTTTATGGAGCAATGGGAGAATGACCCAGCTGAAGCAGCTTTTAATGCAGCCCAAGCAGCTAGGCAAGAGGCGCAATTAAAAGCTCAGGAAGCAGAAGCACAGTCATACTATCTTGCTTGCAAAAATGATCCAGATAAACATCCAGGCTTTAATGATTTAGAGCCTATGATGATTCAATTAGCTCAGCAATATTCACCCATCATTGATGATGAGCATCTAAATAGCCCTCAAACGATCGAATTACTGTATAGGGTCGCGAGAGCCTTCGATGCAGAACAAAGAGTTCAGCAAGCACATAACCAAGGAGTAGAAAACGAGCGGATGACCAATCAGCTTAAGAATGAAGCAATGGTAGAGAGTTCTTCTTCCTCACCATCAGCCTCAACAGTGGATACTTCTTCTATGTCAATTGATGAACTACGGAACTATATTGGGGTCTCAAATCGCGATTATTAGAAAGGTATAGATAATGGCTACAGAGACAACTACGACTCTGTCTAACAATCTGCCTACGGAATATTATGACAGGAAGCTATTAGACAACCTGAAGCATAAACTACAGTATGTGCCTCTTGGTATTTCTAAGCCCCTGCCTCGTAATAACGGTAAACTCATTCAGTGGTTACGCTATGACATCCTTTCTTCAGATACGACTGCCATCTCAGAAGGTGTCGTCCCAACTGAAGAAGCTTTAACTACGCGTACCACCACTGCAACCATCAGTCAATATGGTAACTTCGTTAAGATCGCCGATCTTCTTGATATTACCGCCATTGACCCAGTTGCAGAGAATGCGTTGGAAGAGCTTAGTGCTCAGGCAGCTCTTACGTTAGACACTCTTTGTCGTGATGAATTAACGGGTAACCTACCCAACCAATTTGCCAATAATAAGGCAAGTTTGGCTGATACAGGTTCTAGTGACGTCATGACTTCAAAGGAAATCCTCAAGGCTACTATTACCCTTCGTGCTGACCGCGTAATGCCGCATGAAAGTGGTAACTATGTAGCTGTACTATCCCCAGAAAGTATTGGGGATCTTATGAACGACGAAAATGTTGGTTCATGGGTAGACTTAGTGAAGTACACTCAGGGTAATGTCAACAAAGCCTTCAATGGTGAAGTTGGTATGCTCTTTGGGTGTCGCATCCTTGAGTCTCAGAACAACTCCTCTACGACCAGTGGTACACTGGGCAGTGCTGAAGTATTCTCCAGCCCTGTCTTGGGCCGTGGTTGTTTTGGTACTGTTCGCCTAGATAACCGTAACGTTTCTACCTACGTCAAGAGCGCAGGTAGTGCTGGTACAGCCGATCCCTTGAATCAGATTAGCACAGTGGGCTATAAGATTCATGGTTTTGTTGCCAAGTATCTCAAAGATGCTGGTACCAATGATCGTGGTGTACAAATTCGTTCTGGTACATCTTATTAAGAGTGTGGGAGGGGAAATCCCTCCCCCTCTTTATGATACTTATGGAATTCTCTACTTTTCGAGAAAAATTGAGCCGTCTTAATCGAGATATTTACATCCATAAGAACGCCACCTTTGCCCTCAACAAAGAGTGGGGTACAAGTGGTATTTATCTCAAAAATAGACGTAGGGAGAAGTTAAAGAATATTGGAGTTCTAGAAGGAGCAGAGTTAGAGTCAGCTAGAAAACACAATGCTGATGATTCCCAGTACATTGGGTGGACAGCTCGCAAATGGGTTCCAGAAGGTAATAAGTATGATGAAGAGGGACGTTTGATTGCGCCCGGTTGGAGATCAATTTTAATAAAGATGATAAAGCAGGGTTTAATTCAGAGAGATAAAGCAGAGAAAATCTTTGGAGCAACTTTGTTTTCAACTTATGATTTAATGAGTAATAAAAAGAAAAGAGAATTTGAGAATGCCTGACTCAGTGAATGGTTATACAAAAGCAGAGGTCATAGCAACTGTTCAGGATTTTGTAGGTAATCAATCTTCTACTTTCCAAGGGACTTTAAGTGAAAAACTTACCCTATGGCAGCATATGTTCTATAAACTTCATGATTGGAGTTTTGCTCATAGGGATGGGGTAGGGGATGATTTAAGTATTACTCTCATAGCTGATACCAAAATTTATAGTCTTAATACAGACGAAATTGGTAATGAGATGCGTAATCGAGATGTTGAGAAAATTTACAGTCAGACGAGCGGTAAGGAGAGAGTTTTACACAAAGTAGATTTGGTTAAACTTCGAAAGATGGACCCAGGAGACACAGTAACAGGGCAACCTACTCATTGGGCCCCAGTACGCCATAATCAGCTAAAAGTCTGGCCTACGCCTACCTCAGATGATTTACCAGATACTTTATTTGTAGATGGTAAAGTACTTGGTAGAGACCTAGACGAAGATTCAGATCATATAGATATTCCCTATGATGTTCAGGAAACATTTATTCAGTTTGTTATTTGGCAAATTTTAAGGCGAGAAAGAGACACTAGAGCCGCTGAAGAAGGACAAGTTTTTGCTGATATGCTTCGTATTAGTAAAAGTGATGATATGCGGTATTTGGAAGAGAACGCCCAGATTCAAAGCGCAGAAGAATATTATGCCAATGTGGGTGTAGATATGCCATTTAACAATGTTATTTGGAGCCGATTCGATTAATGCCAGTCTATCAGGGAAATGATGGGACAATAAGAGAAGGTTACTATGAGACTTCTTTAGGTTTAGATACCACTTCGTCTCATTTAGCAATGAATCCTCGCTCATTAAGGAGGGCTAATAATGCTGATATTTCTGAAGCTAATCTTATAGAAAAAAGACGTGGGTATGAGAATTCATTTGATGGTAATGAATGGTCTACTAACGTAGTTACACAAGGATTACAATATCAAAAAACTAGTTCTACAGAGGAGTTATTGTTATTTGGTCACACTACTACAGCTAATACAGGTAAAGTATCTATCACTGATGCTACAGTAAGTCAGATATCTTCTGATGTTGTAACTGGATTAGATAATGCTAGACCCTCTCTATTACAATTTGAAGATTTAGTATTTTTCTTTAATGGGGATACTGGGGATGAGTTTTTATACGATGGTACCAACGATAGACAAATAGGTATTACTGCCCCAACGAATGCCCCTAGTTCTTCAGCTGGAACAGGTCCTGGAGATTTAGTTGAAGGTGGTTCGTATATTTATGCTTACACGTACTATAATTCTACAACTGGAGCAGAGTCAAGTCCATCTCCTTTAAGTACTGCTTTCGTAGCAACCAGCAGCCAAGAAATAGATGTAAGTGTTACGGCTGGAGACTCAACTACTGCGGATACAATACGTTTATATAGAACTACAGCCAATGGTGCTACTTTACTTTTAGATACTACAGCTGGCATTGCAGCAACTTCTATTACTTCAGATAAAGCGGATTCAGCCTTAGCACAAGAGTTAGAATTAGATAATGAGAGATTATCTGAATATGGAACTTTTAGAGTAGCTACAGTTGTAGATAATAGAATATTTGGTTTGTTACACGATAATTTAAATCGGGTTAGGTTTAGTGCTATTGGTTTTGAAGGACCTATGCCCGAATCATATAGAGCCAGTCATTTTGTAGATTGTAAGTCAGACAGGGGTTTATGGGATACTAATGTAACTATAGGCTCAGCAGGAGCAGTTCCAATAGTATTAAAGAAAAACAGTGTGGGTTTCTTAGATCAATTGGGTTTTTTCCCTACTGGAAGTGTTTCAGATAATGTAGTTTATGAGTATAGAGAATTAGCTAAAAACACTACAACTGCCGGTAGATTTTGTCACACTAATGTATTTGATGAAATGTTATGGCTTGGTAGAGATAATATTTACGCTACAACTGGAAGACCTGGATCAGTTAGATCTATTGCCGATGGAATTGTAAATGATATTAAATCATTATCTTTTAATGACGATGATGAACTAAGCGCTGTTACGGATACTAATAATAAAAGAGTTTATTTCTCGGCTAAAACCACAGGAGCTGGAGCACCAAATTGGGTAATTGTTGGACATTATCATAATTACCCTAATTTTGCTTGGACTATATATAAACCTGGAACTAATAGTGCTACTCATCCAGGATTAAATGTTGGGTCTTTTGTATCTTATAGAGAATCTACAGGTGAGATTACTATCTATTTTGGGAATAATAATGATAGCGGTGACTTTTATAAAATGAATACTGGTCATAATGATGATAGTAGTGGTATAGATTTTGATGTTATTGATGCACCTTCATCTTTTGGATTACCTGAAGAGTTTAAAGATTGTAGTAGAATTAAAGTTTTAGCAGAGGGTGATGGTAATGATTATCCGTTAACGGTAGCTAGTTTATTTGATTTAGATACTGAGTCTGAGGCCCAGCAAAATATATCTTTAAAGAATGGTACTCCAGCAGTTTGGGATACGGGAACTTGGGATGAATCAGAATGGACTTCATCTAAACCAGTATTTGAGAATTATAACCCTCATATTAAAGCCTACTTTCAGCAAGCACGATTTACAAATTCAAATGCTGATGAACCGATAATTATACATGGCTACACTAAGATTTCTTATCCAGGGGAGAATAAATAAATGGCTACGCTTGCTTTATCTAGAGTTGTAACTGGGACTACTATTTCTTCAACTACAGAAAATAATAACCAGTCATCGTTAGAAACGGTTATTAACGGTGGATTAGATAATGCTAATTTAAGCGGTTCGGCTGGGATTACTTATGCTAATTGTGATTCCAATACTGTAGCGGGTAGAACAGCTACCCAAACTATTACTAATAAAACAGTCACACAATCTACTTCAGGTTATACTGATAAAGGTAATTCAGGGGGAGGTACTGTTACTATTGATATGAATGATGCCAACACCCAAAAAGTAACTCTTACAGGTAATCCTACGTTAGCATTTAACAATCCCAAGAATTTTCAAAGATTAACTTTAATATTAGAGCAAGATGGTTCGGGATCTCGTACAGTTACATGGCCCACCTCAGTAAGATGGGGTAATGGTACTGGTGCTACTAATAGTACAACAGATGCCCCAACATTGACTACGACTGCGAATAAAACAGATATATTTAACTTTATTTACGATAGTGATAACTCTATTTGGCTGGGTGTGGTAAGTGGATTTACTTTTGCTCAATCTTAAATATGGCTCAACAATCTAGTAAACAAATTGCAGGTACAGGCGCGAATGATTCAAGTGTAGGCACAGTATCTTGGACTAGTCCTACAGCTATAAGTGCAGATGATTCAAATCCGGCAGCAGCTAATACCTTAAGCAATGGAGATCAATCCTACTATCTTAAAGCCACTAATTTTGGCTTTAATATTCCTTCAGATTCTGTTATATTAGGGATTTTTGTAGAGGCTAATGCTATGGATCCTACTGATTTTGATGACTTACGAGATGAAAGTGTTCGCCTTGTTAAGGGGGGCTCAATTCAAGGAGATGATAAAGCTGCCGGAAACGCTTTACCAGTACAAGCTCTAAGTGGGACTAATATTGAATCTTGGGGAGGAAGTTCCGATTTGTGGGGAACCCCCTTAGATCCGTCAGATGTAAATGCTAGTGATTTTGGGGTTGTTATCTCTTATCAAAGCTATAGCTCTCTTGGTTCTCCAAATATAGATGCCATCTGGATAACGGTTTATTACGATACTCCTGGGAGGGGATTTGCGGAATTTTTTTAGTTTTTTAATTTTAATAGTATTTTCAATAGGTTGTGGCGCAAATAATCAATTTGAGTCTGATCCTACGAATATTTGGTCTATTTTGGAGACATCGACCAATACAGAGCATTTTGATGCGTCTGAGTACTATAAATACGAGGTGATCTTAGTAGACGATATATTGGATGAAGAGGCTCTACAATGGGCTATGGAAGGCTGGAATAGTTTAGCTGGAGAAGATATTCTGACTCATACTTCTCAAGAATACAAAGCTTTTGTTTACTATGATCCTGGTTTAGATGCTTTAGGAACTCAGGAGAGGGATTTTGAAGGAAATTGCATCGTAAAAATATCCCCCTTACAATCCGGCTTATGGAAGCTTTATGCTCACGAATTAGGCCATTGTTTAGGATTTGACCATGCTGATGTGGAAGAAAGTTTAATGTATAAGCAATTAAAGGGTGGGCACTTTACCACAGAACAACAGAGAATTTTACATGATCACAAAGATTTATTGTAATGACCGAATTAAATCTAGCTAGATTATCTGATACACAACCCATTAAAAAAACAGATAACGAGAATCAAAGAAGAATTGAAGAATGGGTTCTTAGTGTAGAATCAAGATTAACCGAATTAGAAAGACAAGCTGCCTACGTTAAAAATGGCTTCTCTGAAAATTTGGGGTTATCTTTTTCTTCAAGCACTCTAAAAGTAGTACAGGCTAATGGGGATGATTTAATTGAAAATTCTCCCGGATATGTATACATACCAAGTAATACTACGGGATTAACTACCAGATTCAAAGTAAATTCACCAAATCATTTATTCGTAGATGATACAGGAACTTCAGATATAGTTGGTGAAGAATTTGGAACAGATGCTGGAACCGCTTGGGGAAATGCGCGACCATTTTTTCTATACGCTGTTAATAGTGACGATACTGATAATGGCGTTGCATTTGCAATAAGTCCTGATTGGGACATAAATACAACACCGGCTACTACGCATTTAGGATATCATGGAAATCCAGCATCAACTGCTTCTGATAGGAATTTTTTCTTTTTAACCGATACAGATATTACTACAACACATGATGGAAAACCTTGCGTGTGTTTGGGTTTTTTTACTATGACTAAGAGTTCATCTGATGATTGGTCTGTGGGAAGTCTTTCAGATATAGAAGGAATTGGTGTGGATAGATTAAATAGTGCTTTTAGAGTTGAATTTTCTATGCCTTTAGGACAAATGGGAGCTGAGTCTAGTAATCTTTTT
>ERZ869936.2192-NODE-2192-length-11885-cov-4.158664_pt1 | contig 11885 bp, 13 predicted proteins | sample MGYA00520876_ERZ869936 | MGnify/ENA primary metagenome ERZ869936 (study PRJEB32218, sample SAMN09650985) | biofilter metagenome | isolation source: enrty point of leading RO module | place: Saudi Arabia: Thuwal, RO plant located on Red Sea | collected 2016-02-17 ... | reverse complement strand
ATTTGAATGAAATACCACCTAAGGATGAGTTACAAAAGGCTTTAAAAATTATAAATAAATTCTTGAAGACTAATAATTTAGAAACTATCTCATCCGATGAATTACCATTAGGTCTTCAGGGTGTTCACCTTCTTGCCGCAACTTTGGTTAAGATAGCAAATAAGGGTCCTTCGTTTAACGTTGGGATTCTAAAGGATAGAATCTACGCCTTTATCAACGTTGATATTAGCGGCGTGTTAAATAGAGCAATCCCTGAGGGTGGGGAAGATTTGTCTCTAAATGAAACTATTGAGTTTATTAGAAATATTTTAATTAGACAGGAAGAGAGCGGTAAGATTCCAAAGGATTATCTCGATATTCTTACCAATATTTTTAATCCCAATGTTATAAAACAGTTAGACCCAGAACTTACTGCTGCTATTGATGAATTTTTAAGCAAGCAGTTTCGCGGTAAGCCTCTATCCTATTGGTTAGTGCGCGTGGTTAGAAAGGATAAAAACGTGAGACAAATGACCGTTCCGGTAGAACTAACTACGGAAATCGAAGCACCCGTAGGATTTGGTAGGCCAGAAGTTAGCGGTGCTCAAAAGGATGAAGAAAGTTATACCCAACGAAGAAAAAGAAGGGGGCGGGAAAAACCCATTGAGGGCGAAGAGAATGTCATATTTTCCGGACGTCGTTCAGTCAAGACAAAGGTAATTGATGGCGAAAATGTTGTTATCGAGGAGACCCCATATTTTAGTACACGATTAATTGATGGACAGAAGGTTCTCATTAACCCCGAAACAAATGAGCCTGTAACAGATGAAGACGGTTCATATGTTGTTAAAAAAATGGACGTTGAAGACCTACCACCCAAGACCCGTAAGAAGGTCAAGACATACATGCAAGACGCCGACCCGACAGAATATTTCGGTGAGGAATATCTAAAGCTAGGAAAAGTTATAAATATCCTTGAAGGTATTGTTGAAGCAGAAGACGAAGAGGAATTGGCTGAACTCTCGGAAGACAACCTAAAATTGGTAAAATTAGCCGCACGATTGAGAAGACACTATGAAACACTATACCGCGCCTTGGACGATATGGTGTATGATAACAAGGAGGAAGAAGAATGACACAAGAAGATACATATCAAATTTTAAAAATGTTAGTTGAACGCATTAAGGATTTAGAAAGGCAAGTTCTAGCATCAGACATGAATTTAATGAAGGCGGGTTTTGTAGCCCATACGCCACGACCCATTCATTCGGGCAACGCAACCGTTCCTGATTCAAACACGATTTCAAAAGTGTCTTCGTTTTCCCTACTCGCATGAGTATACCGATTGGATGGACAAGTATGAAAGAAGGACCGAATGTAGGAACCATGCTCAGCACGCTTAATGAGTTAGAAACTCTCATAAACAACGCATTAGGCTCATTAGCAGAAGAAGTAGAAATTAGAGAAGGAAAGATACCAAAGCCGCAAAAGGTAGATGTTGAACGTCTTGCTGCAAAGCCTAAGACAACCGGCACACCTGAGGCATATACACCTGTAAAGAAGCAGAAGTTGATGCCTGAGAATATGATGTATAAGGCTCCCGCTTTGGAAGAGGGTGGTGATGCACCCGTTGAAACTCCGACTACCCCTATGGATTCACAGGATAAGGACGTTGAAGCCGCTTTAGAAACTGCTCTAGAAAAACTCAAGCGATTTAAGCACACCTTGAAGGTTGATGCTAAGGACGCAACACAACCTTCTCTACGGTGATAACGTGAAACCCTTCGCCATTCCCGGTGAAAATTTGGCTAAGAACCAAATTGCACTTAGAAATATCGTAGCCGCAGGCTACCTTAGTGGGAGAGATAACCCCAAAGCCTACGGAAAGGATTGGGAAAAGTTGGTGGTTGAACTAAGAAGCATGATGCGTGACCCACAATTACGAGCCGCATTAGGAGATATTGAGGACGATGTTCTCTTCTCTGACCTTACATTAGACGTGCAACATGAGAACGCCAGACAATTATATTCTAGTTTTAAACAAGTAGGCCCTTTAGTTAAGGCAGACCTACCTAAAAATTTCATAGTGCCTAATAAGCCTATGTATAGAATTTTTGAAATAGACGACTTAGAAGAAATTAATGGCTTTACAGGCTATTTTATTATTCAAGAAAAGTTTGACGGCCTACGTATTCAGGCACATAAGTTAGACGGTAAAGTTTCTATCTATACTAATCGCGGCAATGATATTACAGACAAATTACCCGAGTGTGTTAAATTTTTTGAAAGGGAAGAGTTGAAGGATTTTATTTTAGACGGTGAGGCCGTATTATACAAGGAAAATGACCCATTGGTTAGGTCCGACACAATTGCATTCATTAATAGGAAGAAGCGCGGTGATGGTGATATTAGATTACACATTTTTGATATTATGCATTACGATGGTGAGGAAGTCTACAAGGAAAAATTAGAAGACCGATTAGGCGTAATGATGGAACATTTTGCCGCCTTCGCTTCAGACGAGGTTTCTTTCCCTAATAAGAGTAATACAAGAGAAGCGGATAGCATGGAAGAACTTAGTAAATACGCTGAGGAAATTATGAATAATCCTACATCTGAAGGTGTTGTTATTAAAGACGCTAAGTCATCTTACATCGTAGGGAGAAAGAAAAACCCTAAGTGGGTTAAGTGGAAGAAATTCGTTGACCTTGACGTTATCATTCTAGAAAAACGCGTGAATAAAAATGATACCTTTTCATACTTAATGGGCGTAGGTCCTATCGAGTTAGGCCCAAAGGCTATGGAACTAGATGGTAAGAAATACATGAAGGTTGGTCGCGCGGGTAACTACGGTAAGGATTTAGAAATCGGTTCAATCATTCGAGTAAAGGTAGACGATATTGTAGGTAATAAAGAAAAGGGCTTCACACTTAACGGTGCTAAGGTACACGAAATTCCTGAAGTGGAAGAACCCGATAAAGTCGTAACCTTAGAATTACTTTCCGAAGGTGGGCGTAAATCTCTTGGTGATTACAAGGTCGAAGCTCTTAAGAAGTCCTACTATGTTACTGACGGTATTCACGGTATCGCTAAGGCTGACTTAGAGCCATCTTATGACGGTCTGCTATTCCACGGTTTTGATAACAATCTCATGGGTAAGAACGCGTGGGCAGATAAGGAAATGTGGATTAAGCAGTTGAAGTTGGGATACAAAAAAGACGGTGGCGTTTTCTTTGCTATGGTTGAAAATCTTCTTAGAAACCGTTCTGCCCAAACTGCTGAAAGTTTATACAAACTCTGTGTTGAAGAAAAGCCAGACTTAATGCACCGTCTATTCGGTGATAAAGATGGACTGTCTAATATGAATTAACGACTTATGAAGGCTTGACCTGCTAATGTTATTGAATATTCTAACGGTAAATTTAGTTGGGACGGAGAGACTATGAAGAAAGCCGTGTCTAAAAAAGGACAGTTTGAAATGTGGTTTACCGAAGAGGGTAGCCTACATTTTATTGTTTACCATCAGGGTAAAGAATACGTGTGGGAAATCGAAGTTGGGGAGGAAGATGAGTTATATGACTTCCTAGGTGAATCGGGTAAATATCCTGCCCACGTTATTGAAAAAGCTTCCAAAGATGGACTTTTAGATAAAGGAACATTGGTGATTGGAGCGCAACGTCATGGTTATCACGAATATATTCTTACTGGTGAAGATATTAAATCTAAGTTACACTTCCGCTATGTTGAAGCATTTGATGACCAAAAGATGTGGATTGCCTTTACAGGCTTTGAGATGAAACCTGCGCCTGAAGATTCGGATGAAGGTTTAGTGAATATTTACGAGGACAAGTTTGCTGATGACATGGATATTAAGAAAGCTAATCTTAAGGCGCAGGGGATAGTACAGTTAGCTATCTATCGTATATTAAAAAGTGGTAAAGAGGCATTTACTACGGACACCATTCTTGATTATTTAGAAAAAGATTATAATACGTTTATGAAAAAATTAGAAGAAGAGGGTATACTTACTAATAAAATATATGAAACTAAGACCCGTGACGGTAGTAAGGTAGCATCAACTAAAAGAACTTACCATGTTCCTATGCCTCAAAATTTTAAACAAATAGTTAATAAGACAAACTATGATAAATTAATCAGAAATTTAGGCCCCCGAGTATTGGGTAGCGTCCTTACATCTCCATCTAAAAAAGGCAAAATTACAGATTTAGAAGGTCAAGAATTTGTATCAGTTAAGAGATATTTGCTCGGTTCTCAATATCATAGGTTTGTTAATCCCGGTGAAGAAGCAGAAAGTTATTCTACTAGAGCCAGAAGAGCGTTAAACACCTATATGACCCGAGCACATTTTACTGAAATAAGAAATAGAATGTTAAGAGATTTAGAGAAAAATTATAAGAAAATTTTCGAAGACCTTTCTGATTTACAAACTAGGAGCCCGACATTATATAATGAAAGAGCAGCTGGTTACGCAAAATTTGACATTGATTTGCCCGGCACAATATACCGTCTTCTTCAGCAGAAATCCAAGTAACCTTTATATAGTCTTCTAACGCAACAAAATAGCACGGGACGATTATCATGCAGTTAGAAACTCCTATGTTTGGTAACGAATTGACCGATGGCGGCGAATTTGTTATTCTAAAAGAAGATAAAGATTTAGTGATTGCAGGCTACGCTTCCGTAGACGTCGTTGATAAGCAAAACGACAAAATTACACTCTCGGCCATTCAAGAAGCGGCTGAGAAATTTATGAAGGAAGAACGCTACCGCAACGTTATGATTACACATTCTAACGTTCAAGTCGGTGAGGTTCTAGACAATTATACAAATTCCAAAGGAAAAGTCCTAAAAACAGGCGTTGATGATACAGGTTTTTTTGTAGTGATAAAGTTAAGAGATGATATAGAGAAAGCGCGAGAAGTTGCCCGAGATGTAAGAAAAGGCCGACTACGTTCATTCTCTATTGGTGGACAGGCGTTGAATAAAGTCAATCGTCACGATGAGTCCGTGGGAACTTATAAAGAAATTGATAAGTTAGAACTCCACGAGATTACCATTTGTGAAGAAGGCATTAACCCTGAAGCCAAATTCGATATAGTTAAGGAGGATAAAAACATGAGTGAAATTGAGAAAGCACTAGCAGAATTTAACGAAGTAATGAATGAACTCCGTTCCGAACTACTACTCAAGGATGATTCCGATGAGGAAGTTCGTATGGAGGAAGAAGAAGTGGAGTCTATGGACACAATGCCTAACGCTGAGGACGAGGTAATGATGGAAGACGACGATGTAGAAATGGAAGAAATGGATGAAGAGAAAGGCGACTATGGTGCAGAATACAAGTCCCTAAACGCTGAAACTCTCGACCTTTCCCCCGCTAACATTGAGAAGGCTTACGAAGCCTTCCGTGCCGAGCGTGAGGAAGAACGTGCCTACGAATTAGTTAAGGCACAATTCGAAGCCCGCTACAACGCCGAACTCGAATCCGAGAAGGCCCGTATCGCTAAGGAAGAGTTTGACGCCGCAGACGCGGTTGCTCAACTTAAGGAAGAGTTTATGTCTCTCCGCAAGTCCTTAGAAGAGGGTGACGCTACTATCGCAAAATCGGTTGAGGCCCGTGCGGAAATTTCCGAAGACCTCTCCCGTGTGAACGAAATGTCGTGGAGCGAGGCTCACGACCTATTTAACAAACTAAACTGAGGTGAAAAAGATGACAGGATATTTTAAAACAATTCAAGACTTAGAACGAGCAACTTACGGTGCATTTGGCGGCGACCGTCTACTTAAGGCAACAGGCGCAACCACCGGCATTGAGGGTGCTCACTTCGATACAGGAACAAGCCAAACAACCGCCCTATACAACATTGTATACGGACAGAAAGTTTGGTCAATGATTAACAGAGAAATTAACGCACTTTCCATGCTTCCTAAGAAGCCGTGGAAGTCTTCTGGCTGGCGTATTCTAAAGAGCCGTGCAATCGGTGGTGCTGCTGATACCTTTAGCGTTTCTGACGCTGATGACCTCGGCGGTGTTGCTGAAAACGTTGCTCTTTCTAGCATTACTAACGTTAGGCCAGAATACGACGTTCTCGAAATCACCCCTAAGACTATTGCACACACCTTCGAAGTTTCGGAGATTGCACAGTTGATGGGTGGTCTTGACGACGGTATTGGCGACCTTATGCAGAACTACCGTGAAGAAGTTGGTATTACCCACGCTGAAGTTATGAACAAGATGGTTCTTATGGACCTTACCACAACCGCAGGTACAGGTATTGATACCTCCGGTGCAGGTGCTTCACCACAAACCGATTTCCCAGACCGTATGTTAACCTCTCTTTACAAGATTGTTGCTAACTTCGCTGAAACCAACGCGTTGTCTAACTATGCTAACAAGAACGAGCTTTATGGACAAACTCGTGCTAGCAGCGGAAAGGAATTCTTAGAAGCATTCGTTGATTCTAACTCCGGTACAGAACGTGCTCTAACCGTTAACCTTCTAAACACCACCCTACGTCAACTCATGGCTCGCGGTGCTGACCCCAAGGTTATTCTAACCGGCTACGACACCATTCAAACTCTTGGTGAACTTCTACAGGCCCAAGAGCGTTTCATGGGTCGTTCTGAAATCGTCCCAACCCATTCGGGTATTAAGGGCGTTTCTGGCCGTGAAGTTGGTTTCCGTGTTGCTACATACCACGACATTCCGATTATCCCCGTTAAGGACATGCCTACCGGTGGTGCGGGTCTAAGTGATATTCTCATTCTAGACACAGACCACTTGTTCCTATGCACCCTTAAGCCAACCGAGTATTTCGAAGGCGGTATTAACGCTGACGTGTTCGGTCACGGCAAACTCGGACACCGTGGACTTTACCGCACCGTTGCGGAAACCATGTGTACTTATTTCCGTGGACAAGGCAAGATTCTCGACTTAGAGTGAGGTGTTTTAAATGACACACACAATTACTCTAGTCGCGGACCATTTAGGAGTTACTGCACCTAAGGTTTTAGGCCATGAATATTACGTGGACATGATTGTAAACATTACTGATTACGATGAAGGCGTTACGACTACAGGTAACTTTCTCTCCGCTTCTAACCAATTCCACCGAACTTCGGGAACTGCTCTACCCACTGACTTAGTGGTAGGACAAGAATTGGCTATTACAAACGCGGTGGATTCTGGTAACAACGTTACCGTTACCTTCGTTAGTTTAGATGGTGAAACATTAACCCTAAGTGCCGTTGCTGCTGATGAAACCGGTGATGAAATTACACTTAGCCAAACTCAAGAGTTAATCCCTCTTTCGACTATTCCGCTAAGTAAGGTTACACAGGTGCAAATCTTAGGACAAGAAACTGAAACACTTAACTTCCACGTTGAGTTAGGAACTGACGGTAACACCGTTATTGCTGACCACATCGTTTTGAAGGCTCTAACCGGTTCCTCCGGTGCGCTTGCAACAGGCGACGTTGGAACAGTTAGACTACGTGTTTTCGGACAATTATGAGGTGAGTAACATGGTGCGAATGATTAACAAATCGGGCGGTACAAAAACCGTTCTTGGTAGAGATGTTCTAGGCAATCAAGAAGTTGATGTGACCGAAGAAAACGTTTCTTTATATCTTCGCAACAAATTTGAGTTGGTATCTGAAGAGGTGGAATCTTCTCCGGTAGTCGAAGAGGCTGTCGAAGTTGAGGAAGCCTCTTCAGAACCTTCCCTAGACCTTGAGTCAATGACTAAGAAAGAACTTCAATCACACTTGAAGGGTCTTGGTATCAGTTACAAGTTTTCTGATTCTAAGGCTACTCTCTTAGCATTGGCTCTCGGTGAAGAAGAGTAAGTTTAAATACTTGCTCTACTATTTGTTGTTAGGTGATATTATGCCAGTACGTTCAGTTAAAATTACAGCAGACACAGTTATTTCGACCGCAGGTGGAACTTTCCACGGTATTATTTGGTATGCCGCCACAGGCGCAACCGCTAATGCCGTAATCAGTGTTTTCGATGACGACACTACAAGCACCCCTAGTAACCAAATTGCTAAATTTCATACCGCAGGGTCCTTTCCCGCAGGTGATGATTTTAGAGGTTTTGAAATAGTCTGTAAAACAGGAATTACTGTTAAGGCATCTAGTTTTACTAATCTAGAAGTATACGTTCTTTATAACTGAGGTGGTTAGATGCCTATTAAGGTAGACCCACTTTCGGGCGCAGGGAATATTATTGACCCCAATCAAAATTACGATGAGAAAACAGCCGAAAGGCTATTCATTGAATATTTGACCCGTGATGAAGATAAATCCAGCCCATTCGTTACACAGTTTATTGATTGGTTCGTAAAGGACCACGATAACGAACAATGGGATGAGGGCGAGTTTGATAAAATCAACCGCTCAGCGTTTAGCAAATTGCTACAAAAGTCTATGATGAAGACCTTTAAGCAGTTTAATTACGCTACAAATCCTAAAAAGGAAGCCATTGAGTTCGTTAGAGAGATTCAAAGATTAAGTCAAGATAGAGGATATGATTATACTGCCGATGAGCAGGAAGAAACTTATGGACAAGTTACTGAACAATTATACGAAATCTATGAAGAATACGCACAATTGGTAGATGAGGATAAGAACGTTTTAGATATCACATTACAAGACGTAATGGAATTAAACGATACACGTCTTTATGCTAAGTTCGACCCTACTAGTAAAAAGTTTGTCGAAAGATACGAAGAATTAACACGCTCAGGCGACCCACCTACGTTGGAATCTAGGGATAGATTGGAGGAAACGCTTAGAACAATCCCCGGTGCTATTGACCATATTATCGAAACTGATGAAGAGGGTGCTAAAGTCAAAAAGCCTCTTACGGTAAGAAAGTAATGTGGACGTTTCTAAAATAAGAGATTCGAGATTATCTTTCAATTGGGACATGGGTTTGATTTACTATGGTGATTCTTCGTCGGAGCCTGCCGGGGCAAATGCAGACTTTTCTCAAACCATTGACCTCAGGGGTCAGGGAACCCCCCTTAGATTTGACTTGGAGGCCAAACAAATTGCAGACCTAATTACAGGTTTAGAGAACAGAATAGAGTCTAAAAAATTAAGAATTAGAAATAATGTTCCTGATGCTTATACTAAGCAAAAAGAAAATATGGGTGAGTTTATTAATGAAATTGAAGAATACACCGAAGGTTTTCTCACCCTTGATAATTTTATTGAGGAACAAAAAGTGTTTGAAAGACTTGACGCAGTTTTAACAGAGGGCTATGCCGCCACCGTTGAATCAATTGATTCTGGAAACAAGGAGTCATTTCAAGAAATTTCTGAATTTATAGATAGTATTATTGATGAAGACGGTTACATTGACCAAGCTAAGGAACAAGTTTTAGACATTATGTCTGAAAGATTCACTGATTCAGATGCGAGTAGCGATGAAGTATTAGAAGAAACAAAAAGATATAATGACGAAATTAGGGAACAGCGTAAAAAAATGATTCAGCGTTTAAATAACTTTAAATTATTTTTAGGAAAACTACGCAGATTGTTTATGGCTGAAGGTATTGACCTAGATGATTCTGATATTGATGACGTGCTTAATATTTTACCGGAGGGAATGTCTGATATTTTACCCGGTATACGTCAAGCTATTAGACAGATGAGAAATAATCCTGAGGATAATAGATTAGTAAATAGTCTAATTAAACTCTTAAGGGCAGTTAGAAAGGAATTGTTAGACGACCCAAGGGAAGTTATTGGTCCTGAAAAATACGATATGTTAATTTTTAACAAAATTTCACGCTCTAAACTTTCTCCGCTTTTTACAGGCACAGCAAAAATTCTAATTACCAAGGGAGGTAATTTAAACATCTCTTTTGATGCTACACGAAAACTCAGTCCTGAAATGGGAAGTAGGGTACGGAGTGAAGGGCGTGTTGCTCAAAAGGTAGGCGTGGCCGCTTCTGAATTTAACCCAAGTGCTATTAAAATAGCAAGTGTTATCGTTGCTTCTGGCCTCAAAGAAATGAATGCCGTGCGTTCTAAATTAATTCGATTAAATAGTATTTTCCGGGTGGTGTGAAATGGTACGAATAGTTTCTCCTTCTGATGCTTCTTTAAATGCGACTAACTATACCAACGGTGTAGGTTCTTATACTACCGCAGTAAAGGTAGCCGCACTTTTGGGTATTTCAGACTTTTCTACTACTACATCTCCCACGCTTGCCGAGGTAGGCGACCTTATTCGTCGTTGTGAAGACTATATTGACCACGCGACAAATGATTCATGGAGAGAGAATCTAGTTGAAAATGAATTCCACGACTTTGAATTGTTTGACAAATATCTTTACGTATATGCTGACTATGCGGGTAAAATTCGATTGGAGAATGAACACGTTCGCAAGATTATTCGTATTCAATCGTGGGAAGGCGGTTCTTATCAAGACCTTGCTTCCGCTACGGCTAAGGTAACTATTACGGATAATTCTAATATTACATCAGTTACACTAGGGGTTGGTTCATTAACTTGGACTCTTGCAGCGTCTACAGATGCAGCCAATGATAACTTTAACAAATTATTTGGTATTAGAACCACAGCACAGGAATTGTGTTATTTGATTAATGAACAAGCACCTGCGGTTACTGCTCCCTTTACCGGTGCTACTTCATCTAAAGCAAAAAAGGACACTACGAATACCTACGATATTTCTGATTTTTTCTATGCCGCAGTTGAAGAAGATGATACAGTAACTATTGTTTCTCTATTACCGGGTAGTGACGGTTCTTCTTGTACCATTTCAACGTCAGGAACAGGCATTTCTGCCGGTTCTTTTACTAATAGAGAGACTTATGACCGTAATGGTAATTGGTGGGATATACGCGATAGTGGAGATATTTTCTTCGTATCTGATTTCCCTGTGCATAAAAAGCACGCAGTAAAGGTGACGTACACACATGGTAATCCCCGTGTGCCCGCTGTTATTGAAGATGCGGCTACCAAGTTAGTCTGTTGTGAATTGATTGCTTCAGACGATTCTTATGTTTTATTAGACTCCGGTGGTTCACAAGCGGGTTTGGATTTAAAGAGTAAATTTGATTCTTACAAGGCAGACTTAAATAAGATTTTAAAGATGAACAAACGTATTATGTATTATCTTGATGGAAACTGAGGTGTAGATATGTGGAAAGATATTTTAAAAAATAGAGCTATGCCTGTTCGTCTATTTGGTGATGAACAGAATATAGGGATGGACCGAACTGACCTAGAGGTTCGTACAAACGAATTTTTATCAACCCCATATAAAGAGCGTTGCGATAATGCCAAAGAAGAGTTGATTAAAATTATGGAGTCAATGCTTACAGGAGCATTTAGCCCAATGGGTGCTAGTCGCTCTATTAATGATGAAATACAACTAATTAATAATATGGATTGTAAAAGGTTTAAATTATATTTGGATAAGTTAGTCCTAAGTCTTTCTGGAAATAATAATGTGCCGGAAGATGCTAAGGAAAAAATTAAGGCTATTCATGCAACGATGGTGATGTAAAATGGAAGAATGGTGGTCTACGGTAAAGGGTAAGAAGAAAAAAACCAAGAAGGATGCTTGTTATCACAAGGTCAGGTCGCGTTATAAAAAATGGCCGTCTGCATACGCTTCAGGTGCTTTAGTTCAATGTCGCAAAGTTGGTGCGGCTAATTGGGGTAATTCAAAGAAGTGATTACTATGTGGGAGGATATTTTAAAAAGAGTTCCGGGAAGTATGACCAAGCGAAGTAAACAATTAGTTGATGAAGTTATAGACGAAATTCCTCGCTCTATTAATGAAATATTAGATTTAATGTTCGATAAAGTAAAAGAAAGAAGAGAAAATAAACGTGCGGGGTA
>ERZ869936.2191-NODE-2191-length-11885-cov-18.572781_pt1 | contig 11885 bp, 11 predicted proteins | sample MGYA00520876_ERZ869936 | MGnify/ENA primary metagenome ERZ869936 (study PRJEB32218, sample SAMN09650985) | biofilter metagenome | isolation source: enrty point of leading RO module | place: Saudi Arabia: Thuwal, RO plant located on Red Sea | collected 2016-02-17... | reverse complement strand
AGCGGTGTTTGGACTGTCGAGGACGAGAATCCGCGAGACAGATCGCCAACACTGAGCGGAGCGGGTCTCTTCCGGGAATCGGGCCGAAGCTCCACGGCCTACCGCGTTCGATCCGCTTTCGAGTCGCGGGGTCCGTTTCGCTCCGCAGGCATTCTCCTCTCTCGCCTCGCGGATGGCCGAGTTGCACACCGCGCGGCCGGCCCGATTTCGCGTGACCGCGCGCACCCCGTCTTGGTCGGGTGAGCGGACAGGACCGGCCGGTCCGCACGATCACCGCCTGCATCGGACCGCCTGCGACCCGCTTCCGGATACGCCGGGTGCGCGGGTTATACCGCTGTGGCAGGCGTCACATTCGGCATCCGAAGACGGCCTCTCGCCCGTCGCACACGAACTGCGGCAACTCCAGCCAATAAATGTCGGCCGTTTCCGCCGATAGCAGTCAATGGGCTGGAGGCCGCATCGCTCGCGTTCGCGCCTCCGGACGAAACATCTTGATGCGACAGATTTCGCGCGGACGGAGCGGCGTCGATCCTCTCTGCTCTCTCGCGCAGCAATGAGGACAACCCATGCGCCACTCTTCTCTCTTCACGGTAAGGGCCCTGACCGCGCTGGCGATCATCGCAGGCAGCGCGAACGCCGCGGACCAGCGGAGCGGCTGGTACACCAGCTTCGAGACGGCCCAAGCCGAAGCGAAGCGGTTGAACCGCCCCATGCTGCTCCACTTCTATGCCGACTGGTGCGGGCCGTGCCGTCAGATGGAGCAGAAGGTGCTGCACCGGGAGACGGTGCTGGCCGAACTGCGAACTTCGGTAATCGCCGTGAAGATCAACGTCGACCGCGCTCCCGCTCTCGCCGCCCGCTACAACGTCGATTCCCTCCCGATGGACGTCTACATCGAGCCGGACGGACGCTCGCTGATGGTGGCGACCGGATACCGCGATTCGGGCGAGTACATCAGCGGCGTGCGGCGTGCAGCAACCCGTTACAGCGACCTGGTCGCCGAACGGTCTCCTCCCAAAGCGTCGGACGCCAAGCCGGAGATTCCGGAAACGATGCTCGTCGGCGATGAGCAGTCTCCCATGATGCGGGGATACTGCCCGGTGACGCTGTGGAAGAACCGCAAGTGGGAAAAAGGGAGTTCGCAGTTCAGCTACGAGTATCGCGGGCAGACCTTCATGATGGCGTCGGCGGAAGCGCTTGAGGCGTTCGAGGAGAACCCGGGCCGTTACGCTCCGCAATACCTCGGATGCGATCCGGTCGTCGTCTATCAGTCCGACCGGGCCGTGCTGGGCAGCACAAAGTTCGGCGCATTCTATGACGACCAGTTGTACCTGTTCGTCACGGACGACAACCGGCAGTCGTTCAAGTCGGATCCCGACCGCTACATTCGCACCCGCGTCGTCTTGAACCTGGATGAAGTCGAACGCGTCGTCCGCTGATCCGGCGCGATTCGACAGACAATACGAACAACCCCGGTTTCTCCAGGGAAGCCGGGGTTTTCGCATAGGGCTGTCGGTTGCCAACCGCGCCGGTATCTGGTCTGCTCCGTTTCACACGATTGCCACGACCAGAAGAGACCTATTGAACGTATGAATTCGAACGACGTAAGTCGTCAGGCGACCACGGCGCTGGCTCGCAACCTGCTGGACAGTCTCGACGCGCTGATCGCCCACGCCCGAGACGAGGACAAACCGCTGGAAGTGGATCCGTTTCGCGGTGAGTTGTTCGAACTGTTCGTCACCGCGGAGGCCGCCGGACTGGTCCAAGAGGAAGCCGACCCCGACCTGACGGCCGACGGGCTGTGCCGGTCCCTGGCCGAACGGTGGGGGCTCCGGGCCGCGGCGCAGGAGTCGGTGGAGTCGGAAGCGAAGTTCAGTTCCGAGCACGTGGACGAGATGCGGCTGCTCTGGTCGGTGATGCGGATGTGGATGGAATGGACCTACGCCTGGCAGCGATGGCCGGAATTCCACCGCACCGAAAAGACATCGTGACGGCCTGAATCGCGCACAGTCGATGCTTCAGGGATTGGCTACGTTCTGCCAGAACGCAGCCAACTCAGCCGCGCGGCTATCGATATTGAACTCCGCCATCACTCTCCGCCGCGCCGATTGCGCCAGGCTCGCCGCAAACGCCCGGTCTGCGGCGAGACGCCCGATCGCCGCAGCAAGCAGTTCCGGATCGCCGGGGGCAATCAGGATTGCGTCCTCTCCGTCGCGAAGAATCTCTCGAGTGCCCCCCACGTCGGTGGCAACGATCGGTGTCTGGACTGCGGCGGCTTCCAGCAGAACGCGGCCCAGAGGTTCCTGATGGGCCGCATGAACCAGCAGGTCGACTTCGGTCAGAATGCGGTCGACGTCGTCGCGAGGGCCCGTGAGATGCAAACGGTCCGCCATGCCGGCCGCGGCGAACCGGTCCACGATGCCCTGTTCAAAATCGACGCTTTCCTGCTTGGCAGAGAATCGCTCCCCGACGAGAACGTAGTGGGCGGTCGGCAGGGACCGCGCGTTGACGGCCGCCGCGTGAGCCAGCACGTCCAGTCCCTTCCGGAGACAGATCTGCCCTATGGCGGCGATCAGAAAAGCATCGTCTGGAATGCCGAATTCGCGGCGGAATCGCCCGTCCCGTGGACGAGGGGCGAAGCGCTCGCAATCGACGCCGTTGTAGATCACGGTTGTTTTGTCGGCATCAACGCCTTGTCCAATGTGGTACCGGCGCGTCGCATTGGAGACGGCGACCAGGGCCGCATTGCGGTTGAGGTCGCGGGCCGCGGCGCGCGAAAGGGACAGAATGTCCCGCAGATGGGCCGTCGTCGGGCAGGAGAGCCGATCCGCCGCGGCACCGGTCAGCCGGCCCATGGAGAGACTGTTCGCGTGCAACAGGTTGGGGCGAGTTTCTTGTATGGCTCCGACGAGGACTTCAATGGCTGCATCGCGTGAGAGCTTCCTCCCCTGCTCATCATGGAGTTGCAGCGGCGCATGTGAAATTCCCGCCCCTCGCAGACGGTCGGCCAGCGGTCCGGCCGGCGGCGCGAGAACCGTGACGTCGAACATGTCGGCCGGCAACCGTTCAATCACAGCCAGCAGCGAATTCTCACCACCTGAAAGTGTGGGATACTCGCAGAGGATGGTGAGACGAAGTCGCGTCATTCCGCGATTCGTCCGTCGCGGATTTCCAGTACCAGATCGCCCTCCTGGATGTAGCTCCGGTCGTGCGTGACCGACACCACGGTGGAGTTTTGCTCCTGCTGCAGACGCCGCAGATAGCGGTAGACCTCCGCGCCGTTCTCGCTGTCGAGTTCGCCGGTCGGTTCGTCGGCCAGGACGATGCTCGGCTGCTTGAGCAAGGCGCGGGCGATCGCCACCCGTTGCTGTTCGCCTCCGGAAAGTTGAGCCGGACGATGATCGAGCCGGTGTTCGAGTCCGACCTGTTTGAGCAGTTCGATCGCATCGCCGCGGCGGCGCGCGGCCTCGCCGATCGGCATGTACGGAATCAAAACGTTATCCAGTGCCGAGAGATTGCTGAGCAGGTTGAAGCTCTGAAAGACGAAACCGATTTCCGTGCGACGGAATGCATCGCGGCCGGCCTGGTCGACCTCGTCGAGTCGCCGGCCGGCGACGTGGATCTCGCCGGAGGTCGGCTCGTCCAGAGCGCCGATGAGATACAGCAGCGTGCTCTTGCCGCTGCCCGACGGACCGACGATGAACGCGAACGCTCCCCGCGGGATTTCGCAGGAGATTCCCCGCAGCACCGGGATTTCGGTGTCGCCGCGACGGAACGACTTGGTCACGTTTTCGACGTTGATCATGGTGTGTGCGTCGCGAGCGGTCAGCCCCGGCGGATTGCTTCCATCGGCGAGAGGCGGGCGGCGTGCCAGGCGGGGTAAGCGCCCCCCAGCGCGCCGATCAGAACACTGAACGCGATGCTCAGGAGCAGCAGTCCCGGGCCCGCGTGCAGGTGGATGCGTTCCGGGAAGGTCCAGTTGACCACGTGAGTCGCGATCCAGCCGAGAGCCGCGCCGATCAGACCTCCGACCACGCCGAGCAGTGCGCTTTCAAACGTGACAAGACTCAGCACGTGCCCCCGCGACCAGCCGTTGGCGCGGAGAATGCCGAACTCGATGCGCCGTTCGGTCACGCTCATCAGCATCGTGTTGACGATCGAAAGCACGGCGATGACGACGCCGATTCCCGTCATCAGCGTCAGAAACAGGTCGAGGTCGGTCATGAAGTTCTCGAACTCGTCGGCCCAGTCGTCGGCGGAGCGGACTTCGACCGGCGAGACAGAATCCGCCGCGGATTCGGACAATGCGTCCCGTTCGGAATTCTCGCCTCCCTCCGGACTGTCCTCCTCCGGGCTCCGCTCCGCCGCCGGTCGATCCAACTCGCCGGCCTTCGCCAGCGTGTCGAGATTGCGAAACAAATCGGTCAGCGACATTTCCGGACCGATGAGACGGGAGGCAGCTGAACTCGGATCCCACTCAGCCAGCCTGCGGTCGGCGAAGTGTTGTTCGATGCGGCGCGAGACCGTTTCGTCGTCGATTTCGCCCGTGGTTTCCAGATAGTAGACCGAGACCGAGTCGGGATCGTAACGGCTGACCGAACGAACGGTCCCGATGTCCATGAGGATGCTGACGTCGATCAGCATCGAACCGGAGTAGTACGTTCCCACGATCGTGACGTCATAGCCGTTGACCCGGAGCACGTCTCCCACCGACCGGCCAAACTCTTCCGCTATCTGGCGGCTGACGACGCAGTTCGTGGTGCCGGCGTCTTCGGGGCGGAGGAAGCGGCCCTCCTCCATGCATTCCGCATAGACGCCGTTCTTCAGCCGCAAGCGATTCTCGATATCGACCCCGAGCACGAACCGCGGCGGACTGATGATCGTCTTTCCCTCGATGACATTGGCCCGGACCAGAACCTCGGCGTTGACGACGGAAACGCCTTCGATATCCTCGATCTCCTGCTGCCAGTCGGCCGGCAGCGTCGAAAACAGCGGGACCGGCGCGCCCCGTTGCTGGACGAGCAGGCCGGGGATCAATTCAAACGTCGAGGCCACCAGATGGTCGATGCCTCCGGCGATCGAAAAAAGACCGACCATTCCGCCGATGGCGACGGCCAGGCCGAGCGTCGAGAGCGAGGAGCGGCCCGGACGGCTGAGCAGATTACCGATCGCAAACCTGAGCATGAGCGGGAGCGAACCTGAGTCGTGCCGATTGGCGGCCGTTCGCAGCCGCGCCGGGAGTCAAGTTGTAGCGACTGGCTCGCTCGCAGCCAATCGGTGATTCCCTGTGTATCTTCCAAAGGTCTGAGAATCACCATTCCCTCCCGTCCCACGTTGAATATCCTGCAGGACGGAGCGACTGGAGATACGAATCGAGCAATCCGCGCCTTGGGCGTCGAGGTGGGCTTTGGCATGGCGATTCAATTCAACTGCCCTTACTGCACGGCGTCGATCCGCGTGGGAGACGAAGCGGCGGGGAAGGTCGGCAAGTGTCCGAAGTGTGAAACGAAGCTTCGCGTCCCGAAACCGGATGTCGACGCCGCAACGGAGGGCGCCGGCGCCGCGCCGGACGAACCGGAGAGTTCTCCCGCCACCGGTGCATCGGAAGCCTTCGATTTCGATCCCGCTCCACCGTCCATTGAACCGCTCGAACCGGCTGAGACCGGCGCAGCGACCGGACCCGTCATCGACACCACGGGGGAACCTCCGCCGTCCTACGCGTCGCTTGTGAAGAAAAAGAGGCAGGGTGGTGGATGGTGGATCGGCCCGGTCCTGTTCGGGGGGTTGCTGCTCGCCGCCGCCGCCGGTTACTGGTGGTTCACTCGTGCAACGATGACGGGCGAGTTGACGGGAGTGCCGATTCCGGTCGACAAGGCGGTGACTGCTTATGTCGGTCCGGCAGCCGTCGACATGCCGCGCCGCGAATTCATGCAGGCGGTGGAAGGCCTGACGGTCGATCCCGTGCTGATTGACAGCACGGCACTCCGCATTGAGATCCGCGGCAGCCGTTTCGGCCTGCGGGTCGCAGCGCAGGCGGGACCGGAGACGGAACTCGTGGGGGTCGGTCTCGGCCGCCATCCCGTCGTTTCGGCTTTCGTGGCGGAACATGCCGCCGCATTGAACGACCCACTGGCTCAGGAACTGCGCACAGAAGCCACCGGCTTCATCGAGAGTTGGCGGGAAGCGCGAGCGGCGGGAATGGAACTGGGCAATCTGGCGGCTTATCGCGACGTCGTCGGTCTGAACGCTCTGCTCGGCGGCCTGGGCTACCATACCGAAGCAATCTACGACGGAACCATCTACCCGTGCGTTCACGAGGACGCGGACGGAGCGCTGTATTACGCCGTGCCGCGCGGTACGGAGGCATTCGTTGTCCGGGCGCGAACGTTCGAAGGACGGACACCGGTGATCTCGGAACCGTTCGAGTTCACGATCCATGTCGACCGCGAGGAGACGCCGACGCAACCTGCCGACTCGCCGGACGACGCCGAGGCCGAAGACCGCTCCGAAACGCAAGAGGCCGCAGCAGCACCGGCTGATGACGACGCATCGACCGCTCCCTCACCGGCAGAGAAGTGACGCCCGCTAACGGCTGTCAGTGACACGCAACTCGGCCGTGGCGCGGCCCCGAGAAACCGGGCCCAGGGGATTCTCGAACAGAACACAGATTTTCGCGGACTTGGCGGATCAGCACCGATCTTGCGGGCTTTTCCTTCAAAAAGCGGCAGCGCCGAGACCGCATCGATTCAGGCGCGCATGGCGCCGACGCGCAAGAAAACAATCAGCGACAATCGGTCTCATCCGTGGTCATCCGCGTTCCATTCGAATCTCTCGAAGAGTCACACAATCGGGGATCGAGTGATGTGTGTCAACGACGGCATTCAAACGCGGTAATACCGGCGATACCAATCAACGAAATTCCGCACGCCGTCTTCAATCGGAGTTCCCGGGTTGAAACCGACGTCGTTGATCAATGCGTCAACGTTCGCATAGGTCTCCGGAACGTCGCCCGGTTGCATCGGCAGCAGGTTCTTTTCGGCCTTCCGGCCGACGCAGTCCTCAATCACTTCGATGAAACGCAACAGTTCGACCGGCTCGTGGTTGCCGATGTTGTAAACCCGGTACGGGGCCGCACTGCTGGCCGGGTCCGGGCTCTTCGCCGACCATCCGGAATCCGGGTTCGCAGGCCGGTCCAGCACGCGAATGACCCCCTCCGCCACGTCGTCGACGTACGTGAAATCACGCCGCATCCTGCCCTCGTTGAAGACATCGATCGGCCGTTCCTCGAGAATGGCCTGGGTGAAGAGAAACAGCGCCATGTCGGGCCGCCCCCACGGCCCGTACACGGTAAAAAAGCGAAGTCCGGTCGTCGGCAGCCGATAGAGGTGAGAGTACGTGTGGGCCATCAGTTCGTTGGCCTTTTTCGTCGCCGCGTACAGGCTCAAAGGGTGGTCGACGTTCTGGTGCACGGAGAACGGCATCTCCGCGTTGGCCCCGTAAACGGAGCTGGACGACGCATAAACCAGGTGTCCGGTCTGCTGATGGCGGCAACCCTCCAGCACGTTGCCGAAGGCCACGAGATTGCTGTCGATGTACGCCTCGGGATTCGTCAGCGAGTAACGGACTCCGGCCTGCGCCGCGAGATGGATGACGCCGTCGAACTGATGGGTTCGGAACAGTTCCGCCGTCGTCTCGCGCCCGGCAAGATCGAACTGATGGAAGTGAAAGTTCTCGTGCGACGTGAGTTGCGCCAGCCGGTCCTGCTTGAGGGAAACGCTGTAGTAATCGTTGATGTTGTCGACCCCGCACACGTCGTCGCCGCGGGCGAGAAGTCTTTGAACGACGTGGAATCCGATGAATCCGGCGGCGCCGGTGACAAGGACATGCATGGCTTGATCTCGAGGTGATTACGTTGACGCCGGCGGCCGCTTCGTCGCGATTCTGAACGACCAGTGGGCCTCTGTCGAGTTCACGGAAAGTGCGCTGAAGTGCATGAGCGCGGCGTTATGTGAAGTCACTTGCCGGCTCAATGCCGAGAAACTCGCCATGTTGACAGGACCGATAGATCAGGTTCTCTTCGACCGCCAACGCCGAGAGGGCTCCGCTCGGCCCGTAGACGCACGTGTCGACACAGCACCACCCATCGAAAACGAGCGGCCGGCCCGACGGCTGGGCGGTGTGTCCGCAGACAATCGGCCGGCCCGAGACATGCGGGGGTTCGTTGCCGACGATCCGGTTCCACCGCAGGAAGTGCACCGTCTGTTGCTCCATCGTCTGCGCCGGATTGATCGCCGCGTGCGCAAAGATGGCGTTTCCGGTCGCGAAGAAATCCATCCCCGACCGGATGAAATCGAGGTGCTCTTCCGGAATCGCATCGAACGATCCGCCATAAGAATCGAGCATCTCCTGTCCGCCATAGCGTAGCCAGGCGTTGGCCCACGGGCCGCCGACGTACGCATCGAGCATCATCTCTTCATGATTGCCCATGATGTGCAGAAACCGGGCCTCATGTTTGAGTTCGAGCAGGCGATCGATGCACCCCTTCGTATCGGGTCCCCGATCGACAACGTCGCCCAGCACGATCACCGTGTCTGTCGCAGTCAGGCTCAATTCGCGGAGCAGGACGTCCAGCGCCGCGCTGCAGCCGTGGATGTCGCCGATGGCGATCGTGCGTCCGGCGGCTTCTTGATCGGCCGGCTTCGTCATCGTTTCAGGTCGAAATCGAAGACATTGCGTCCGGCCGAAACGTCGACGCGAAATTCCGATCCGCCGCCGTCGTCTCCAGCCGTGAGTTCAACAGCATCGTCGACGGTCGGCACGGCGGCGATGTCTCCCAGATGGTAAATCACCACTTTGCTCTCTCCGGCGACCGGTCCCGACTCGGCCGTCAGGGAATACTTGCCGGCCGAGACTCTCGCGAACGCGGCCGGTTCGATGGCCGATTCGACAGGAATGAACGTCACAGTTCCCCGTTGCAGCGGCTTTCCGTTGACGGTCACCGTCCCCGAGACCTCGGCCCGCTCGGCATTGCTCAGAAAGTTGTTCGTCTGCAACCAGTCCTTGAGCCGGTCCGCCCAGGTCGAGACGACCGGATCGCCCGGCGCAAGCCCGACGCCGTGCGGGCCGTTCTGGTACACGTGCAGTTCGGCCGCCACGCCGTTTTCAACAAGCGCGCCGTAATACGCGAGACTGTTCTGGACCGGAACGCCCTTGTCGGCGCCGGTATGAAACAGAAACGTCGGAGGCGTCTCCGCCGTCACCTGCGTTTCGTTCGAAAGAGACTCAAGAAGTTCCGGGTCGGGATCGTCGCCGAGGAGGTTGCGGGCCGAACCCCGGTGGCTGAAATCCGCCGTAAGACTGATGACCGGATAAGCAAGAATCGCGAAGTCGGGCCGGCAGCTTTGCTGTTCGATCGGGTCGCTGCTGCTCTCGTCCCCCGCGTCGAAATGGGTCGAAACAGTCGAGGCCAGGTGACCGCCGGCCGAGAACCCCATCACGCCCACCCGTCCGGCGTCGATGCCGAGTTCATCCGCGTGGGCGCGCGTGTAGCGGATCGCCCGCTGAACGTCCTGCAGCGGCGCGGGATGCCGGTAGCGGGGTCCAAGCCGGTATTTGAGGACGACTCCCGTCACGCCGAACGAGTTGAACCACTTCGCCACCTGCTGGCCCTCATGGTCGATTGCCAGCGCGCCGTATCCTCCCCCCGGGCAGACGACGACCGCCGTTCCGGTCTTAGGCGCGCTCTGCGGTTGATAGACGCGAATCTCCGGCCGGTCCGCGTCGTCCTCACCGATCGCACCGGGGGCGCCGTCCGTCCAGAGCGGAATCGGGTCCGGTCCGACGGCCGGGAGTCGCTCCGGGCAGGCCCCCATCGTGACGACTGCAATCATCGGGCCGGCAAGGCAAGCAGCAACACGGGTCAGGCGCATGCGGGAATCCTCATATGCAGAGAGTTACTTGGAGTCGAGTTCCTGGAGTTTCTCGGCAACCTCGGCGACATGCCCCTTCACTTTCACCTTGGGCCACACGGCCGCGATCTTCCCCCGCTTGTCGATCAGGAAGGTGGACCGCTGCAGACCCATGTAGGTCTTGCCGTAGTTCTTCTTCTCCACCCACACGCCGTACTTCTCGGACACAACGTGGTCTTCGTCCGAGAGCAGTGGGAAGGGAAGTTCGTACTTGTCGGCGAACTTTTCGTGGGACGCGATGCTGTCCGTGCTGACGCCCAGCACGACGGTGTCTCCCTTGTGGAACACCCCGAGGTTGTCCCGAAAATCGCACGCCTCCTGCGTGCAACCGGGCGTGTCGTCGCGCGGATAGAAATAGAGCACCACGTTCTTCTCGCCCTTGAACTGGCTGAGACGCACCTTCCCGTCCGGGATGGCCGGGAGTGTGAATGCGGGAGCTGCCTGACCGACGTCGGGAACTGACATGAGACCTGTCACCTGTGCATGCTTCATCGGAGGTTGATTTCCGGGCCGTCAACGGGATGCTAGGCGGGATGCCCCATCAGGGAAAGGAAAAACAACGCACGGACGTCGGGAAACGCGCTCGCCCAAAAGCAGCGCCGGTCGTGGTGGTTTCTCGTCCGGGACGGGAGTATGCTGGAATTCCTGCGGATTCGGGTGCTCGCACTCACTTCAGGGCCATGCTTGACGGGCGGGATTTATGATTGTGAAGACCGAAACGGCTCAGCAGGTCAATGCCGTCTCCATTGAGACGCCCCACGGCCTGCGGACGTTTGAACTGTTCGCCGGCGACATCTTTTCCCAACCGGCCGACTTGCTGGTCATCTCCACCAGTTTTCGACGTGAGAAGCCGGCGCAACTCGTGCTGTTGCTGAAGGAACTCTACGGTTTCGAGGTCGATCTTTGCGAGACCTTCATCAACTTCGGCGAAGGCGTCTCCGCCTGTTTTCAACCCGCGATCACGCAGACCCCCTTCGATCACCTGCTGACGATGTGCGTCGCCCCGCCGCGAACGCAGGATCATCCGGCGGAGTTCTACGACCGGGCGATTCGTTCGACGTTCGCAGCAGTCGCGGCGCTGGAATTCCTGGGGCACGAATTCAAGACGATCTCGCTCCCGGTTCTGGTCCGCAAGGGGATTGAAGACTACGGCCCGGCGGTGCGCTCCTTGTTGCGTCACGCCCTGGCCTGGTTAAGGCAGTCGCGGGGAACGCAGGCGGTCCGCTACTTCGTGCTCGACCCCGACGAACTGGCCGAATGGGATGAGGCGATGAATTTCAGCCTCGGCCGCACGTATGTCGACACCCAGGGCGAGGCGGTTCTTGACGGCTTGTGCCGCGAGATCGTGCGACAGATCGACAGCGGCGTCCTGAACCGGCACTTCGAGGAACTGCAAGCGCCCCTGCGCGGCGCGGTCGCCCAGCCGGACCGCTTGTGCGTCCAGACGATCGCCGCCTTCGGCCGGAAGCTGGCCGAGCTGACGACCGAACAACTCTGCCGCGACCTCGATCTCCCGATTGCCCGCGACCTGATGACGAACATCGAGGCCGTCAGAAATTCCCGCATGCTGGCGAGCTGGATCTCGTCGTATCTTCACTCGCTGCGCGTGTTCGGCAACGAAGGCGTGCACTCTCTCTCGTCAAAGCGCCGCGTTGTGCCGACCGGGCTGTCTCCCGAAGACCTCATGAGCATCCTCTGTGCGATCCGCTCCGTACTGCGATTCTGGAGCGAATGGCGGCGGGAGAGGCACTTCGAGGAAGACCTCGACATCCCCTCCCGCCAGAGAGAAGGAATCTAGCGCCCTGTCAGGGCGGTCTTGGGGGGTCGACTGCACCGCAAATCCGCACGAAACCCTGCGGGATTCGTGCTCCCTGGCCTTGCCCAGTTTGAGGAACCTGATCGCCTTACGCGGAGGTC
>ERZ869936.2190-NODE-2190-length-11887-cov-4.082911_pt1 | contig 11887 bp, 10 predicted proteins | sample MGYA00520876_ERZ869936 | MGnify/ENA primary metagenome ERZ869936 (study PRJEB32218, sample SAMN09650985) | biofilter metagenome | isolation source: enrty point of leading RO module | place: Saudi Arabia: Thuwal, RO plant located on Red Sea | collected 2016-02-17 ... | reverse complement strand
CGTTGGCCGCTGTTTCGGCGGCGGCCCTGGGCGATGCGGCCATAGCTACGGCGCGTGGTTCCGCCAGCCGCGCATGTGTCGCTCCGATTCATCCGGGTGCTGACTCACGACTTCGGCGACCTTCTTGACCGCCGATTGCTTCATGCGTCCGCCGATCTGGGCAACGTCGATGCCGCTCTCGTCGGTTGAACCGTCGGGCGCGGGCAGCGCCGCCGCCGCGCCGCCGGCGCCGGGCAGGGCAGGCGCGCCGCCGGCCGCTGCTGCAGTGGCGCCGCCGCGCATCAGCCCGCCGATCAGCGGTCGCAATACGAAGAATACGAAGGCCAACGATGCAATCAGCGCGGCGAGCACTTCGATGATACGCATCACATCAAGGTCGCCCAAAAAGGCGAACATGCCAGGCTCTTCCAAGGCCGCGCCCGCGTTCGCCCGCGCGAATTGCGTATTGATCACCTCGACAGTATCGCCGCGCTCGGCGTTGTACCCGACGGCGGAGCGCACCAACTGCGTCAGCCGCTGCATTTCTTCTTCGCTGCGCGGCTGGTACACCGCCTCTGCGTTCTCGCCTTCTCCTGGCGTTGTCACACCATCCACGGCCACCGCGACGGATAACCTGCGGATGCGGCCGGCTTCGCTGACTTCCGTGCGCGTCGTACGCGAGATTTCGTAGTTGACGGTTTCCTGACTCGAGCTGTTCTCGCCGCTCCCGCCATTGGCGGATGCGCCTGCGGTCGTGTCCGGCACGTTGAGGCCCGCGCTCGCCGCCGCGGCGCTCGATCCGTTGCTCGAGGTTTCTTCCGTGGTCGAGGTCGAGCGGACTACGCGGCCTTCGGGATCGTAGCGCTCGGAGGTTTCGCTGATGCGGCTGAAATCCATCTCAGCGGAAATCTGGACGCGCGCGTTGCCCTGACCGACCACGCCTTCGACGATGTCGGTGACGGTGCGGCGGATGCGTTCCTCGACCGCGACTTGCCGTTCGTCGATGCCCTCGGCCACCGCGCCGTCTTCGCTCGACGCCGCCGCGAGCAGGCGGCCGGATTCGTCAAGGATCGTCACACGGCCGGCAGTTAGGCCCGGCGTCGCACTGGCGACGAGATTGCGGATGGCGCGAACCTGCCCGGAGCTAAGTTCGTCGCGCCGCAACTGCAGTACGATGGACGCCGAGGGCTGCTCGCTCTCACGCGCGAACAGCTGCCGCTCCGGCAGAACCAGATGCACCCGCGCCGAGGCGATGCCGTCGAGCGAAGCTATTGTGCGCGCAAGCTCGCCTTCAAGCGCGCGCAACCGATTAATGTTTTGCTGAAACTGCGTCTGTCCGAGCGCGTCGGGCTCGTCGAATATTTCATAGCCGATCGAACCGCGCGAGGGCAGGCCTTCGGCCGAAAGCATCATGCGCGCGTCCAACACGCGCGAGCGGGCGACATAGATTGAGGAGCCGTCGCCGCGCAGCTCGAAGGGAATGTCGGCGGCTTCCAGCCGCTGGCTGATCTCTCCCGCTTCGCGCATGTCGACGCCGGCGAACAGGCGCGTCGGTCCGGCCTTCAGCAGGAGATCGGTAATGCCGTTCACGCCTCGCCTCTGCACGCACGGGGAGAGCTCCCAGAATCACTGGGCAAATCTCACCGGTGGGCAGAAATTGCCCGGTCGGGCGTGAAACAAGCGTTAATCATACGGGACGCGCAAAAGCCCCCGCCGGGGAGGCGGGGGCTTTTTGTGGGCCTCGTCAAAGCGCCGTCGCGGCGGCGCGGCGTGGTTAGACGCCGGCCGCGCGATAGTGCTGGATGCGGGTCGTACGCAGGCCGGGGAGGCCGTGCTTCTCGATCGCCTTGCGCCAGGAATCGAATTCTTCTTCCGAGAGGCCGTAGCGCGCGCACGCATCTTCAAGCGTGAGCAGGCCGCCGCGCACGGCGGCGACGACTTCGGCCTTGCGCCGGATCACCCAGCGCGTTGTGCCCGGAGGCGGCAGATCGTCCAAAGTGAGGGGATTCCCGTCGGGACCCATCACCACCCCATCATAGCGGCGTTGCTTCTGCATAGCGCCTTTCTCCTCGTTCTTAGCCGTGAGCATAAGTCAGACGGCTAAAGAAACGACTAAGAGCAGGCGCGAATCGTCAGGCGGTGTCTGTACCGAATTAGAACACGGATTCTCTTACTCGTTTCTTACGCGGCGCTAGCTACTCTATCGCTTGATGCGCAGCAGCTCCTCCAACATTTCGTCCGCGGTCGTGATGATGCGCGAAGAGGCGGAGTAGGCGCGCTGCGTGGTGATGAGGTTCGTGAACTCCGCCGCAAGGTCGACGTTGGACGCTTCGAGCGCGCCCGAAACGATCCGGCCCGCGCCGCCGGCGTTGGACGCGTTAATGTTGTAAAGGCCGGATTCCAGCGTCGTGCGGAACGCGCCGCCCTGGTCGGCCTTGAGGCCGTTCGGGTTGAGAAACGTCGCGAGTGGGATCTGATAGAGCGCGCGTGCGCGGCCGTTCGAAAACTGCGCCGTCAGCATGCCGTCGCCCTCAAGCACGAGCCCAACCAGATCGCCCGGCGGCACGCCGTCGGCGGTGACGCTGGTGACGCTGTAGGAGTTGGCGAACTGCGTCATGCCGGTCGTGAGATCGAGGTCGACTGGCTGAGCCGCAGCGCCCGTGGATGCGGCCCATGGGATCGTGAAAGTGCCGCCGATGGTTCCGGTGGCGCTGGCGACGGTACCGTCAGTCTTGAAAGTCACCGTCCCCGAGGCGAGCAACCCGCCGTTGGCGGCCCCGTTCGTGATGTTGGTGTTGGGACGCGCATAGGCCTCGACCTGCCAGGTGTTCGGCCCAGTCTTGAGGAAGCCGACGGCGATCGAGCGCGGTGCGCCCAAACTGTCGTACACTTCCAGCGACGTTTCAAACTGCGGGATGACTGTGCCGGTGGCCATGTCACCGGCCGTGTAGGCGCCGGCGTACGGCGTTTCGCCGGAGGTGAGGTTGGCGTTGATGTTTATGTTCGCGGTTGGCTCCGCCAGGCCGCCGACTCCGGCGATGTTGACTGGCTCGATCGCCGAGAGCGACGTGGGGGAGGAGACGATGCTGCCATTTCCCTGCACCGGCCATCCTTGCAGGAACAGGCCCTGCGCGTTGACCATGTAGCCCTGCGCATCGATCGTGAACGACCCGGCGCGCGTAAACAACACGCTGCCGCCGTTCGAGAGCTGCTGGTTGTTCGGCGACACGATGAAGAAACCGTCGCCGGAGATGGCGAGGTCGGTGGTTGAACGCGACTGTTCGAGCGACCCTTGCAGCGAAATCTGCTGACGCGTTAGCGGCAACACGCCGCCGGCGTTATAGGTGGTTGCTGAGTTCTGCGCGTTGACGAGCGCGGAAAAGTCCACGCCGGAGCGTTTGTAGCCAACCGTATTTACGTTAGCGATGTTGTCCGAAATGACGGCGAGCGCGCTCGAATTGGCGGTGAGGCCAGAAACGCCCGCGCGCAATGCGGGGTAGATAGACATTTGTCCCAGCTCCATCGCCGCGCGCGTCCCACAGTGCGCGGCACTAAGTTCCTGTCAGTGATGGAGCGCTTCTGCGCTAAACGAACGCCCGCATTCGGCGGACGCGATGCTTCTCAGCCGTTGGCGAGCACGGACCGGATTGAACCCAGTTCGCGCGTGCCTGCCGGCGTGATGATGACGGGCGTGGCGCCAGTGAAATCCACGCCCATGATGGTTTCACGCACGGAAATTGTCGGCGTGAGCGTTTCATCGTTCGCGCCCGTGGCCACGATTTCGATTCGATAGACGCCATCTGCAGCCGTCGTGCCGTCGGTCCGTGTGCCATCCCAGCTGAACAAGTGTTCGCCGCCGGTGCGGGGAGCAGTCGTCGTGGTGTAGATGGTGCGGCCCTGCATGTCCTTGACGTTGACTGTCATCGCAGTCGCATTCGTCGGCAGCCGATAGGCCCAGCGCGCCTCGCCGCCGGCGAGATAGGTCTCATTCGACTCGATGATTGCGTCTTTGCCGAGATAGGAGAGGGCGGCGCCCGCCGAGGCGGCTTGGTAGTGTGCAACAAGCCCGGTTAGCTGTTCGTTGGTGCGGATCTGCTGCTCAACCTGACTGAATTGCACCAACTGTTGGGTGAACTGCGTTGAATCCATGGGCGCGAGCGGGTCCTGGTTCTGAAGCTGCGCCGTCAGCAACACCAGGAACGTGTCATAGTTGTCCGAGAGCCGCGTGCGCGCTTCCGTGTTCTGCGCGGCCGTTGCTGTTGCTATGCCGTCAATCGGCCTCTCTGCGGCCTCAATCCATCATATCTACGCGTACGCCGCGCCAGCGCTCGAAGCCGAGCGGCCGCGCCTGCGGTGCAACTTGTCCAGTTGACTGCTCTCCGTCGCTTTCGCCGGGCGCCGCCGCACCATCGCCGGCATCGCCGCCTTCGCTCCCTTGGCGCAGATCGAACGAAAGCCCGCTGTCGGAAAGCTCAAGCCCCGCGGATTGCAGCATCTGCTCCAGCTCGCGCGCGTTCCGCGCGAGCTCTGTCAGCGCTTGCGGGCTGTCGGCCATAATCATTGCGCTGACGCGGTGATCGCGTGACACGTCGAGCCGCACTTCGATGCGGCCCAACTCTGGCGGGTCAAGCCGCAGCTCGAAACGGGCGCCGTCGCCGTCAAAGCGGCGCACGATCTCCCGCGCCACCTGATGCGCCGCCGGCGCCGTCCGCACAGCGGCCTGATCAAGCGCGGCGTGCTGAGTTTGTGATGCGGTTTGCGTCGCCGCCGCGGTCGAAGTGGTCTGGGGCAGGGCGGCGTCCGGCGCATCGAGTGGCGCGATGGCCACGGCGTCTTTGACGTTTACCGGAGCGGGAGCAACCTTGGCCGCGTTCTTTATTGCGGCGGCGTGCGCCTGCGGCGGCGGACCATGGCGCGGTGTTGCTTCGGGTTCCGCCGTCGCGCGTAGGTTATGCTTGGCCGCGCGTGGCCCGAGTTCACGCACTGACTCAGGTGGTGGCGCGACAGGCGCGATTCGTTGCGTCGTTGCTTCCGCGTTCGCGATGACTGGCGCGGCGCTCGGCGCGCTCCCTGATGGCAATGGCTGTGACGGCGCGGTGCCGGACGTGGCGCTGCTGGCTTGCACCGATGGTGTGGTGGGCGCGGCGTCGCCTGAGCCTTTGCCTGCAGTCGTAGCCGGCGCCGCTGGCGCGCTATTCCGTTCAATGTTCTGAGGCGCCGCCACCGCGGGATCACTGCGCTGTGCCGCAGCTGGCGTTGTCGCGGCCGCCGCCCCTTGCGCCGGCGGCGGCGCTGGGGTGATCGGCGCCGCGTCCGCCGGCGTTTGAAGCGCTGTGTTCACCGCGCCGTCTATCGAGGCATGCGGTGCGGCGTTGGCCATGAAGTGCACGGCTAAAGTCGACGTGTGCGGGAGCGGAATCTGCTGCTGCGCGCCGTCCGCGACCTGCGCCGCTGAGTCTCCGGCGCCTGACGCCGTGGCGCCGTCCGCGGCCGATGACTCGCTGTCTGCCGGAGCGGGCGCCGCGACGGCGTCGGTGTGTGTCTCCTGCGCGGTTTGGAGGTGCTCGTCGAAACTCGCGCTGTCTGCCGCGTCAGGCGTGGGACTGCGTCCGCCGCCCGCACGCGGCGGCGGCGCGACAACATCGGCAACGGCAGCGGCCGCGAAGTCCATACGTCCCCCAGACCCGCACCTCGCTTGTCCTCGAGGGCGGTCAGCGTTCCTCAGCAAACGCCGGGCCAGCCGGGTAACCACAAAAAGTCTATTAAAATCAATATACTCACTGGCGAGCGGGACGGTGCCGGCGGCAAGTTGCGCCGGGCGTCCCTGCAGCAGCTGCCGGGCGATTTACCATGGCCCCAGCCTTGCGAAGCGGATCGTCGGGGACGTGTGCGCTGGCCATCGCCAGGGCCCGTGCCTCGGAGAAAAGCAGTGCTGTTTCAAACGCTTGCTTGCGTATGCCCGGCGCCTGCCGGGTCTATGCGCGCCCGGCAAAATTCGCCGGGCGGCGGGCGTTTTCTGCCGGGGGGACGTCCATGGTTGGGCTGACGAGCGTGCTGCTGGCGGGCCTATCGGGATTGCGGGCGTCACAGACCGGGTTGGGCGTCACCTCCAATAATATCGCCAACGCCAACACGCCTGGCTATGTCCGCACCGGCGTCACCTTGGCGCCGCGCAGCCAATTGGGCGCCGGCGCCGGCGTTGAGGTCACTGGCGTCCAGCGCGCCGCCGACCGCTTCCTCGCCACTGCCGCCTATATCGCCCAGGCCGCGCGCGGCGCTTCCGCCGCCCGCGCCGATATTCTGGCGCGCGCGCAAGCCAATTTCGGCGACCCCGCCAGTAATTCGTCCATGTTTGCGCGTCTGGACTCGTTTTGGTCTGCGCTGACCGAAATCGGCGTTGATCCGTCTTCGGCGCTCCGCCGCACCGACGCCGTCAGCGCGCTACAATCAACCTATGCCGAAATACATCGCATCGGCCAATCGCTGCAGGCGCTGATTGTCGAGGCCGATGAACGCATCGCCGATGCCGTGTCGGAAGCGCAAAGCCTGATGAACCGCATCGCGCAGCTCAACGACGAGATACGGCTCACGAAACGCGCCGGCGCCGACTCAACCGGAGCGGAGAACGCGCAGTCGGCGCTTATCGACGAGCTTTCCGCGTTGCTCGACGTACGCGTGACGCCGCAGCTTGATGGAGGCGTGCATGTGCGCACCAGCGGCGGCGCGCTGCTGGTTGGCGTTGCTGCGGCGACGATCAGCTACACGCCAAACGCATCTCCCAACGCCGCCCACGGCGTAATAAGTCTCAACCCAGGTCTGGGCACGCAATCCAATCTCGAGCCGTTTCTCGCCGGCGGGGAGATTAAGGGGCTGTTGCAAGCGCGCGATCAGGACTTGGCTGGTCTCGTTGAGGCATTGGGCGGATTCGCCGGTGCTTTGGCTGACGCCATCAACCAGGTGCACAACGAAAATGCGTCGGCGCCTGCAATCAGCCAAATGATCGGCCGTCAGACCGGATTGCTGGCCACGGACGCCATCGGCTTTACCGGCAATGCCGTTTTGGCGGTGACAAATCCGCTCGGGATTCTCGCCGAACAGCTCACCCTCAACTTCTACCCAAAGCCGATCACTCCGCAACCGCCTGCAGACGTACTCAGCTTCGCCGCCGGCACAGTTGCGGACTTTACCGCTGCGCTGAACGCAGCTCTCTCGGCGGCGACGCCGGCGGGCACGGCTTCCTTCACGGGCGGCGTGCTCAGTCTCAATGTCGGTTCAGCGGGCGGCCTCATCGTTCAACAGGATCCCGCCGATCCGAGTGCGCGCGGTGGCCGCGGCTTCTCGCACTTCTTTGGGCTCAACGATCTGGTTTCTCGCCCGACGCCGCTCTTTTTCGAGAGCGGCGTCCAGGGCGCGGACTTGCACGGCTTCGCGAGCGGCGGATCGATCACGTACGACATTCGCGATTCCGCCGGGCGCGCGGTCACGACGCGCACCGTCACAATTTCTGGCGCGCTCGCGGGCGCCGGCGCTGACTGGGACGATTTGCTCGCAGCGTTGAACGCGACCGGCACTGGGCTGGGGGAGTACGGCGCGTTCTCGCTCGATCCGGCGTCGGGCCGCATCTCGTTCGCGGCGAACCCTGCGTTCAAGGTGTCGCTCGTATCCGACTCAACCCAACGCGGCGCCACCGGGGTTTCGTTCACATCGCTGCACGGTTTGTCGGAGTCCGCAACCTCGGGGCGCGCGCTCGAGGTCAATGTCAACACAATCGTCGCCGCCAATCCTTCACGGCTGGCGGTCGGCCGCCCTGATCTAACGGCGGCGCTGGGCGAGCGTGTCGTTGAGGCCGGCGACAATCGCGGCGCGAGCGCTTTGGTGGCCGCGCGAGACGCCGTGCGCGGATTTCCTGCGGCCGGCGTGCTCACGGCGCAGTCGACCACGCTCGCCTCCTATGCTGCGCGGCTGGGTGGTGAAGCGGCCAGACTGGCCGCCGACGCGCAGCGCTCGGCAGACGGCGCATACGCCGTTTCAGTCGCGGCGAACGACCGCCGCGCGCAGGTCGAGGGCGTCAGTCTCGATGACGAATTATTGAAGATGACCACGTATCAGAACGCCTACGCCGCATCGGCGCGCGTGATCCAGGCGGCTACCGAAATGCTCGATGTGCTCATGGCCATTGGCTACCGCTGATAGGAGAACCCAGTGAGCGGTCCGACTACTCTCAGCTTCAATATGCGGGCGCAGACCGACATCCGCCGTATCACGCGCGAGTTGATCGACCTGCAGGGCCAAGTGGCGTCCGGCGCGCGCGCGCACGATTTGCAGGGGTTCGGCGGCGCCTCCAGCCGCATTCTCAACGCACGAGGCCTCATGGCGGCGGCGGAGGCGCGCAGTTCGGTTATCAACCAATTGCAAGCGCGCTTCGGCGTGCAGGGCGCTGCTCTGGGACGCGTGGCGGAATCGTCTGGGTTGTTGTCGCAGGCGATCCGCGACGCCATCAGCGCAGGCGACGGGCGGGGCATCGGCATCGAGCTGGAGCTCTCCTTCTCCAGTGCGGTCTCCGCGCTCAACCAGACTTGGAACGGACAGCCGATGTTTGCTGGCGAGCGCCATGGCGCCGGCCCAGTGAAGATTACGACGCTGGCGGAGCTGCAGGCGGCTACAGTGCCGGGAGATATCTTTGACGAGGCTGCGCGCCACCAAGTCGTTGATATCGGCAACGGACCGCCTGTTGTTGTCGCCGCCAAGGCGTCGGAAATGGCGCAGGGGCTGTTCGACACCATGGCCGATCTCAAGGACATGCTGGACCTGCACGGCGGTGCGATCGGTCAACCCATCAGCGAATCCGACCGCGCTGCGCTGCTCGCGATCGCGGAACGGCTCGATGTCGAGGCCAATAAGTTCACCAACGAGGAGGCCAGGGCCGGTCAGCTGGAGGCGCGCTTCACCGACGAGCGTGTGATGCTGCAGCAGCGCTCCGATCTGCTAGTGAAGGAGATCGGCGATCAGGTCGACGCTGATCTGGCGCAGGTCTCGGTGCGGCTAAGCGCTCTGCTGGTTCAATACGAAGCTGCGGCCAAGACCTTCACGGACCTTTCAAAACTCTCCCTGCTGAAATATCTATGAGCCTTCGCCCTGGGCCTTGACCCCAGGGGGAGGAGAATATGACCGATACATCCCTCGCCGCGCCGCCGCGCGCGCGTACCCTCAATTCCCTGGGTATTCCAAAGCTCCCGCGCGACACCCGCGTGGTCGCGGCAATGTCGGGCGGGGTGGATTCATCGGTCGTGGCGGCAATGTTGGCGCGCGAGGGCTATGACGTTGTCGGCGTCACGCTGCAGCTCTACGATCATGGCGCGGCGGTGAACAAGCCGGGCGCCTGCTGCGCAGGCCAAGATATTCACGATGCGCGCCGGGTCGCCGACAGCATCGGCTTCCCGCACTACGTCTTGGACTACGAAAGCCGCTTCCGCAGCGCAGTGATGGAAGATTTCGCCGACACTTATCTCGCTGGCGCCACGCCGATCCCATGCGTGCGCTGCAATCAATCGGTGAAGTTCAGGGATCTGAAGCGCGTCGCTGAGGACCTCGGCGCCGATTGCCTCGCCACCGGTCACTACGTGCAACGGGTTGAAGGGCCAGACGGCGCCGAACTGCACCGCGCCGCCGACGCCAGCAAAGATCAAACCTACTTCCTGTTCGCCACCACGCGCGACCAACTCGATTATTTGCGTTTTCCGCTCGGCGGCTTGCCCAAGAGCGAAACCCGCGCGCTGGCGGATGAATTGGGGCTGCGCGTCGCGGCCAAGCCCGACAGCCAAGACATCTGTTTCGTGCCGCAGGGCAAGTACCAAGCCGTGGTCGAGAAGTTGCGCCCCGGCGCCATCGAACCGGGCGAAATCGTACACATCGACGGCCACGTCGTGGGTCGCCACGATGGCGTGATCAATTTCACGGTTGGCCAGCGCCGCGGCCTCGGCGTCGCGACCGGCGAGCCGCTGTTTGTGGTCAAGCTGGACGCTGCCGCCAAGCGCGTCATCGTCGGTCCGCGCGAAGCGCTCGGCGTTAGCCGCATTGCGTTGCGGGACGTGAATTGGATTGGCGAACGCGTCGCCGCCGAGGACGCTCTCAACGGACGCCCCATTCTTGTGCGGGTTCGTTCAACCCGTCCGCCGGTTCCGGCTAAGCTCGCGATCGGTGTGGGCTGGTCGGTCGTGCTTGACGCGCCGGAAGAGGGCGTTGCACGGGGACAAGCCGCTGTGTTCTACGATACAAGCTCGACGCGCGTACTTGGCGGCGGCTGGATTGCCGCGACGGAGTGAGTATGGACGCCCAAACAGCAGCGCGCGAAATGATGGCGCTTAGCGGCATCGAAGGCCTGCGCGCTATGATGGCGGGCAAGTTTCCGCCGCCATCGATTTCAACGACGATGGGCTTTTGGCTCTCGGAAGTCAGCGAAGGTTACGCACTGTTCGAAGGCGAGCCGAGTGATCGCATTCTGAACCCCATGGGTATTGTCCATGGCGGCTTCGCGCTTACCTTGATCGACAGCTGCTGCGGCTGTGCGGGCCACAGCTGCTCCCGCCCGGCGTGGGCTACGGCACGCTCGAAACGAAAGTGAATTTCGTGCGCCCGATAAAATTCAACACCGGCAGGCTGCGCGCCGAGGGACGCGTGCTCGCGCATGGCCGCACCATTATCACCGCCGAAGGCAAAATCACCGACGAGGCCGGCAAGCTCTACGCCCACGGCGCCTCGACTTGCATGATCCAACGCCCGGAGAAGAAATCATGAGCACGAACGGGAAGGACGATATCGTCATTGTCGGCATGGCGCGCACGCCGATGGGGGGCCTGCAAGGCGAACTCTCCGGCTACGCAGCGCCCCAGCTGGGCGCCGTAGCGGTGAAGGCGGCGATGCAAGAAGCGGGCGCGCGCGCTGCCGATCAGATCATCATGGGCAATGTGCTTTCCGCCGGTCAGGGCCAAGCGCCTGCACGCCAAGCCGCGCTCGGCGCCGGCCTGGATGTCGGCACCCAAGCGGTCACGTTGAACAAGATGTGCGGCTCGGGTCTGCAAGCGGTAGCTATGGCGCGCCAGGCTCTGCTGGCGGGCGAAGCCGACACCGTGATTGCTGGCGGCATGGAGAACATGTCGCGTGCGCCGTTTCTGCTGACCAGCCATCGCGGCGGCAAGAAGTACGGCCACGACAAGATGCTTGATCACATGGCTTACGACGGTCTCGAGGACGCCTATGAAGGCATGGCCATGGGCGTCTACGCCGATCAGGCGGCGAAGGAATACCAGCTCACGCGTCAGCAGCAGGACGCCTACGCGCTCGAAACCCTGACGCGCGCGCAGAGCGCTACCAGCGAAGGCCGTTTCAAGCGCGAGATCATCGGTGTGGAAACGAAAGGCGGCGTAATCGACACTGACGAACTGCCCCGCCGCGCCAAGCCCGAAAAAATCCCTTCACTCAAGCCAGCCTTCACTGAAGGCGGCACTGTTACTGCAGCCAACGCTTCAGCCATTTCCGACGGCGCCGCGGCGCTGGTGTTGATGCGCCGCGCTGACGCAGAGAAGCAGGGCCGCAAGCCGCTCGCGCGCATCGTGGCGCAGTGCTCTCATGCGCAAGAGCCGGCGAAGTTCACGTCTGCGCCGGTGCCGGCGATCCGCAAGACGCTCGAACGCGCCGGGTGGACGGCGGGCGATGTCGATCTCTGGGAAGTCAACGAAGCGTTCGCCGTCGTGCCGCTGATTGCCATGAACGAGCTCGGCATCGGTCTTGACCAGATCAACGTCAATGGCGGCGCCTGCGCGCTCGGGCATCCGATCGGTGCCTCCGGCGCGCGCGTGCTGGTGACGCTGATCGCCGCGATGGAAGCGCGCGACGCCAAGCGCGGCGTCGC
>ERZ869936.2189-NODE-2189-length-11894-cov-3.796182_pt1 | contig 11894 bp, 8 predicted proteins | sample MGYA00520876_ERZ869936 | MGnify/ENA primary metagenome ERZ869936 (study PRJEB32218, sample SAMN09650985) | biofilter metagenome | isolation source: enrty point of leading RO module | place: Saudi Arabia: Thuwal, RO plant located on Red Sea | collected 2016-02-17 ... | reverse complement strand
AGCCTGTGATGCGTCTCCTGCAAATGCGCCGAAACGGCGTGCCTCGGCCCCATGCCTGCGGTTTTCTCCGGGGTTCCCAAAACACCACCGCCCAACGGGCTCCAAGCCAGGGGCGTCATTTTTTCGCTCAGGCACTGGTCCAGCGTGCCATCGTCGAACGCGTCAAGTTTCGCAAGGCTGATTTCCACCTGGTGGGCGATGAGCGAGTTGTGACAGGCTTTCTGCAAAACCGCCAGCAGCGAGGGCCTGAAATTGCTGACGCCAGCCTCGCGAATTTTGCCCGAGCGAAGCAATTCATTAAAAGCCTCGGCCACTTCCTCCGGATTGCACAGATAATCCGGTCTATGCAACTGAAAGAGGTCTATGGCGTCCACACCCAACCGCTTCAACGACCCTTCGCAGGATTTGATGATGTGCTCTGCTGAGAAATCATAACGGTGGGGCGAATCGGACCAAGGCTCGCCGGGATAGCGAATGCCGCATTTGGTGGCGATGAGAATGCTGTCCCGCATCGGGCGAATGTCCCGGAGCACCTGGCCGAAAATAGTCTCTGCCTCACCTTTGCAATAAATGTCGGCGTGATCAAACAATGTGTAACCGGCCTCATAGGCAGCAATGATGGCGTTGCGACCCGCCGTAATTCTTTCAGGCGTGACTTCCGAGGGGTTCCAGGTACCTGCCACCCGCCAGCATCCATAGGCGAGGCGGCTGCATTGCAGGGAACTTCTACCGAGCAAAACCGATTGCATGGCCGCAGCTTATGCATTCACCAAAGCAGTGGAAAGTGGAAAGGCGATCGGCTGCCCCCTTTGGTGCCCGATTCCAGCGCATTGACTTGGCGAAATGCGACCGATAGGTTTTCAACAAATCAGAGGACACCAACCATGCTCGAAGCCATCGAAAAACTGCTTATTCTCCAAGACCGTGATCGCAAAATCATTCGAGTAAAGGAGGAACTTGCCCACATAGCGCCCGAACGGAAAGTGTTGCAGGAAAAAGCATCCTCAACACAAGCGGGTTTGGAAACGGCTAAATTGAAAGTCAAGCAATTGGAAAGCGAGCGCAAGCGGCTCGAACTGGAAGTGGAAGCTTTTAAACAAAAGATCGAGAAGTACTCCGTCCAGCAATTTCAGACCAAGAAAAACGAGGAATTCCGCGCCTTGGGCAGCGAAATTGACAACGCCAAAGCCGCCATTTCGAAGCTCGACGACCAGCAAATTGAATTGATGGAGCAAATCGAGGAGGCCCAGAAAACTGTCATTGAGGCAACCAAAACCGCCAATGAGGCCAAAAAACTGGTGGATGATCAATTGGCCCAACTAGCCGCGCGTGAAACCAACTTGGAAAAAGAATTTGAGCAGTTGTCCGCCGACCGCGAAAACCTGGCATCGGCCGTTGAGGAATCAACCCGTTCACGGTACGAGCGCCTTCTTAAAAATAAAGGCGGTTCGGTTGTCGTGGGCATCCAGCATGGCGTCTGCGGAGGATGCCATATGAAATTCCCCACACAGATTGTGCTTTCCTGTCGGCGGGATGAAGAGATTGTCACCTGCCCTAATTGCGGTCGCATTCTTTATTACACTGCGGACATGGATCTGGCGGTGGCGGAATAATCCAAACACTCGACTGCCGGATGCTTCCTTGCATTCATCCCGCGCACGGATAACTTAACCCCGGTTTTGGAAGGGCGGAGAATCGCTGCCGGCGAAAGTCGGCGGAGGAAAGTCCGAACACCACAGGGCGCGACGCCGCGTAACCGGCGTTTCGGCGCAGGATACACGCGGGAGAAACGCTTCAAATCGTTTCGACGGACAGTGCCACAGAGAACATACCGCCAAACTGCGGTCGGGAAACCGCCGCGGAGGCAAGGGTGAAAAGGTGGTGTAAGCGCCCACCGCATCCGGCGCCAGCCGGATGGCACGGAAAACCCCGTCGGGTGCAAGGCCAGATAGGGGACCTTCGGAGCGGCCCGCTCCAGGTGAAGCAATTCGCCGGGTCCCGGGTAGTGGCCGCTAAGACAAATGATTCTCTCCCCCGGCAACGGGGCAGACAGAATTCGGCTTACAGCCCTTCCAAAACCTTTTAATTCCCCAGCGGCTCATTGCCACGAATCCTCAATCAAAGAAGGGAAACAGCCTTTTAATTTCCTCTCGGTCGGGCTGGCGTCCGTATTCGCAAATTTCAAAGGCCTCGGCATATTGGATTTTTTCGCCCCGCTCCGCCCCATACCATTCAATCAACTGCGGGCGAAAGCGATTGGCAACCGATTGAAACCGGGCTGAATGCATCTGCCGAACCTCTTCGACGCGTCGAGGCTTGTCGTCCGCGTCCTTGGGCAGCAACCGCGCGTGGCCCAAAGCGCCCCCCTCGAGAAACTGGGTTTCCATCACCGCCAACGCGTCCATTTTCTTCTCAATGGCTGGGTCGATGCTCACCGCGATGTCGGCCTGAAAAGGCGTTGGTTTGGGGAACCGATCGGGCAGATATAAAAAAACTGGGGTTTTCTCCAGCGGCGGAACATCCGTCATGAATGGCACCTGCACCATAAATGCCGCGTCCTGCACCAGAATGCCGCCATAGCGATGGTCAGGATGATAATCATTGGGACGATGACTCATGACGATGTCGGCCTTCCATTCCCGGATGAGGCGGATGACGGTTTTGCGGTTTTCCAGCGTCGGCATGAGTTCGCCATCGTGAATGTCCAGCACCTGCACGGTCACACCAAGGATTTGGGCCGCCTGCTCCACCTCAGCCTTGCGGCGTTGAGCCAGCGCGCCACCCGAGTCGCGCCAATGACCGATGTCGCCGCTGGTCATCGCGACGAATTTGACATGGTGTCCCTGGGCCGCCCACATGGCCCCTACCCCGCTGGCATGCAACTCGGCATCATCGGGATGCGCCCCGAAACAAATGATCCGCAGCTTGTCGTTCTTTAATGGCGCATCGTCTGCAAGGGCGGGAAAAACCGCCATGACAAGCAGGAGAGTCAGGCTACAGAATCTTGGAAAAGTTTTGCTCACACGTGAATTTTGTAAAAGCAGCAATTGAGTTCAATCCCAATTCCTTGTAATCGCAACGCGCCTGTCCCCTGCCCTCCGTTCCTACCTGCGGTTTTTATTTATTCAAAACCCGAGGCGTCGGCCCTCTTATCCTTGGCGGCCGCCACCTTGACGGGATCCGGAGGCCTCAGCACATGCAATTCATGTATGGACCACCACTTGTCCTTGGCTGTGCCTGTTTGGGTCAACCGGATGAATTTTGTCGTGGCGGGATCAAAATGAATTTCCGTCGTTCGTGCGTTGCCTGCACCTGTGGCAACGGGCTTCCCCCAGATTTCGCCATCGTCGGAAAGTTCCACTTTGTATTTTCTAGGGAAATCGTTGGGCGACGTTGCGCAATCCAGGTAAAGGCCGGAAACCAAGGTCGGTTCGGGCAATTCAATTTGAAACCACATGCCAGGCTCTTGCGGCACCGCGGTGTCGTAGCGCGTGTCGGGTTTGTCATCGACGGCGTTGGCCGCCAGATCCGCCTTGTGGCTGGCGCTGACCTTCCAACTTGGCCGATTTGTCAGGTATTGAGGAACGACGTTCCGCAGTTCCTCCAATGTCCATAGCGCTGTGCGGTCCTTAAAAGCGCCTCGCGCCCGGGCAACGTGATTGCTTGTGACCAACGAGGCGTTGTTCCCAAAACTGTTTCGCACGTAGGAAGCGACGGCCGCAATCCACTCATCGTCATTGGAATCCATGGCCACCATCTGGGCATCATAACTTTTGCCATCCACCGGTCCGGTCAATCCTTTCAAAATAACCTGAATGAGTTGATCGGACAGGCCGGTCACCGTTTTGGAACCGGCAAGCGACGGAGCCATGGTCAAGCCGCCGTCAGCACCTTGTAGCGGCATGCCTTTGCCATCGTAGCCATGGCAGGCGAAACACAGGTCGCCATAAATGTTGCTGCCGCGCCGCAACTGCTTCTTATCCGCCGAGGTCAATTCCCTGCCCTCAGTGGCGTCGGGCAAGAGCAATTGCATTCCGATTTCCTGCACACCAACGGATTTATTGTTTTTCATCGTGGCATCTATGAACTGCTTTGAGTCCCGCCATTTCAGAAAATTAGCGGTGAGCATGGCTTGAATAACCACACTGGGATCCGAATCGCTGGAAAGAAACCGGATGTCCTGCTCAGGGGAGTGATCCCCTTTTATATACAAGGACTCACTGGCGCGCACAGCGGCGATGCGCACCTGCGGATGAGCGTCGGCCATATTTGCCCTCAGCAACGCGGGCGTCAGCGCGTCAAGACCTTCCAGCGTCCATAGTGCGTGAATTCGTTCGAGATGATTGCTACTTCTTTGCGCCAGTTTTTCGAGGGAAGGCACAACTTTTTCATCGCACCGCTGGACCAGCAACTTTTGCGCTGTGTCGCGCCACCAACCGTTGGGATGGTCCAGATTGCGCACCAGTTGCGAGGCGCTTGCGTGCTGCAACCGAGGCTGCTTGCCTGGTTTAAAATCATTGTGAACCAAACGCCAAATCCGGCCCCGTCCGAAATTCTTTTCCAATTCATATTGCTGCACAACTTTGCGAAGGTACGAATCGGGTTTCACCCAATTACCCTCCTGGATGATGCCGCGATACATGTCCACGATGTAAAGGGTGCCATCGGGAGCGGTGGCAAGGTTGACCGGGCGGAAATTGGGATCGGTTGAGCGGATGAATTCAGATTGATCGTAAGCATTTTTCAAATAGGTAACGCCATCCTTGACCTCGATTTTTGTGCGGCGGATAAGCCGCCCCACCGGTTCGGCGAAGAGAAAATCCCCCCGCAGATCTTTCGGGAGACGGTCTCCCCGAAAAATCTCTCCGCCGCAGGTTGCGGTAAAATGGTTGAGCGTTTTGTCCTGCGGTCGGAACCGGATTTCTCCTCCCTGCACGTCTGCCAGTCCGATCAGCGGCCAGACTTCCTTAAAACCGGGTGTCAGTTCCCCCTTGATGGAGAACCGCCCATAAATGAAGGGTTGTTGAAAATTGAGCGGCCCGATTTCGCCTCCCGCATTGACAAACCAAGGTTTGCCATAATCGTCCCGGGACATGCCCCATTGGCCGCCGCTGGAAGGCGTCGCCTCCTTGATGACATTGGTCCCTTGGAGACGAAGGCGATAGTCGTTGACCGTCATGTAAAGCCAGTTGTCGAGGTTCCAGATCAACCCGCTCTGCTGGTGCTCGAGGTTGCCGCCTCGCTTTCCTCCCTTAAAAATGCGGGTTTTCCGGTCTGCCACGCCATCGTTGTTGGTGTCAGTGTAAAGCCAAAGGTCATTGGAATCGGTTTCGTTGATGATAAGGCCGTCGGCAACTGGCAGAATCATCCGGGGCAGCACCAAGTTATCGGCAAATATGCTGTGACGATCAAAAACGCCGTTCCGTTTGCTGGACCAATGGAGGGAAACGCACCCCTTGTTGAGGTGCTGATCATTTCCGTCGATGTCCTGCATGTACGTGCGCATTTCCGCGACAAACATCCTGCCGTCGCCATCAAACGCCACAGCCACCGGCTCGCTGATTATCGGGTCGCTGACGACCAATTCGAGGCGGTACCCCTGAGGAAGCACAAAGGTCTTGGCCTGCTCCTCGGGAGAAAGATACGCAGTGGGCTGAGTCACAAAGGCGTTGGTTTTGTCCATGCCGATGACCAAACCGCAGCCAAGCGACAGGCCAAAAAATAAACTGAGCAGATAAGCTGATTTCATCCGGAACAGTGTAATTGAAATGAGTCTGACGCCGGATTTGAAGAAAAAGTTCAAGGAAGGCAATTTTGGTTTCCTGCCAAATGAACTCGGAGTCATCGAGCGTCGCTTTTTATTGGCAAACCGCGTTCTCTCAAAACTCCTTCGTGCCAGCGCGAGAATTCCTCGGCAAGTCGCTGGGTCAGGCTTTTTTTGGAGGTTGCTTGGTCATGACTTTCGGCAATGTCGCGTTTGAGATCGTAAAGTTCCCATGCCGACTCTTTGGATGAGCGGACGATTTTCCAGCGGCCTTTGCGCATGGCCTGCCAGTGCTCGTCCTTGTTTTGTTTCCAAACCCAGTGAAGCGCCTTGTGAGGAGATTTTTGTTTGCCAGAGAGAATCCGAAGCATGTCCTTGCGATCCACTGTTCGGTTCTTAGGAAGGGCCCCTCCCGCTGCGGAAACCAATGTCGGAAGCACGTCCAGGCTCGCCAGCATTTCATTGCATTTGCCTGGTCTGAGTTTGTCCGGCCACCGAAAAATTGCCGGAACGCGTACCCCGCCCTCGTAGGTAGTAACGCCTCCCTCGCGCAATGGCCGGTTGGACTGCACTTCCAAACCGCGTAACGGACGCATGAAGGCGCCGTTGTCCGATATCAACAGGACAAACGTGCGCTCTCGCAGTTGCAAATCCTCAAGGGTTTTCAATAGCCGGCCAATGGCGTCATCCAACGCAGCCAGTGTGGCAAGAAAACGTAGTTTGGGGTCGGTTTCATTCGGCGGTGCGCCAAAAAGCGCGAGGTATTTCGACGGCACTTGCCACTCAATTTTCTCATCCGAAGTCACATTGGCGCCACTGACAAAATGAACGGCATTGAATGGCAAATAAACAAACCAGGGCTTGTCCTTGTGCCGGTGAATGAAATCTGCAGCCGCGACTGCAAAAATATCGGTTGAATACTGGCCGCTCAGGTCCACCGCTTCAACGCCGCTTCGCATGTCGTTTTGGCCGTGATACAGGTGCTTGAAATAGTGGATGTTGCCCGAGGCGTGCCCCAGAAACTCGTCGAACCCGCGCTCGGTTGGACGCGCCCCCGGCCCGAATCCCAGGTTCCATTTGCCAAAGGCCCCGGTCGCGTATCCAAGCGGCTTGAGGTATTGGGGCAGGATCATTTCCTCAAGAGGCAAGCCGCTCATATTTTGTTAGGGATTCAATTGGAAATTCAATCCGGTGCGTTCGGGGTGCCGCCCCGTCAGGATGGCGCCTCTTGAAGGCGCGCAACTGGGTGAAGCGATATAAAAATCCGTGCATCGGATACCCTCCGAGGCGAGCCTGTCGATATGCGGAGTTCGGACATGCGGATTCCCATAGCAACCAAGGTCGCCGTATCCGAGGTTATCGACAAATATAAGCAGGAAATTGGGCTTGGCGACTGACAAAGGGGCAGCCTGAATGTCGTTGGCAAGCGAAAGATGAAGCCCTATTGCGAAAAGAATCAACCGGCGAATACCACCCCTCGTAAATGTTTCACTGGGTTTGTCCATCAAAAACAATGGTCAGGGGTGAGCCCCCCCTTAAAAAACAGCCCGAATCTCCGCTTGACCCACCGCAGACCGAAACCTATTCTGGCCGACAATGCAAATAATGGTGCCGCAAGAAAATGTTGTAGCCCGGGCAGTCGCCGCAGTCGTAGTAGTCGGCGAAACTGCCGCTGGGTCTTGTCGCGCATAACAGCAGCTTTAGACAAAAACCCACGGCTGGAAACGGTCGTGGGTTTTTTGTTCGCCCGACCGGCAGCCCAAGAGAGAGAAAACACATGAATACAAAGACCGAATCGAAGAAAAAAAACGCAAAGCGATCAGAAGTTGGTGAACCGATGCTGGGCCGGGACATTCTCGTGCGGGCCTTGGAGCGCGAAGGCGTGGAGTGTATTTTCGCCTACCCCGGCGGCGCCAGCATGGAAATTCACCAGTCGCTGACCAAGTCAAAAATCCGCACGATTCTCCCTCGCCATGAGCAAGGCGGCTCTTTTGCCGCAGAAGGTTATGCCCGGGCAACCGGCAAACCCGGCGTGTGCATGGCCACCAGCGGCCCGGGCGCCACCAATCTGGTAACGGCCATCGCCGACGCCTACATGGACTCCATTCCTCTCATCGCCATCACCGGCCAAGTGCCTCAGGCGATGATCGGCAAGGGCGCTTTTCAGGAAACGGACTTCTTCGGCATGACGCTGCCGGTCGTCAAGCACAGTTACCTGATCACCGACATCAAGGACATCGCACGCATTGTCAAAGAGGCGTTTCATATTGCCCAATCAGGGCGGCCCGGCCCCGTGGTGATTGATTTCCCCAAAAACATTCAGCAGCAGACGGCACAGCCGGTGTGGCCAAAGGAAGTGCAGATTCGCGGCTACAATCCACTCCGCAAGGCCGACGACCTGTCCCTTAACGAAATCATCGGGTTGATCGAGAAAGCTGAGCGCCCGGTGCTGTATTGCGGCGGTGGCATCATTTCCGGCAACGCCGCAGAGGAATTGCGGAAGTTTGCCGAGGCCACGCAGATTCCAGTCACCACCACAATCATGGGCTGCGGTGTGTTTCCCGAAACCCATCCGCTTTCCTTGCGCTGGCTGGGCATGCATGGCGCGGCTTACGCCAACTGGGCAGTCAGCGGGGAATTCAAGCATCGCGCCAGCATCAACGAGCCGATGCAGAAGATCAAGGAGGGCGCGGACCTTCTGCTGGCCTTCGGCGTCCGGTTTGATGACCGGGTGACCGGCAAGGTGGATGAGTTTTGCAAGACCGGGACCATCGTTCACATTGATATCGACCAGTCCGAGCACAACAAGAACCGGAAAGTGCATTTGGCCATCGAGAGCGACATCAAATTCGCACTTCAGCGCCTAAACGAAATGATCAAGCGCCGTTCGGTCCAGAAGAAATTCAACGCTTGGCACGCGCAAATCGCGGAGTGGAAGTCACGCGCACCGCTCAAATACGGCATCACCGAGGAGGTAATACGCTCGGAGCACATGCAAGACCATTTGATGGGCAAGGAAAGCGAGGTCATCCTGCCGCAGCATGCCATTGAACTGCTCTATGAGCTTACCAAAGGTGATGCCATCATTACCACTGGAGTCGGCCAGCACCAGATGTGGGCCGGCCAGTGGTATAAATATAAATTCCCCCGCCAGTTCCTGACCAGCGCCGGCTTGGGCGCAATGGGTTACGGCTATCCTGCCGCGTTGGGTGCCAAAGTCGCCTTTCCCGGCAAGCAGGTGGTAGACATCGACGGCGACGGATCCTTCCTGATGAACATCCAGGAACTTGCCACCGCACACATCGAAAAAATCGCCGCCAAGGCGCTGGTTCTGAACAATCAGCACTTGGGCATGGTGGTGCAATGGGAGGATCGTTTCTTCAAGGGCAATCGCGGGCACACGTACCTGGGCGACCCGGAAAATCGGCAGCAAATCTACCCGGATTTTGTGTCGATGTCCCGAGCCTTCAATGTTCCGGCCGAGCGGGTGATGTACAAGAGCCAGTTGCGCGCGGCGATGCAACGCATGCTCGACTCCGACGAGCCATACGTGCTCGATGTCATCTGTCCCTATACCGAACACGTGCTGCCGTTCATTCCCGCCGGCAAAACCGTGGCGGACATGATTTATTAATGCTCCACCGGCGAACTCGTGTATGGGATGCGGGTTCGCCGTTTTATATTTCAACAGGCTTGTCGCCGGTTGTTCATCTGATACCGTCTCGCGCATGTTAAGACTGTTTCCTTGGATTGCCGCTATGGCGGTTTGTTTCTCAACCGGAGCCGCCGAGCGGGTCTTTGATTTCAGCCAGCTTCCTTTGGGAGAAACGCCAACCGGTTTCACCAGCACCGTGACTGGCGAGGGTGGGCCTGGAAACTGGAAAATTATTGAAGCCGAAGTGCCCTCGTTGATGGCGCCACTCTCCCCCAACGCCCCCAGCGGGTCCAAGCGCCGAGTGCTGGCTCAATTGTCAACCAACGCAGCGGATGAGCGGTTTCCCTTATTGATTTACAACGATGAGGTTTACGGCGATTTCACGCTGAACATGCGCTTTAACTGCGCGGACGGAAAGGCCGAACAAATGGCCGGCATCGCCTTCCGGATTCAGGACGAAAAAAACTACTACATCGTCAGGGCCAGCGCCAAGGGCAACACGTTCCGGTTTTATAAGTTTGTCAATGGAATGCGCAGCGCACCCATCGGGCCGGAAATTCAAATTCCTTCCGGCGTCTGGCATGAGATGACCGTGGAATGCAAGGGCAACCAGATTCGCTGCCTGTTAAACGGCAAGGAGGCCATTCCTGCCTTGACCGACAACTCCTTCACCCACGGCAAGATTGGTTTTTGGACAAAATCCGATTCCGTCAGCTACTTCACCGAAGCTAGGATTGTTTACAAGCCGCGCGAACCTCTCGCTCAAGTGGCGGTTCGGGAAATGATGCAACGATATCCCAAGCTAATTGGCCTCAAAATCCATGCTTTCGACAGCGAAAACAAAATTCGTCTCATCGCAAGCAGTGACGAAAGCGAAACCGGCAAGGAAGGCAGCGATGTTGAGGAAAATGTCATCCGCAAGGAGATGTTTTACTACGTAAAAGGCGCGCAGAACGTGTCGGTCATCATGCCCCTTCGCGACCGCAACGGAGAAGCGGTGGCAGCCCTGCGAGTCATCCTAAAGGCTTTTCCCGGCCAGACTGAGAAGAACGAGGTCGCCCGGGCCATGCCCATTAATCAACAAATCACCAAGCGGCTTCGAGCCGCTAGAGATTTATACGAATAGCGTCCCTGCGCTCTACGCTACTGCCAATATCCTTCGCGCCAAATATAGCCACCATCCCGTTTTTCCCAGTGCCCCGGCACATACGCGGACGTGGGTGACGGACGCACCTCCCACCGCCCACTGACCCACACCCATCGATCGTTGGAACGGGACCAATGGCCTGGCACCCACACATGATTGGGCCCGGGAGCCACGCCTGAGATTTCCACCGGCTCGGACGGCGGCGCCTCGACCACAACTACTTCTGCCGGATCTGTGTCTCCTGCACCTTCGCGGATGTTTTCACGGTGATACCAGGCGCTTCCAAACATTAAAGCTCCTGCAACAACAGTCAGAATATGCACTTTCATGGCTTTCCTCCGAGATAATGTACCCAGAGACGCCGCAGGAAAAAGTCGGCACGATGCCGCTTTTTCGAATCGGAAATTCCATGAGTAAAATAAAAATACTGGTTTGCTCCCTTGTCAGAATCGTTTTTTCTGCGAAGTTAATTTGAGTTACACAATTCCAACTCTGATAGTTATGCCTGACCAAGCTCAAAAAACACGACCGGCAACTCCCGGCTCCGGCGGGGGCGGCGAGGGTCCAGGTTCTCCCAAAGTGGACAAGCCCAACACCGAAGAATTGCTGAAGCGTATGCGAAAAGTGGATCCCGACCAGGCCAAGCGCTACCGACAGCGCACCGGACAATAAAGGCAAGAGAAACATTTCGACCATGAGCGAAACCCATCGCATCGCAGGTGATTTTTTTTCACTTTTGGAAAAGCATCACCTTCCAATGTTGCGGGGCGAGGTTTCCGCAAACGCTCCGCAACAGACTCAAGCCACGACAGTCTTTGCCTTTCAGTTTGCTGATGGTGTGCTGATGGCGGGTGATCGTCGGGCCACAGCAGGTAATGTGATCGTGACCGACCGTGTGGACAAGGTGATAGAAATTGACGCCGCCTCCCTCTTGGCCATTGCTGGCGTGCCCGCGACAGCGTTTGAAATGGCGCGCGTTCTTCAGACTTCCTTTGAGTACTTTCGCCGCAGCCAATTGCAGCCCTTGAGCCTGCCCGCCAAGGTCCGGGCATTGGCCCGGTTGCTCCGGGACAACCTTCCCATGACCATGCAGGGTGTGGGCGTGGTGGTGCCGTTGTTTGCTGGTCTGGATCAATCGGTTTCCCCACCCAAGGCGCAGGTTTATTTTTATGATCCGCTGGGAGCACAATTCCAGGCAGTCGGCTATGCGGCTTCCGGTTCCGGATCGGTGACCATCCGGAGCATCGTCAGTTTTCAGGAGCATTATGGCACGCCACGCCCTTCAGAAATGAAGCTGCCCGAGGCGGTCCGGTTTGCGTTGCGATTGC
>ERZ869936.2188-NODE-2188-length-11895-cov-6.373142_pt1 | contig 11895 bp, 17 predicted proteins | sample MGYA00520876_ERZ869936 | MGnify/ENA primary metagenome ERZ869936 (study PRJEB32218, sample SAMN09650985) | biofilter metagenome | isolation source: enrty point of leading RO module | place: Saudi Arabia: Thuwal, RO plant located on Red Sea | collected 2016-02-17 ... | reverse complement strand
CGGTTAACTTCACAAACACTTCAACAAACGGAAATACATATTCTTGGGATTTTGGTGACGGTTCAGGGACTGGCACTCAATTTAACCCATCTCATACATATGGTGCTAATGGAGTTTATACTGTGCAATTGATTACCTGTAATATGTGTGGATGTGATACGGCAACTTCAAGCGTAACGATTGTTGGAGTGGGTATAAATGAAAACACATCCAATAAAATTTCAGTTTATCCTAATCCTACAAAAAATAATTTGATTATATCCGGATTGAATTCAGGTGAAAGCAAAACTATTCGCATTACAGATATGCTTGGGAAAATAGTACTTGAAGCAAAAACTTCTAACTCAAGATTGGAAGTAGATTTAAGTCTATTTGAAAACGGAATTTATCTATTAAAAATAGATGGATATGACGTAGTGAAAGTAGTAAAGGATTAAATAATAAGAAACCTCTATAAATTAAAGGTGATACGATTTGCGTCACCTTTTTTATTTACTTTTGGAGCGCTGAAATGAAAAGTAAGTTTAGTTTTTTTGTTAAGTCAACCATCACGTTTACATTCCTTGTAATTATTGCAGGTGGTGTGGTTCGGATGACGGGTTCAGGGATGGGATGCCCGGATTGGCCAAAGTGTTTCGGATATTATATCCCTCCTTCACAACAATCAGAAATTGAATTTCAGCCGAATCATGCTTATCAAAAAGGGCAAATGATTTTGCATGATAATGCCTTATATAAAGCAAACGAAAACTTTACTTCTGCCTCTGAACCAGATTTAAGTAATTGGACATTATTTGAGGAACATGATTATACTATTTACAACCCTACTCACACTTATATCGAATATATAAATCGTTTGTTTGGAGCCTTACTAGGTCTTTCAGCTCTTCTGTTGGTTGTTTCTTCTTTTAAGCATGGCAAGAAAAATATACTGCTCTCAGTTTTTGTTTTATTTATGATTGGCTTTGAAGGATGGTTGGGAGCATTGGTGGTAGAAAGTGTGTTATCGCCTGTGAAAATAACGTTACACATGCTTACCGCATTTTTTATTTTAATGACGTTGATGTATTTACTTTATCAATTTTCTGATAAAACAATTGAAGCCGGTAAGAAAATAAAATGGTTAAGCATTGCTATAATTGTTCTTACACTCATTCAAGTTTTAATGGGAACACAAGTAAGAGAGTTTATTGATGAGATTGCTTCAACTACTTCTCGAGATAATTGGTTAGCTAATCCAAATACATGGTTTTATATTCACCGAACCTTTTCGTTACTTCTTTTAGCAATAACGATTTGGATGTTTTTAAAACTTAAAAAAATAAATGAGCAAAAAGAGATAAGTTTGATTTTAGCTATTATGGTGTTTAGTACAGCTACAGGAATTATTATGTATTATTTTGGAGTACCGGCTATTATGCAGCCTGTTCATTTAGTGTTGTCAGCTTTTTTGATTAGCCTGGAAATGAATTTGTTTTTAAAGTTGAGGTAATCTACTTCCACTTGAAAGTTTCGACCATGTGGTATATATCTTCTTTTAGAAAATCTAGCACAGGAGCTAAAGAATCAGCGTTTGGTTTAGAATCAAAGTACAAAGAACCTCTAATAAAGTGTTGTGTGCTGTCTGTCAAGTGAAACTGGATTGAGGAAGCCACATTGCCGTCTATTTCGTAAACGACTCCATACACCTTTAAAGAGTCATCTACCACCATGTTTTCTCTTATGTCAGTTGCTTTTACTATGTGTTTTTGAGTAAAACTTCTAGAATCTTCAGTATAATCTCTCAGGTTGTTTTCTACTTTTTTGTAACTCAAATGTAGCCTTGCATGAAACCTTCTGTAATCAATATTAAACCAACATGGCTCAGTTTGATTTTGGTAGTAGCTAATAGCAGAGTAAGTTGGCGCTTCAAATGTAAACGGGCAATCTTTGTCGTACTTTACATAGTTTTTCTCAGGTAAATCTATTCTAAAATATCCTTTTGGCTTAGGAGTATATACTTCTTCCTCACAGCTCCAAAACGGAATAAATAATAACAATAAAAAAATCTTATTCAGCCTCATTTTCAATGGTAAGTTTTATTCGCTTTATTTTTCTATTGTCAGCTGATTCAATAGTAAAAAGGTAATTATTAAATTTTATTTTCTCTTTTACTCTAGGGATTTTTCCGTTCTGCTCAATTAAAAATCCGGCTAATGTATCGGCACTATCTTTTTCTTTTTCAAAATCGTTACCATCAATATCAAGCACTTTGTATAAGTCTGACAGCATCACTTTACCGTCAAAAATATAGTTGTTATCATCTAACTTGGAGTAAACAATATTTTCATCATCAAACTCATCACTAATGTCTCCTACAATTTCTTCTAAAATATCTTCAAGAGTTATAATTCCTTTAGTACCACCGTATTCATCCGCCACTATAGCTAAATGCACTTTTCTGTGCTGAAAATCCTTTAGTAAGTCATCTAACTTTTTAGATTCAGGAACAAAAAAAGGTTTTCTTAGAATTTGATGCCAGTCGTAATTAGTATTTTTAAAATGTGGAATTAAATCTTTGATGTATAAAATTCCTATAATGTTATCATTGGTTTCTTGATAAACCGGAAGTCTTGAAAATCCTGCATCTAAAACATATTTCATTACTTCTTCAAAAGAGTTTTCATAATCAATCGAAAAAATCTCTGTTCTCGGAATCATGATTTGGCGAACAGTTGTATCTCCAAACTTTACAATGCCCTCTAAAATCTTTTGCTCTTCTTCTTCGTTAATGTCTGAAGTTAATTCTAATGCATTAGATAGGTCTGACACAGAAACATTGTGTCCTTTCTTTTTAAATTTTCTATCAATAAAAGAAGTTGAAGAAACCAATAATGAACTAAACCCTTTAAATAGAAAAGATAATACTACTAAAGGTATTGCCATTAATTTGATAATTACTGTCGCTTTTTTTGTGGCAAAAACTTTTGGTAATACTTCACCAAAAAGTAAAAGGATGAATGTAACCACAACTACCTGCACAGTAAATTCAAGAAGATGGTGGTTGCCAAAATCAATAAAGCTATTCATAAAATAGGCAGAAACCATTACAATAGCAACATTTACAAAATTGTTGGCAATAAGAATAGTTGCTAGAAGTCGTTTAGGTTTTTCTAATAGCGAAAGTGCTTTATTTCCATAATTTGTTTCAGATTCTTCCAGCTCTTGCATCTGAGCAGGTCCTAACGAAAAAAACGCCACTTCAGAGCCTGAAATTAGCCCTGAACATATAATAAGAACAACCATTATCAACAAAAGCAATACATGCTCCATTGATAATGGTTGAAATATAATCTCTAGAAATAAATCGGTCTGGGGAGGTTCGTCCAAAATTTAAAAAATTAGTTAGACTTAGAATGGTAAGTCATCAATTGGGTCTGATGAATTATCCACAGCATCACTAGTGGCTGAAGAGCTTTCGTAACTATTACCAGAATCATTGTCATTAGATGACTTTGATGACATCATTACCATATTATCTGCTACTACCTCTGTAATGTATTTTTTTACACCATCGCTATCCCAACTTCTGGTTTTTAGTTTCCCCTCAATGTATACTTGATTTCCCTTTTTTAAGTATTTTTCTGCCACCTCTGCAAGTCCTCTCCACAATACGATGTTATGCCACTCTGTTTGTTTTACTCGTTCTCCTGTTGTTCGATCTTTGTATGACTCTGATGTTGCTAATGGAAATTTTGCTATTGTAGAACCACCGTCAAGGTGTCTTACTTCTGGGTCTTTACCTAAATTTCCTACTAAAATTACTCTGTTTACTGACATAATTGTACTTGATTAAAATTTAACTTAGTTGATGTTTCGTTTAACAAAGATATAAATTAAAATTCATATTTATTCACATAATTTTCTATCAATTTTGGTATACCAAAATTGATAAAATCTTCTTTGTAAATAGTTATGTATGAATTATTTTTTTGAAATCGTGTGACTTTAAAATGCACAAAAATGGCTTCAATTTTTTGGTGGCTTAAAATATGCTTAAAAGGAGCAGAAATAGAAATTAGGTTAGCGTTTTTAAGGTTAAAATGAGAAATGGGTTTCTCAATACTTTTTTTATCAGACAGGGACTTTTTTTCTTCTATCAGAGGGAACTGATAGAGGCCTTTCCAAATATCATTTTCAGCTCTCTTTTCTATTAAAATTTCTCCTTTCTGGTTTTCCAGAATGCAATAAATGAAATAGCGGTTGGTAATTTTTACCTTCTTTTCTTTAGCCGGTAATTCATGCACTAAGTTATTCTTAAAAGCAAAGCATTCACTTCTAAAAATGCAGTTGCCGCAATCGGGATTTTTAGGCGTGCACTGCAAAGCTCCAAATTCCATCATGGCTTGATTGTGGTTGCCTGGATTTCTTTTGTCTAAAACTTTATAAGCAACTTCAACAAACTCTTTTTTACCTCTGCCTGTATCAATAGGAGTTTTAATACCAAATAGTCTTGCTAAAACTCTAAATACATTTCCGTCAACAACAGCTTTCGGCTCACTGTATGCTATTGAAGAAATAGCGCTTGCGGTGTATTCGCCAACTCCTTTGAGCTTTATAATATCTTCGTAGGAAGTAGGGAACTTACCTTTATATTCCTTAACTACTTGCTTAGCAGCAAAATGCAAGTTTCTGGCTCTAGAGTAGTAGCCTAGACCCTGCCACAATTTTAAAACGGCATCTTCTTTTGCATTGGCCAAGTCTTTTATGGTGGGAAAGTGTTCCACAAATTTTTCATAATACTCCCAACCTTGATTTACTCTGGTTTGTTGAAGAATAATTTCAGAGAGCCAAATTTTGTAGGGATCATTAGTAAACCGCCATGGTAATTCTCGTTTGTTTTGCTCGTACCATTTTGCTAATTCACCTGATAAATTCACCGTTTCGTCTTTTTTCAAAAATCAAGAATTGTCAATTACGCAAGTAAATGAAAACCCTTGTTAAATCTATTATTAAGTAAATATAATTATCAAAACTATATGTATGGAAAAAATGACCGATAAAATAAAGCAAGAGATATTTCTTGAATTAGAAAGAGTACACACCAGTTTAATTGGCATTTTGGATAAGTATAAGGATTATGGGTTGGGGGTTATTCGGGCTAATAGGACAATTGAGATTGACGGAGATTGGGAGTATGGGTTTTCTTGTGTAACCGCAGAATCAAGAGATGTTGTTATTTCTTCAAAGAAAAAAATTGGCGAAACGTATTTAAATCACAAGAAGAAACAGCCCCAAAAATGATATGCGTAAAAGGAGTTCTAAAGTTGATTTGAATGTTGTTATCAACCTCTCTTATTGACATTACAACTACGCCTTCATTAGTGGGATTGTAAGTAAATGTCTTTCCTATCAAATCTTTAAGTGTATTCTCCATAAAAGATTTTTTTACCAAAAAAATAAATTAACTAGTCTTATAGAAAGTTGAGCAAACCTTCTTAAATCAATTATCCGTAACTATTTTAGGATTAGTAAAGTCAACAGGTGGTAACAATGCATTACCTAATCCAGCCTTTAACATTAATCCAGCAAAATGCTCTCTTATAAAAGGAAAAATAATAGCCCCACCATTAATATTTCCAAATTCTTCTAAAGATTTAATTTTGCTTTCCCCAACTTGTTCAAAAACACCAACCATAGAAATTACCGCTTCTATTTGTTTTTTATCATCTCCTGTTTGAACATAGGTTAATGTTTCTTGCACAAAAACTTCATTGCCTTTTACATTTACTCCTAGATTAATATCAGAGGTAGACTTTACTCTACTCTGTTCCTGAATTAGCTGTGCTTGTCTAACAAAGTTGCTTTGTAGTAAAATTATATTCTTTACAAGAAACCCTGATTCTGTATTGTTTTTTTCTTTTTCCATAACTTATGCTGCAAATAGCAATTCTTCTTTTTGATATTTGTTGCTCTCTATTTCTATTAATTCGTCTGGCTTAGAATCAATAAACTCTAAATCATCCTCTTGTACTTCTATATTTTCTACCGATACACTTATTAAGTTATTTTGGGATATATTATAATCAAATATTTCAGAAAAATTTTGATTAATGTCATTAAAATGATTTGAAATTTCCATGAAATCATTTTTTCTTTTAGAAAGTAATGAAAAAGATTGATTTAGCATGTTATTAACTAATTCATTAGAAGAAGGTAATTTTTGATAAATATGATGTATTTCATCTAAACCTTTTAAAGTTTCTTTTAACTCAGTAATAGAGAAACACCATCCTTCTTTTTCATAATCAACTTTACTTATCGGAACAATATTTTCTGGAGAAATAAAATGTAAATTATAGTCAGGAAAAGATTGTATAAATTCACTTTCAATTTTATCAGTCAGTGTTAAAAAATCTTCATCTTCCATTAGGTATTTTGGAGAACATTCAATGGTTACCATTTGACCATGTTCGTCAATTTCTAATCTAAACTTAGCCCCATTGTAGTCAGCAACTAATCCTTCAATTTTTTTTATACAAAAATCTTTAACTTCCATTTTAAAACTTTCCTTTAAGCAGCGCAACTATTGTTTTAGCCATACTAATTGAATCTCTTCCTTCTTCATGACCAATTCCGAAATCAGAATAGTCAGCTTTTTCTCTTAATTTTTTAAGATTTTTTATTTCCTTAAAAGTATTTTTTTTCTCTCTAGTTTCACTTTGAAACTCTAATGTAAACAAATTAATTAAATATTGATGAGTTCCTTTTCCTTCCGCCACCCTTTCTTGTTCTATTTGCTCATTGGTTTTATTTAGTTTATTAATCGCTATGTACTTCATGTATTGCACACAACTATAATATGCGCAATGGATAACCGAAGGATAATAACATTTATCTTGTAACATTTGAGCGGACTCAATATTTATTTCTGATTTATTTTTAAGATTACTCATAACCCACAACTCGGCTATATTAACTTATAAAAATATTTAACCCATAACTTAACTTATCAATCATATCAATTGGGTTCACATAAATCGGCAATTGTTGTTAAGCAATCAGATGCCAAATTTGCGATGTCAGGGTCAATTTTATAATCATCATATCTAGCCGTCCAACAATTGTCCTTAAGGGTTTTGTAATCATCCCAAATTTCTTGCAAATATTCTTCTACTAAATCAAGTAACACCTGATGTTTATTGAGTTCCGAATCTTTAGATTTCGCATCTCTATAATACGACTCAAAACTATTGTATTTTTTAATTTTTCCATTGACTGGACTCTCATATTGATTAGGAAATAGTTCTGCCTTTACATAATGAAGTGCAGAATAAAAAGCAGTTGTTACCTCCCAATCATAAAATTTAGCATTTGATGAGCTTTGTAAAAAACTAAAAGCTTTTTTATTGTGTCTTGCGTGACTTAGGGGCATACTTAAAAAAGAATCCATCAGAAATGATACTATCTTCATTTAAATTTTCTGACTCAGTTTTAAATGAAAAAGAAATTCTAAAAATTTCTGATTTTATTAAGTTGTTAATATCTCTCATTTTTTCATAAGCTTCAGCTCTTTGTGAACGATTGAGATATTTCTTTTTATTCACTATTATCAAGGATTCATAACATGTAATATTATGAACTTTGATATACATGTTTTTAGGAGATAAGTTATTCTTTACTTCATGAAAATATTTTTCACTGATTTCAAAAATTTTTATCAAATTTTCATTAAGTGCAGCCTGTAAAACTCTCTCGTGTCTTGTAATTCCTTTCATAATACCATCTTGGTGGGCATCAATTAAATCATCTGGCTCTGACTGCTGTTTTTTCTTTTGGACTTGGGAGTGTATCCAATCAGTGTTGTCAATTGACATTCGTTCTTGAACAACTATTGGGTTAGTATTCATAATTCTAGGTAGATTAAGTAAATAATCCATTTAGTATAAATTGAGTTTTGAGGCTCAATTTTCCACTTCATACGGCAAATATATTATTTTGTTATACACCAAAATAAAAAAAATGTTAATTTTTTTGTAATTATCTTATTAATTACTAGGTATTTATACGTAAAATAAAATATTTATTTCGTTTTAAATCAGCAACTTACAATAAGTTATACAACCTATTATAAATTACACCTTTTAACAAGAACTAAGCTATTTTATTTATTACAAGTAGCAGTACAATTTACAGTCCCATAATTATTACCATATAAAATATCGTCCATTTGGTAATTTAATGTTAGAGTATTTCCATCTAAAAAACCTGTGGCTCCATTATCCATATCCCAGTAATAGTTTGACTTATCAGGAATAGCAGATTGTGCATTTATTTTTAATGACTTACCATCAGTTGTTGAGCCTATCATGCTAGCCGTTCCGCCTAGTATAGAGTTTATCCTAACCGTAGTATTTCCAGTAGCAACTATTGTAATGGTGTAATTATCATTCCCGAGTCCGTAACAACTTTCTGTTACGTTATATGTCCCCTCCATTAATGCACTTGGAAAGATACAGGTACCATCATCTTTCTTTGCTTTTTCATTATAGTTGGTGGCTTCTTTATCAATACAGCCCTTTTTCTTGCAGCTAAAAGTTGCTAAACTCACAGCTAGTAATAGTAACGATACTTTTTTCATGTGTTAAAATTTAAAAATTAAAACCAAATATACACCATAAAAAGATACACCACAAATGTTGTAACCATAAAAATATATTATTTAGACTTTCAGCCAATGAAAAGGATTGATGATGTACTTAAAGACATAGGCAAAAGGCTAGAAAAATTAAGAGTTGACAGTGGCTATACCAGCTATGAAAATTTTGCTATTAAAAATGATATGTCACGGATGCATTACTGGCGGATTGAAAAAGGAAAATCAAATATGACCATCAAAAGTCTTTTAGTCATATTAAATATTCACGGAATAACTTTAGAAGAGTTTTTTTCAGACAAACACAAAGTTAAATGAGAAAGTCCTTAAACACTTATGTGTCCGTCATATTAGAAAATATTTCGTTTTAGATAGTGAGTCAGAAGAAAAATAAAAAAGCTGGATTAAAGCTAGTGTTTTTTATCCCAGAAGAAAAAATGATAGCTTACTCTTCTTACGGCATGTATATTGAATATTGTATGAAGAGGGGTGATAAAATTCCCACAAGATTAATATACAAATTGCTATCCTTTATTGACATGAATAATAGTGATGTAAAAAATGTTGCTAAAAAAATATTAAACACGTCTCTATTGAACGAATCCGAAAATAAAAAGGCTAAGATAATTTCCCAATTAATTAATTCAACTATTGATTTTGAATGCAGGTTAAAGGAAAATAAAACTGAAAAATATAACCTACAAAACCTGATTAATTATTGCACCGTATTTACTGATGAATCTTTAAACTATAATAAAAAAGAATTAGCCACCTACATTCATAACAGAGTTTTGGAGTATTCCTTAAAATTACCAAAGACTAGACAAAAGTCATTTAGTAGGTATATGAGGTTTGCTATTACTGGCAGAATAATACATCACATGTATCAGAAACTTCATTTCACTGAGAATCCTACTAACAAAATTTTACAAGATAAAATCAAATATTCTATTATTGAATCTTAATCAATAAGTCTGATAACCATATACAGAAAAAATAATTTCGGTTTTCTGTACCTAAAGTTTGGAGGATAAATTTCCCCTATCCTTAGTTTAATCCATACCTATACCAAACTATATTTACTAAACTAATTACAGATATATCTTTTAATAGCACCTTACTTAAGTAACTGACTATTAAGTCTTTGGCATTAAATTAGCTGATAATTACAACATTATTAAAAGCAAAAAGGTAGGTCAATACCGCAAAATATTCAAACCTACCTTTTATAAAGAGTAATTTATGAGAGTAAAAGTAAGAAAAAAAGATGAGAGCATCAACGTTTTTGGTGGTTTAAATTTTATAAATAATCAGGTTAAAAAATTAAAATTAGCCGAGCATATTGACAATTTTCTTGGTAAGCGAAAGGCTAATTCAAAATACACTTACAGTCAGGTGCTGTTAAGTTGGGTTAACTCAACATTTTGCGGAAATAAAAAGATATTTCAAATTGAATCTATCAGAAAATATTTAAACCTATTACCTAACCAAGTAATTCCAAGTCACGACACAATTGGAAGAGTTTTTAAATCACTTAAAGCTAAAACACAGAGCGAAGAAAGTATAGGCATTAGAAAGATGGTAACTAATACAACTAACTATAACCAAAAGTTAAATAATTTTTTAGCATCTACACTTAACCTAATGGGTATCCTAAAAAACAAACAACATATTTTAGATATAGACACAATAGTACTACCAACTACGGTTAATGATGCAACATTATCATACAAAAAAGATATTGTTGGATATAATCCTTGTGTGGCATTTATAGATAAACTTTGTGTAGGGGTTGAGGGAAGGTTAGGAAATGTATCTCCAAAATATAAGATACTTGATTTCTATAAAAAAACGATTAAAAATTTAGAAAAAAACAACATACAGGTAGATAAAATTAGAATTGATGCTGCTGGGTATTCAGCAGAAATATTTGACTACTTAAACTCAACTGGCAAACAGTATTACATAAGGGCTCACCGAACTGTTAAACTCAAAAATCTATATAATAATACTAATGAGTCGGATTGGCAAAAAGCTGAAATGGAGCTCTCCGAATACTGCGGTGAATACTTATTTTATTCTGTGGAGCATGAACTTTATACTGGGTTGAAATGCAGATGTGTGATGTACAAAAAACTTAGAAAAAGAGAAACGGTTCAATGTATAATTACGAATGATATGGAGAGTTCTGATGAAGAAATAATCCGATTATATCTTGACAGAGGAAATAGTGAAAGAAACTTTGATTATCTAAGAAATGATTTCGGATGGAAATATCCACCATTTTCAAATCTGGCAGAAAACACTGTATTTTATATTATGGCAGCTTTTTGCAATAATTTATACCAATATATACTAGAAGTTTTTTCAAAAAAGACAGAGGGTATAAAAACAACGTTTAGACTAACTACTTTTATCAGAAAGGTTATAAGGTTGGCAACCAAAACCTTTAATAATAATGTTATTGAAATAAGAGATGTTGTCCAAGATATAGATTACAGTATGTTAATGACATAAAAACACTATATAATTTAATGCAACCCTATTTCGCAAGAATAGGGGAATGGGTGCTGGAAAATTTTTAGGTTCACAACTGCCCAAAATCATCTTTTATTAAAATAAATTAAATTTTATAAAATGTGTAGACCCTTACAAAATATTAATTACTCTACAAAACGTACTACTTGCGTAATTGACAAAGAATAAGAAAAAATTTTGTTATCGAAATAATAACACTATATTTGCAGCCCGAAAATTTAAGAGGTTGAATTTTAATTAGTTAAATTTATTATAGATATGACAAAAGCAGACATTGTTGCAGAAATTTCGAAGAAAACAGGTGTAGAAAAAGCTGCTGTACAAGCTACAGTTGAGTCTTTTATGAAAACAATAAAAGAATCAATGGTAAAAGGAGAAAATGTTTATTTGAGAGGATTTGGAAGCTTCATTATTAAAAAGAGAGCTAAAAAAACAGGAAGAAATATTTCTAAGAACACTACAATTATTATTCCTGCACACAACATCCCTGCATTTAAACCTGCTAAAACTTTCTTAAATAAAGTTAAGCAGAAAGTGAAATAGTAATTGAATGGCAAAGCTTAGCAAACAACAATACGTTGCCATTGCAGCAGCCATTCTTATTATCGTTCTTTTATTATTGTTGCCCAGAAAGGTTCTTGACAAGAAAGATATCGTCAAAGACCAGTTGGAAGAAATAGACGCTAGTCATAGCCATGACTTTACTATTCAGTCTTTAATTG
>ERZ869936.2187-NODE-2187-length-11898-cov-5.486363_pt1 | contig 11898 bp, 7 predicted proteins | sample MGYA00520876_ERZ869936 | MGnify/ENA primary metagenome ERZ869936 (study PRJEB32218, sample SAMN09650985) | biofilter metagenome | isolation source: enrty point of leading RO module | place: Saudi Arabia: Thuwal, RO plant located on Red Sea | collected 2016-02-17 ... | reverse complement strand
TAATGCCACAGCAGCCGCTGGTGCAGTAACAAACTCAAGAGCATATGTTTATACCGAGATCACAGCATTTGGAGAAGAAGGACCACCATCTACAGTTACCACAAGCGATATTGTGGATGCTGCTAACGGTGCCACTGTTACTCTTTCCCTTCCCGCAGCAAGCAGTGGATCTTATAACATTTCTAAAAGAAGAATATATAGAACCGATGTAAACGGTATATTTAGATTTGTTAAAGATGTTTCTGGAAGTTCAGCAGGGACAACTACAGAGGCAGTCCTAGACGACTCACTCGGGGAAGAAATAGAATCAACCGACAATCTAGCACCACCAGACGACACATCAGCAAGCCATCCAGATGGTCCAATGCTAGGTATTACTGCTATGCCCAACGGTATTACAGCAGGCTTTAGTGGTAACACATTATTATTCAGTGAGGCTTTTCTACCGCATTCATATCCGTTAGCTAACCAAATAACAACCAAGGATGACATTGTGGGTATTGCTTCAATAGCATCAGGTTTATTAGTAACAACAAAAGGTAAGCCCTTATTAGTATCAGGTACGGATCCTTCAGCCATGGCAATGGTTGAGATCGATGCAAACCTACCTAATAGTAATAAGCGTTCACTTGTTGACATGGGTGAGTATGCAATCTATTCCTCTCCAGATGGATTAGTATTGGCATCAAACTCAGGCATCAACCTTGTTACTGAACAAATCTTTACAAGAGATCAATGGCAAGACTACTATCCTTCTCAGGTAGAAGGGTATGAGTACGAGGGTAAGTATCTTGGCTTCACATGGGATGGATCTAATTCAAACACAAAGAAAGGGTTTATCTTTGATCCACGAGGAGGCAAGAATGCTTTTGTAAATTTAGACTTCTATGCACACGCTGGATATAACGACAGAGAAGAAGATGAGTTGTATTTAGTAATAGGTGGCACACTCAAGAAGTTTGCAAGATCAGCAAGTAAGAGAACCTATTCATGGAAGTCTAAAGAGTTTTACACCAATAGACCTATATCACCGGGTGTAGCGAAAGTAAGTGCTGACTCTTACAACAGCCTTACATTTAAACTTTACGCAGACGGTTCACTAAAACATACCCAAACCGTTACCAACAGCAATATCTTTAGATTACCCGGAGGTTACCAAGCAAAAGCCTTTCATATAATCCTTGAAGGAACAGACCCCGTAAATGAAGTCTGTGTATATGAAAGTCCACAGGAGATCACCTAATGGGTAAAGTAAGAGGTACCTTTGTTGTACCAAGGTCTTTTGATCCAGAGGCGAAAAGATTTGCTACCATTGTTAATGACTCTATTTCCCAGATCAAGGGGGAAAAAGGAGATCCGCTAGATGCTGCTGTAACCTTCAGAGATTTAATTGATACCGGGATAGCCAAAAGAGATATTAAGATTGGTTCAACGGGTAACATTGTTGGGACTAACTCTATCAACATAGTACCCGGGGATGAGGAGGTCTTAGATACCCCCGCAGTACCTACAGGATTAAGTGCAAGCGGTGCTTTTCAAAATATTATTATTGAGTGGGATGATCCAACATTTTTTGGTTTCTCTCATGTAGAAATATGGGCAGCCACATCAAATAGTTTTGCGAATAGATCATTCGTTGGTCAAACCACCGCTAATGTTTTTAATCATCAAGTCGGAACTAATCAAACAAGATATTATTGGATCCGTCATGTAAACACCCAAGGGGTTGCAGGTCCATTTAATTCAACAACAGGAACACAGGCAAGCACCACATTAATTAACACCGCAGATATTAATGATGGATTAATCACCGCTGCTAAGTTAGTAGACGGTGCGGTTACTGAGGTTAAAGTTGCAACAAGTGCGATCACTGAAACTAAGATATCAAGCAATGCGGTTACATCTAACAAGATAGCTGCTAACGCTGTGGTCGCAGATAAGATTGCAGCTAACTCAGTTACAGCCGCCAAGATGGTAGCAGGTACTATCACCGCAGCATCAGGTATTATCGGTGATCTAGCAATATCATCCGCAAAGATTATTGACGGTGCGATACTTAATGCCAAGATTGGTAATGCGGCAGTGGATTCTGCAAAGATCGCTAGTGCTGCTGTAACCACCGCAAAGATAGCGGATGCGAACATTACATCAGCAAAGATAGCCGATGCAAATATTACAACCGCAAAGATTGCTAATGCTGCAATTACAAATGCAAAGATAAATGATTTAAGTGCAGATAAAATTAATGCTGGAACTTTAAATGCTAATAGAATTGCATCTAATACTATTACAGCAGATAAAATAAATGTAACTGATTTAACCTTAGAATTTGACGCCGCAACTGTAAGCGGCTCCACAATCGGTAGTTGGCAATCAAACCAAATGCGACTAAGGCTAGTTGCTGATTTAGGAACTGAGCCCGGTGTTTATCATATTATGTGTAGAGTCTTTGGTGGAAGTGGACAAGTTAAAACACTATCTATAGTTGCAGGTGATGGTACTTATGGTGCTGGTTCTAGCTTTGAACTAAGAAATGACTTTGCTTATAGTGATGGCACTTCGCCAACAATACCTACTGCTGATCAAGGATATGCACAATATCATTCAGGTCAGTCTCAATATTGGTCAGCTATTGATAGATTTGATAGCACAAACGAAATGGTTCAAAAAGATTTTATTGTTCGTAAAGTAAGTAACACTAGCAGAACTTTAAGATTATTTATTCTTGCTCAAGGAGATGGAAGCAATAGACAACTAAGCAATGTTCAATATGGGGTTTATAGGTTCTCAGAAATATAATGGCAGTACATAATTTTAATTACACATATGAATATGTTGGCGTTAAGACAATGCCACGAAGTCGTGAAGATGATACACAGATTGTTAGAGAAGTTTGCGTAGCAGTTACTGCGGTAGATCAGGCAGATAGCACACAAACAATGACAGAGAATATGTATTCCCCGTTAGAGGGTGTTTATTCTTATAGACATGATGGTTTACCAGAGGGCTTTATAAATATAGATGATGTTACTGATGCTAAAGTTATTGAGTGGTATCAGAACACAGTTAACACTGACGATTTAGATATATATTTTACATGGCAGATCTACGGTCCAGAGGAAGTAGCACCGATTGCAGAACCGTCTAATTAGTAATATAAGGCTACATTATTGTTAAATTTAATGGTATCTTACAATGAGAATGCTATCTCTAGTTGATGTACGATTATATTGGGATGACATCCTTCCCGGTATTATAAAGATCAAGGATGAGTCACAGCCGGAGTGGCGTATTGAGGATGTCTATGCATCATTAATAGCTGGAGTAGCGGAGCTATATGTGGATCTCAACCAAAGACCACGACATAGCTTTATTATATTGCAAGAGAAACCTTTGATCTTTAAGCCGGGTAAAAGTTTATTAGTGTGGATTGCCTTTGATGAAAGGGCAGAAGCAGCAAAGAAATATATGGATGAAGTAGAAACAATAGCCGAAGAGAAAGGATGTTCCAAGGTAGAATTCTGGACACCATGGGAAGGCTTAGTTAATTCTTTATCTATAAGAGGATATAAACTTAAATATCATATAGTAGAAAAGGAGATCTAATGTCAGGAGGAGGCGGAAGCACCAAAATTAAAGATACAGCCGCACAGAAGTCATTGGCTAGAATAGCGGCACAAAGATTTAATCTTTATCAACAATACTTTGTACCTTTGGAGAATCAATTTATCTCTGATGTTCAGGCATTAAAAGACCCATCAAATTTTGAGAATGTGGCTTCTTTTGTAAATGCAATACAGCAACCAGAGTTTCAAGAACAAAGAAGACAATTAACTCAGCAGGCTTTTCAACAAGGAGTTGATCCTACATCGGGTCAGTTTGTTGGAAGACAGGAGTTACTATCTCAGGCACAAGCAAGAGGTCTTGGTGTAGGAACAGCCGAGGGTATGTCTGGTCAGGTTGATAGATACTATCAGGGGCTACAAAACATTATAGCTCTCGGAGAAGGTCAGGCTGGTCAAGCAATGTCTGGTCTTGGAGATGTTGGAAAAATAGCACAACAAAGAGCACAGGCAGAAGCAAAGACACAGTTTGCAAAAGCACAAACAGTACCTGCTGCAATTGGCACAGGTGTTGGTCTTGGCGTAGGGTACTCTCTTGCTGGTGGATTTGGTGGTAGCGGTGGAGGCGACTAATGGCTGATCCCATGACAAATTTTTATCAGGGAGCATCATTGGGATTAATGCCTCAAACCAGAATGTCAGAAGACTTTGGCAGGGGGTATACTCCTATACAAACAACCTCACCTTTCTTTGTAGATCCATATAGAACAGGAGATCAAGCAGCACAAGATACTTTAGCAGATCTTTATGAGGCAGAGTATCAAGATTACCTAAATAGGTTTTTCCCTGTACAACAACAAATGATCTCAGAGGTTACTGATCAGTTTCCGGGACTCAGACAGGAAGAGATAACAAGAGCCCAACAGTCTGTAGCTAAAGCTTATGCAAATATATCTGGTCAACAAAGAAGAAGAATGGGCGGCTTTGGTCTAAGGCAGTCAGAAAACTTTTATAGGGACTTAGAAAGATCACAGGTATCTGCAACTGTAGCGGCTAGAAACCTAGCAGCACAAAGAGCAGACGAAAGAAGAATGGAATTAATGTCTGGAAATATAGGCGGAGCCCTTGGAAACAGAGCTATCGCAACTCAAGGAGGAATAGGTGGCTAGTTTATTAACAACAGGTAGACAAATTAAAGGATCAGCCTTGGCTGGTCTTACATCGGTTGCCCAACAAGAGGCATCTCAAAACATAGCAGAAGAACAACTTAAGCAGGCTAAAGAAGCTCAATCTCAACAGCTTCTTGGCACAGGGCTTGGTGTAGCGGGTGCATATGCGGCACCTAAGATTGCGAGTAGCATGGCTGCAAAAAAAGCAGCAGCAGAGGCTCTAGCAATTAAGACCGGAGAAGCTCAGGTGGCGGCTGGAGTTGCAAACACAGCTGGAGTTACTACACAAGCATCACAGGCAGCTATAGCTACTGAGGTAGCAGCAGCAGAGGGTGCTGCAACAGCAGCAGGCGGAGGAGGTGCAACAGCACTATTAACTAACCCATACACTTATGCAGCAATAGCAGCAGCATTTTTGTTAAAGAAAATATTTGATTAATTATGTCATTTGCAGACGGACTAGAAAGCGGAATTAATTTAAGTCTTAAGATATCTACGCTGCAATTGCAGAAAGAACAAGAAGAAAGGCTTAGAAATCAATATGCATTAGATGCAGTTACTGCACAATCAACAATACAAAAAAATCTTCTAGAGGCTCAAAAAACTGAAGCAGAAATAGATGAACTGAACTATAAAAACACGGATGCATATAGAAAAAGACAGGAAGCTGTAATCGAGTCAAACATGAATTGGAGAGACACTGTAAGTGAAAACATTAGACAAGACACAGCAGAAGGTAAAAAAATTGCAGAAAGAAATCAAAATGTAGAAGATTGGAATCTTGTTTCGGAATTTTTATCAAGTGCACAAAATTGGGCAAGTAACCCTGAGCTAGTTGATGCAAGAAAATCTAATTCTCCAGCCTATCAGGGGTGGCAAAATAACAGCTTAAAAATTATGAGTTACCTAGCAGATCAAGGAATTGAATTAGGAGAATATGCTGACCCTAGATACATGCAGGCAGTTTCTAATCTTTCAGCCATATTAGAGCCGAATGGTTCAGATCTAAACTTAGAAGACACAGACCTTACACAATATTCAAGTGATATTACTACAGTGTTTAGACCAAAGCTTGGGTCTTATCTAGGAAAACAATATAAAGACTCTCAGGGCAACGAGGGTGAAATTATTGATATTAGAATGACAGGAGAATTTCCTGCTGTAGATGATGGCACAAAGGCAATCATTGGAGCAGAATACACAGTGCAGACCGCAAGCGGGGAAAAGAAAAAAATTACAGGGTTCCTTCCAGACAGAGCAACATCAGTGATTACCGGAGAGATAGATCCAACAGATGCAGTTGCAGTTTCTGTAGCAGACCTTATTGATCAAACAGCTGTAGGAAAAACAATTTTTTCAATGATGCTTGATACCCCGGGAACCTTAGAAGTAATGCAAGAAATAACAGCACTTAATTCTTCAAGGTATTTTCCACCAGACCTTAAGTTTGAAAAACTAATACTTGAAACAGCTGAAGAAATCAGAGATCAAAGTAACCTAGACATTGAAGATAAAAAGATTAAATTTGATGTTAAGAGGTATGCACGATATCCTTTTGGTAGCGATGACCAAGCAGACAGGGAACTAGTCCATAGCGGGCTTAGTGCTTTATCTCAAGCATTTGATGGTTTTGGGGACTACCTTGTTACTAAGGATGGTCTTTTAACTTTACCCGAGGGTGAAACCATTGATGGAATTATTGACAAAACAAAAATATCTGTAGAAGAGTCGCTTAGAATTGCAAGATCATCTACAAGAATACCATCTGGTGTACAAGCATCATCAGTGCGATCACCAAGAACTTATGATTTCTCGGTTGGTCAAAATGATTTACTGATAAGTAGAGATGAACCCTCGGCTCAATTTTTACCAAAACTAAGACAACAGTACGGTGATGAAATTATCAATAACGCCATTGAGGATATTAGAACCGAGTTATCAAAAACATATGATGGCGATGTTATGGATAATGACTTTGCATTATTAAGTGAACTTTATTATTACCTAGGCTCAAGAAGGAGAAGATAGTGTGGCAAAGAAACCAATATCCGAGTATGTACCTCCGTTACAAGAAGAAGAGCTAGAAGAAGAGCAACAACAACCCACAGAGCAAAAACCATCTATTGCAAACTATGTTGCTCCTGAAGAAGAAGAGGAAAGACTAGGATCAAAAAAACCTCGTCTTGATTACAGGACCGGTCAATTAACTTTTGAAGACGAACAGGGAGTTCAAAGATCTTCAATGGTCGATGTTCCCTTGCTATCAGATTTTTTTAAAGACCTTTACTCTGGAGCCAAGTCTCTTGTAACAGATATTGGAGAAGGAGCACCATTAGGAGCAGAAGTTTCAGTACCACAAGCACAACAGTCTTTTTTAGGAATAAAAAGGATGGCAGTAGAGGGTTACTTTGCAGAGCTCAGAGGGGAAAAACCAGCAAGCTGGGCAACACAAAATCCACTTCTTATAGGTGATGCCTCTATACTTGCCATGACTCAGTCTAATGAGCTTGAAAGATATCAGTCAGATTCTCAGTATCAAAAAAGAATTAAGGAAGAGGCAATTAAGTTTGTTCAGGAAAATCAAAAAGAGTATGACAGGCTTGCAAGGAAAATAGAAAAAGCATACAAAGATGCTGATGTGAGCCCTAGAGCGGCAGCAATGGCTCAGGGTTTTGCAAGTATAATTCAACAAGGACCTGTACTTTTTGCAGCAGCAGCAACAAGGAATCCTTATTTAGCGTATTCAATGTTGCCAATATTTTCAGCACAAGAGGCTGGCAGATCTTATGTTGAGGCAAGAAATGAGGGCTTAAATTATCAGGATGCTTATAACAACGCAAAGATAAATGGAATTATTGAAGGTCTTACAGAGGCTATTCCAACAGCAAAACTATCTAAGTTATTTGTAAACTCATACAAAAAAAATAAAAATGTTTTAAAGACCATGGCAAGAGATGGTCTGGATACAGCCATAACAGAATATGGTTTTGAAACGGTGAATGAGGTCGGAGAAAAGAGTAAGAGTACCGCTTTGGGTGTGCAAACAGAACTAAGTGAAATTGAGCAAAAGAAAAAAGATACTTTATACAACGGTCCAACAGAAATAGATTTATTTAAATCAATCTCATATAACTCTTTTTGGGCTACGATTGCTGGCAGCGGCTCCGCCATTACCGCAAAAGGTTTGTTTGAGTTATCTCCAGAATTAAAAGACCAGCTTTTAAAGCTTGATCCAAATATGGCAAGGAAGCTGGCTCGGGAAATAGAGAAAGGGGTAAGAAATGCTGACTATCTTGATCAGGCTTTAGAGAGAACCACCCTTGATATATTAAACAGTGGCTTAGATGGAAGCACTAGTATCAATGTTGAAGACTTCTTAACAGATAATTATCTTGCCTATCAATTGGGCGACCCTGCCGAAGAGGTCATTGAGGAAGAACAAATATTAGAAATTAACAATGCCCTTAAGGAAAGAAAAACAGTTGAGCAGGTTGCTAGACCACAAGACCTAGAGGCTGCACAAAAACTATTTGCACCTACAACCACAGAGATAGATCAGGAATCATCTCCAAACATGAAAATGAATTTTGAGGACACCCTGTCTGATTTAGAGATATCAGAAGGTGATGGAGTTGTTAATCCTATCAACGCCAAGGAATTTAATGTACAAGAAAAAGAAGCGATCAAAAATAACATTGTTAACACAAGAAAATTTGATAAGGATGATTTCTTTATAGAGGAATTTACTCCTTCAGATGTACAAGACTATATAGATAAAATTAGAGATTTTAACGAAGTAGAGTCAGACAACTTAGCCACATCCATAGCAATGATGAGAGAGGCAGGTATGCCTTATGAAATAGTTGAAGACATCAATATGTTTGGAATGCTTGGCAACGATGAGAGGGCAGGTCAAGCAAGTAGATTTATGCTCGCTGCATATAATCCAGCATATAAAAATCTCCTGTTTACTCAACTGTCTGGCATATCTCTGAACACAGAATCAGCCAACCAGACAGGATTAGGTTACTCTCTTAGCACCGCAAACATAAACACAACACATGCCTTGGCACATGAGCTTGGACATCATATTGATTATGGTTTCTTCTTTGAGGACAGATCAAGTGCTCATTTTGATAGTCCGCTTTTTGAGGTGCCTGAGTATGAGATAGCGACCCCCTCAGACACTGAAATAGAAACAGTACCAACTAGGTTTAAGGAAAGAACATACAATAATGCTGGCTTTAGGCAGAGAAACCCGGAGCTCATAATTAAGTCTGGAACCAAGGGTCCAATAATACGAGAGGCTTTTAATATTTTAAATAACGATGAACTTGTTAAGCTAAATATAAGGAAGGCATCGGTAGATGGTTCTTATTTAAAAGGAAGAATTCTTGAATACCCAATGAGTTCCTACATATCTACGATGCATGCAATATCTCAGGGTGCTGATCCAGCATCTGTACAGAAACAACTTAGATTTATTAAGGGTGAGATTTTTGCACAAATGCATAGTCTATATTACACTAACAGAAGTTTGCTGGAGGAGTTTGCTCCAGAAACAGTTAAACTAATAGAAAGGATTAACAATGAGATTTCAGTTGACGGATTTGGAAACAAAGGCATCGGAATACTTCGTGCGTTTCGGTCACCCCGTGCCCCTAGAAGTCTATCGATTTCAGGAGAAAGGCAAGACCCTACAACAGATAGAACTAGCGTTACAGAAAGACCAACCGGTGGAGAATTGGCAGAACAGACCGGACCAGAAACAAGGGACAATTTACGATCTCCAATACGAACAAGAGTAGGCACAACAGGTCAATATATAGGAGCACCTGAAGGTGTAACATCTCCCCAAGCTCTTGGGGCTCTAAGAAGAAAAATACTAGGACTAACCGAGGAAGGTGAGGTTGGTAGGTTCTGGTATGAGCAAAGTGCTCAGGCATTGTTAGATGTAACAGGCGGAGATAAAGCAGAGGCAGATCTGTTAGCACAAGCAATAGCAATCACATCTCCCGGTACACCGGTGAGTACAAACATGGTTTATGCTGTGCAGGCATATTCTCAACATAAGGCTGGCAGACCAATTAATACCGGCAGATTTACACAATCAATGAACAAAAAGCTTGAAGCTCTTTTTTCGGGGGAAGAATGGAGTGGGAGAAAAACAAATAGCTTTTATTCAAACATAATAGGTTTTATTGATCCAACAAAAGAACAAGCGGTAACTACAGACCTTTGGATGATGAAAGCCTTTGGTTTTAATACCGAGTCCCCTTCACCAAAACAATATGATTTTGTAGAGCAAGAGGTAGAAAGGATTGCTGATCAGCTAGGCTGGGAACCAAGACAGGTGCAAGCCGCTATTTGGGTTGCCAAAAAATCTCAAGATGAGGGAACCTCACCAGAGGTTGCTAAGTATGACTACAGTGATGCATTAAAAGAAAACCTTGGACAAATTAGCTGGGAGTCTATTCCCGGAGCAACAACCAATCACATGCCAGAGGTTCAAGATGCAACTTACGAACAACTACAGGAATACCATGTAGCAGTATCTAAAGCATTTCTTGATGAAGACGGTAACGACATAATTGCAAAAGAACTTGGGTTATTAACACCGGGTAATTTTGAAGCACCCGGATATTTTGAACAGAATGTAAATCCCGGAACACAGACCGAAGCTGTTCTTGTTAAGAAATATAGGGCACAGAAGGATGAGATAACAGCATTAGAGCCAGCCAACCAAGAACTAGCAGAGGCATACTCAGCTGTTGTTGGCATCTTATTAAAACAAGATGGTGTTGGTTATCACAAACCTTTCTATAAAAAGAACATCGCAAAGAAAGATTTAAATGGTTTTGAAATAAATATTGGCAGACCACTATCTCAACAAGAGACTGTCGCTGTTGCTGAAGCAATTGCACAAGAGTCAGGGAGTACAGAATACAATCCTATTGCTTCTCCAAGGGGAGCAAGAATTATCAACTTTGATTATGTCGGCATTGACAACATTAAGTTTAAATCAATTGTTGAACGAGCACTAAATAGTGTACAATTTGACAATAACGAAGATGTTAGGCTGACACACTTTGCAGCAAACACCGGTTATTTAGGCAACAATTGGGAGGTTGATAAAAATGGCGAAGGTTACTTACGAGATAGCAGACGAATTTCACCCGATCTTCAAAGAAGGGTTGAAAGTCTCGTCAGGCAAATCCAACCGAGAATTCAAGAAGTTGATCAAGACTTCTCAGAACGATATGGATGGACCAGAAATGAATCCATCAACTCCAACTACAGATCAAGACCAAGCGATCTAGAAGCCGAATCAAGAGCACCTGTATATGATGGCGATACATTAGTAGAGCCAGCGTATGTCGATTTTTCAATAGAAGAGATAAACAACATACAAAGAAATTCTTACAAAATTCAACCAAAACTTTTTGAAGACAAAATACCAGAAGATTTTCCAAGAATAAATCTATTTAGAAGAGGGGAGGACAGGCTTGGATCTCCTCAAGTTGTAAGTAATTTTATAATTAGAATGCCTATAGATGATTATCTAAAGCTTACAACACCTTCAGATATGAATATAGAAACCATACGAGAAAGAGGTCCTTCATATAGCACTATTGACTTTGATGCCACACCTTCTACTAGATTTGATCCTCAAGAACAATTGGAAAGCCAAACAGTATTTTTGTCTGTAGATCAGTCTGGAAGGGTTGTTAGTCATGAGGGAAGACATAGATCAGCACTTGCACAAAAAGATGGTGCTCAAACAATACCTGTAAATATTAAATTAGGAGAGTTTGAAGAAAGCAGAAAGGCTTTTGAGTCTATAGCAGAAAGAAAATTTAAGGCTGACGGAGAGGTTCCACAAACTTTAAAAGATTATGGCATTGATATATTAAAGCCTGAAAATTTTGGTGATGGTGGTGTTAGAACCGGCTATGAGTTTGATACAAATAACTACAACTCAGCACCAATTATGGGTAACGGTCAAGAAGCTCTTGCTGTAGCACAGGGACAAGACACAATGTCTCCACAAAAACCAGAGGACTCTGATATGTTATTAGAGGTTCCCCCAAGCAAGGGGTCAAAACCACCCCCATCAGATCCCAAACAAAACAGACAGTTTAGTCTTGGTGATGAAAACTTTTTCC
>ERZ869936.2186-NODE-2186-length-11899-cov-7.335866_pt1 | contig 11899 bp, 17 predicted proteins | sample MGYA00520876_ERZ869936 | MGnify/ENA primary metagenome ERZ869936 (study PRJEB32218, sample SAMN09650985) | biofilter metagenome | isolation source: enrty point of leading RO module | place: Saudi Arabia: Thuwal, RO plant located on Red Sea | collected 2016-02-17 ... | reverse complement strand
TGTTCGAAGCGGACTTTGACGCAATGGCATTCATGTGGGCGATCAACAAGTCCCCTGAAGAGTACAAAGATGACGGTGTGATTGCCCTCCCAGGGATCGGTCTTAGTGATGGATGGGTACCCCAATTCAAGGGGAGGCATGTCTGCTTCTACTTCGACTACGACATTCTCAAAGGGAAGAAACCGAACCAGTTCTATCCAGGGGAGAAGGGGACAAAAGACGCTTTGAAGAAACTAGAGGGGATGGTGGCGTCATTCCAATGGATCAACTGGTCGAAGGGTGACCGTAAACGACCGATGGACATTCGAGACCTGATGAGAATCCATCGTAAGCAAGGAGGAGACTCGCACACGACATTCTTAAAAGAATTGGATAGATACCGAGAGTCCCTACTTGCGAAGAACTTCAACATCGGGTCTACGATTCAAGAGGCAAAGATCGAAAGGTTCGATCAACTCATGGATCATTTCTCCCAGAAGATCGATATCAACCCTACGTTTGAGCGGTGTGTTGCAGCTACATGTGCAACAGTAATATCAGCGAAGCTTCCAGGTGATAACATCTGGATGTTCTTGCGTGGGCCTAGCTCATCTGGGAAGACAACTGTCTTAAACGCTTTCAGTGAGTGTCCACAAACGGTTCACTTGTCCACACTCTCCAAAACCGCATTGGTGTCAGGGAAGCAGTCTGAAGAAGATGCTTCAACCCTGCCCCGTCTGAAGAATAAATGTCTGATCGTTAAAGACTTGACGATGCTCTTGACCGCAAACCGATCCCAACAAGAGGAGACCTTTGGAACATTAAGGGATGCCTATGACTCCGAAATTTCAGTCCCTTATGGCACTGGGGAGTGGAAGGTCTACAAGCAGATAAGGTTCTCTTGGGTCAGTGGCGTTACTGACATTATCAACAAGTTCAACAAGAGTGACGTGGGTGAGCGATTCATCAAGGTTGATATTATGGATGACACCTTCGATGAATCCGAGATGATTCGTAAGGGTCTTCGAAACCTATCCACTGACGACTACTCCGACCATCTCAAAGCTGGATGCCTTGGGTACATCAATCGGTTGTGGGAAAGCGGATTTGAAGACAACATCCGAGACCTCCCCGAGTACATTGAAGATCGACTTATAGCCTTCTCTCAAGTTGTCGAGACCCTTCGAGCTAAGGTTGACCGAGATAGTGAAGGCTCACTTGCCTACCGATCTCGAAGGGCTCTCGGGTCTCGTGTTGCCAAGCAGTTGGGAAAACTGTACCAGATGCTTCGGTTCATTTACGATGTTGAAGAACTGGATGATGAAATGTACGGTCAACTCATCAATAAGCTTGGTCTAGACACCGTAACTTCGATACAAAGTGAGATATGTTTTGAGGTGATGAATCGTCGAACGGGGATCACTGTAAAAGACCTTCGCAACAAACTACAGCTTGGGCAAACCACGATTCAGAATCACTTGAACAACATGCAGGAACTTGGGTTTATGGAGTACGAGTCAGTTTCAAACAACTCCGACAACAAGGGAAGAAACCAAAGTTTGTGGTTACCTTCCCAGGAATTCGAATCGTTATGGAATGAATCTCACTTGGGTAAACCCGCATCCAACAAACCCATGTTGGATCGAATTCGTCGTCCGAAAAAACCGTCTAACAAGTTTTTGAAGTGAAATCATGGCAATCCGACATGAAGCTGAGTTGCGAGTATTCCAAACAGACACCAAGACGGGTCGAAAGGAACTTTTCCACATCCGATTTGAGTTCAACCCGAAGACTCTATCTGAGAACATAACTGCTCGCTCAAACATGGGGCAGATGTTAGCAGGTTGGGTCGGAGTTTCATCAGATGTAATGCAAAACCCATCACCTGAATTCAAACCGTGTTTAGACCCTCCGAGTGTGGCTAGCGACTTAAGGCAACTAGCTTCTCACATTGAGGGGAACCAACTTGTCTGTACTGATATCAGTCGGTACAAACTTTCCCGACCAGTGTTGCTAGACGGATTTGTCAGCGACACGGTCGAATCTGTTACTTTTTCATTGGTGAGTAAAGATGGCTAAGAGGAAGATGAAAGCTAAAAAGGCGTCAAGACCCCCAATGGATGCAGAGGCAGTCCAACATGAGCCTGATGAGACCAGCGAAGCGTTGGAAGAGATTATCTCTCAAGGGGGCGAACCGATTAACGTTGACGATATCTTGGGTAGAATCGAAAACGCAACGGTGTCGGAAGCAGTAGTGAATAAGGTGACTCTCCCGTCAGAGAAACCTGATGTAGGGATCGAGTACATCCCCAACGTCTCGTTGGACGATGATCTTAGATTGGTGATGGATGCGTTGAGTATTCAAACATCCCTCGACCAAGAATTCAGTCTCACACCGGAGATGGTTTTGTTGACTCAAGTTTTGAGAAGACTTGACCGTCTCGAATCGTTGGGAGAAACAGAAGTTACGGTTGACCCCCCTAAGAAGATTCAATGGTAAACAAACCTCGAAGAAACAAGCACAAAAAGAACCTGGAAGACCAAGAAGCTTTCTTGAGCAACATGCGTCTAATAAAAACTGACAACTCAGATGGGACGTGTTCGTACTGCTCAGACCTTAACAGTTTCATCGTCTATCGTTTAGTTGGGGGCGGAACAACAGAAGTTAGATTCTGCCCTCGATGCTTAACTCAACTTGGACTACTGATACAAATAGAAACATGCCCCGATTAACTTACAACAACAAGTGGAACCCCAACACTCAAATCAAAGGGATTGTCAACCATGCCCGAAAAGTGTTGGAGAAAAACTACAGTCTCGGTTTCCAAATGACCTTGCGGCAACTGTACTATCAGTTCGTCAAGGACAACATCTTGGAGAACAAGCAGAAGAACTACAAGAGATTGGTCGACTACATGACCAAGGCGAGGAATGCAGGTCTTATCGATTGGGATCACATCATCGATCGCGGTCGTGACGCCTACTCGCTTTCATCTTGGAGAGACCCACAACACTTCATCGACAGCTTCAAGTCTCGATTCCACATTGACTGGTGGGACGGGCAACCGATCCGAATAGAAGTTTGGGTAGAGAAAGACGCACTCGCCCAAGTGGTTCAACGAGCGTCCAACAAGTTCGATGTGACCTACTTCCCTAACAAGGGGTATGGATCAGTCTCTTCATTTTGGGCAGCAGGACAACGGTTCATCTCTCTCCCCAAAGAAGTTAAAGACGTAGTCATCATCCACCTTGGGGATCACGACCCTTCTGGTAAAGACATGTCGCGTGACATTGAGGAGCGGATCAACATGTACATGACCCCATATCGAGATGAACACATCCGCCCGTCACTCTACGTTGACCGGATTGCCTTGAATATCTCTCAGGTTGAAGAGAAAAAACTACCTCCGAACCCAGTGAAGCTTACAGATTCTAGATCACCAAAGTACAGTGAAGAGTTCGGTCAAGACTGCTGGGAACTCGATGCTCTTGACGTTCAAGACATGATGAAACTCATTGAAGACTCCATCGATTGGTGGATCAAAGATCGCGGGAGCGTCAAACTGATGGACGATCGAAAAAAGTTGGAGAAGGACTACCAGAAGAAAATTGATGCTATCGAATTCTCAGAATTCAACGGTAACGAGTTGTTAGAAGAGATTGTGTTATCCAAGCTAAGAACGGGGAAGACTACTTCCCAACTATCCAAAGCAGTCGGTGTGACTCAGAATAAGTTAACTCCCGTGTTGGAACGTCTTCTAGATCAGAAAAAGATCAAATTAGGGGTTAGGTCTAACGGTCGATCTCAAAGGAAGTGGAAAAAGGTGAAGTGATGAGCAAAACAGTTGAGATGATGGTTACAGTTACAGTTGAACCTCCTGAAGGTGAAACCCTCTCTGACGAGAAGGCAATTGAACTCGCCATGAGTTCAGTGACTCAAAATCATGAAGTGGCTTTTGGTAGGGAGTGTGTGCCTGGACGTTACAACCGTATGACTTGGGCTAAAGGTTACGCTGAAGTTTCAGAAGATGATTGTAAGGTGATCGAATGAACTGACGATACTTAAACCCGTACTTCAAATGGATACCTTGGTTCCTTTTGCTCCTATGTGTCATCTTTCTAGGGTTCCCCATCATCATGTTCAAGTCGACTTGGGATGGAGTCAAAGAAGGGTGAGATAGTTGGACGGCCATTGCTGCGGTGGGTTCCCTGTAATCATCCAACGGAAGAATACTGCTTACGTCGATGACTCATTGAACTGGGGACAGTTCTGTGAGAGTTGTTGGGTGGAAGTCAACGAGCACTATGAAGATTTGTGGCGTGAATATTACCAAGGGAGGTTGTAGTGGCTAAGAAGAAGGGGATCTTTGAAGGGATCAAAGACGGTTGGGAATCTTTTGTGGTAGAACTCAAAGAGGTTTGGTTCTTGGAGGATGAACATGATGCTTAACGACCCTCTTCTAGAAAGAAGACTCGGGCAACTGATAATATTCTTGAGCACACATTTGGGCTCGGGAGTTTTCGCAATGGATATTGAAGGTATTAAGCTAAACTTTTATTGGAAGGTTAAGATCAAAGGCAACTGGACTACCCTCGTAACCTCTACAAATTGTCTTCATCTCCTAAGAATTCACGAAACCGAATTCGAAGATTTGTGTGTGGAGATGACACAGTGGTTTAAACTGCATCTAAAGCGAGAATACCGTGCCAAAAAAGAAGAAGAAGAAGTCTCTAGGTCTCAAGAGACTTAGCACTGATTTTGACAAGTCGGTGGAAGGAACCCAGTGCGATTCTATGTACGACCCATTTTGGTTACTGGACACGTACAAGCTGAACCCAAAGAACGCGAAGAAGCATTCCACTGCTCAAAAGCAAACTCTCTATGAGATGATAGATAGACATGGTTGGCTTGTCCCTTGTCTCGTCAACTTGAAGACCGGTTACTTCGTTGACGGTCACGGTCGAATCGTCATGTGCACCGAGTATGGAATCCCTGCGAGGTGTGCGTTCGGCTGGTGGGATGATTCTCAAGAAGAAGAGATCATCGCACTCTTCGACTCAGTCTCTTTGATGAGCGAACAAGATGCTGAAGCTCACACTTCCCTTCTAAGAAACATTGACAAGCGTGGTGGACTTTTATCGGGTATGAAGAGTCTTGTAGTCTCTCTGAATGAACGAGCGGAGAGCATCAAAGCAGGGAGAGAAAAGCGAATTGCACTCTTAGCATCCAAACGCAAAGAGTTAAAAAAACGAGACACCTCGCTGGACTCTGAAGAGATTCAGAAGGCAGTGGATGAAGACTACACCGAAGACGTTATTTCATCTGCCTTGACCCTGAATACCAACGTTAAGTTTGAAGGTGATGAGAACTACGAAATCCCTCTTTTACTCCCAGAGATGTGTTATGGGTACTACGAGGATGAGTTTGAAAGCCCACCGGAGAAAGCTTGGATACCTGCTGAAGGAGAGATTGAAGAGAACGACATTTGCTGCTGGACGATACGATCATCTCTTGAGTATGAGGAGAACGAAGACGACCCACTCGGTTTCTTATGCTTCTTCACCGATGACAAGCGGTTTGAGACGATCTACGACAAGGTTGATGACATTGGTCTTGGGATCATGAGGCAGAACTTCAAAGCTATGTTTGAGGTGGATTACTCCATCTACTGGGACTGGCAATTCCCAAGGAACCTCTGGTCGATCTACCGTCGTCGTTATGTGTCTCGATACATGCAAGGTCTTGGAGTCAAGATAATCCCCACCATCGTTCGCTCAATCGACCCAGAACGTGACGCAGCGTGGTTGTATGAAACTTTACCCTATGGTGTCACAACGGTCGCCATGCAGGCCAGGATGGTCTCTCAAAACGCAGGACACCAACAGGAACTGATGAACTCATTTATTCAGAGTCTGCGTGTCGCTCACGAGCGGTTGGAGTTCCAGAAGGTCATCGTCTACGGTGGTTTGGATTTCGAGAAGTACCTATACGATGAAGTTCCACAGGGGGTTGAAGCGATCTTCATTGACAGCTACATCAATCGTCGTCGGAAGTATCTAGCAGATCAGAAGAAGAAGCGGAAAGCAGGAGTCGCAAAAAGATAAAACTTACCGCTAAGCTATTGATCTCCTAAGGGAGATGCCGTACATTGGGAGTGTATCTAATGTTCCATTTAGAAAGGATGGACTCATGGGAGAAGGTAGAGCGAATGAAAGAGCAGCGGAGGCCCGATTGAAACCGGGAAGCAAGAAGGCTCGCAGCAAAGCCAATGCGTTTCTGAAGAAGACTGCTCAGAAGAACGCTAAAGCAGCAAAGAAGAAGACCCGATCGCCAAATACCGAACCAGGACAGGGCAAAGAGCGAACCAAAGGTGGTCGACCTGTCACCGGTCTTGAAAGTGAAGTTCGCAAGTCTGACGCCAGGGCACGAGCAGCTAAGAAGAAAACTACCAAGAAAAAGGCAGCACCTAAGCGAGCCACTAAGAAGAAGACAGCAAAGAAGGCTCCTAAGAAGAAGACTGCCAAGCGTAAACGGTAGCGGGCAGCTTGAATTCAAAGGCCCCTAATTAAACCGCAGGTTTTGAGACATGCCAAAGAAGAAATCAAAGCTGTCCCAAGCAGCTAAAGTCTTGGGTTCGAAAGGTGGAAAGGCTCGTGCTGACTCGTTGAATGACGACACCAAAGTCAGGATCGCTCGTATGGGTGGGAAGGCTGGGGGTCGTGGACGAGCCAAGACCAACAAAAGAAAGAAATGAGAAAGGACGGTGATCTTCATCTGATACATAGCTTAGCGTTAAGCTAATCCTGCCTGGAGCACAGGAGACCCCCAGCTTCGATTCTCTGGCTCTCTAAGCCAAACTCTGAACACTCATTAGGCCCTCTGCGTGCAGTACACGCTGAACTCGGGCCTCTCAGGCTTGGTCTTTCCCCCAGAGAAGTAGTCCAAAATACCGGATATCCCAGATATTGAACCTGTAAAGAGACTTTGAGACCTCTCTGAAATCCCGCCAATATCCCGGAGAGAGGGTCTGGGGTTGCTCCGGCACTACACATGCCGAGACGTTGATCTGGGGTAGGCCGGGAATTCTCCCGGCACAAAATTCAGTTCAGGCCGAAAAAATGGGCCACTTATGCGGCCCCATAATTCGTCGGCATCAAGAGAGAAGATAGAACTCGGCCTACCTGTTGTAAACCGTGTGAATGGTTGGATTCGGCATGAGTAAGTTTTTGGTCAAAGATTGCATCGCTTCCAGAAGTCGCTTCCGGCCTCGATTGTTCTTCAACTCAATTTCCAGTTCCGGCCCTCCATGCTGCCAGCAGTTACGCTCTTTGTCATACCCGTGGAGCACTACGCGGCGTATACGGTTCCTACCAAACCCTAAGTCCCATTGAATGGAAATACGACGATCTGCATCGTAGTCATCGATGAAAATCCACACACCGGCATCTTTGGTGTTGTACGGTCGATAAACCGTACAAATCGAGTATGCAGCATCTTCGATGATCTTTGCCAAGTCAGTCAACGTTAACTGAACCGGCACTTCACTGTACTTACGTATTTTGGTTACCATGTCGGCAAGCCTCTTTGAAATACTTACGTGTGATTCCTGCGGCACCTTGTGGGTGGCAGACTCTGAATGTGCCCGTGTCGGTGACACGAACAAACCGGCTCAGTTCACGATTCGCTCAACGATGTCCGGCACTTCAACCAGTTCGTCGTATTCTGAGTCTACGAGTTCTCCATCGGCATAGACATCAATTTGAAACATAAAAACCTCCAATTGAGAGAGAGAGAGATGTGTTCGGCACTTGCTGACCATCGGATCAGGGTCTCTTTCGAAACCCCTCACCGGCATTCAGCCTACTTGCGTGAAGTTCGCTTCCGATCATGGCGATTATCATGGGATGGCATGACGACGGCACCCTGTTTCATAATCTCCTCATCTTTGGCGAAGATTAAGATCGGTGCATCTTTGTCGGCAGAGTGAATCTCCAAGACTCGCTCTTTATACCATGCCTCCATCGAACGGCTCATTAGTTCAGGGCTGACCAGGAACTCAACACGGCCTTCAGACTTCAGATCGTCCATCCAATCGAAGTTAACACCCTCAGCCTTGCCACTGATGAACGAACCATTGGCACAGAAATTGACGAATGTAATCGGCTCAAACATCTGAGCGAAACTCTGAGCCTGCCCATACACGACGTTGTCGGCAGCTTCTGGGATCACTTGTTCCCATTTGGGGAATCGTCCCTCCACAAACGGCTCTTTCCAAGACTTCGATTCCTCTTTCCGACAATCACGACCCCTCCAGCATTTTGTTGCCAGCGGCGTGTTGGTAGTCTGAACAATCTCAATGACCTTTCTAGGATTGCTGGTCGGCAGAGACTTGATGTAGTTCACAAGTTCCAATGACAGCAACCACCTAGTTTCGGCCTCGAAGTTTGTTTCAACGTCGTCGATCCTTTGCCAATGAAGCATTCGCCCATCGCACCCCACAACGAACAGTTGCTTGGTTTGTGGACAGAAGTCGAGACAAATGGCACCTAGAGCGTACCTAGATGATTGGTCGTCTTTAGCAACGGCAGCAAATCGAATCGATTGAACCAATGCGAATTGAGAGACCTTCACGCTTTTTACGGCACTAGACATAACACATACTCCAATAGAGAGAGATAGAAATGATACTCGGCAACATACTGAGCATCGTAGGTGGGGGCCTTTCCTCCCCCACGAACGGCGGTCAGTTATTCGTATTTGAGTTGACTCATCCGTTCAAGTTGCGAGAACAGATACGGCTTGTAGCGTTCAACCAGCTTTCGATAAGCGTCAAGAGCTTCAGTTTTGTTTCGGCAGTAATGCCCTTGCATCCACTCTAGTTATCCGTCCCTATAAGAGGAAACAACCCAGGGAGTCGGCTCCCCTGCTCGGAAAGCCACAATGATGTAAATGTCAGCGGCGTTACCATGCTCGACTAGAGTATGGTGAAGCAAGACTCCACCGGCACGATATTTAATCATCGAATAAGTCTCCAAATTCCAATCAATATGATTATTAAGATTGGCCCGAACACAATCGTTAGGCCAATAAACACTCCAATCATGAATCGGCTGAACAAGTATTTGAGCAACGCAACGTCGTCAAATTCAGGTTCTCCCGGCTCATGTCCCACTGCCCATACTTCGGGGTGGACAAATGGAGGTGGGTCTTCACTCGGCACACCAATGAAGTTACTTCGACCACAAATGCAGTCAGAGAAACCATACTCATCGGCGGGCGGACAAATCGTGTTGCACTGTGGGCAACGGGCGAATTTGTCACCCATCGTCACCACCTAAGAATTCTCGAATGTTCGTCGGGAACTTTTCCTGTTCCTCTTTCCACTCGTCTTCGGCTTGTTGTCGAAGGTCATCGACATTGATATCCTCCAAAACGTCACCGTTGACATGAGCGGCGTGGATGCACTCGTCGAACAACTGAATCAGTTCAGGTTCAGTCAAACCACGGCGATCGTTGATTCTCTCAAGCAGATCCTTGAGATCACCATGAACGCCACACTCAAATACGGCTTTCAAACGGCTCTCTAAGAACTCGATCAACGCATCGACTGCGTCATATTTGTTTACCCAAATCCAATCAGTTTGCGGCGTTGCCCAAGCTGGAATGTCATTTTCCAAGTCACCGTAAAAGTCTTCAAGGTTTTCTCGAAGACGGTCGACACCATTCAGCCCATGTTCAGCAACGATCCGTTCAAGATGCGGCTCATACTGTTCAAAGGCTTCATCCCAATCGAAATCGGAGAAGTCTCGGCGTAATGAACATTGCCAGAATTCCAAAATGATATCTTCCATAGACATAACCATAAATCGGCTCCTGTAAGAGAGAGATAGAAATTGTTGATAGTCTAACAGCAGACCATCGGAGGATACTGTGGTATTTAACCACAGTACCCGTCCGGCACTCTGCTAGTACCAATCGGTCCCGGCATACTGTCACCTATTGAAAGTTCCAAGTTCATGAATTGCAGATGAAATTCGGCCTTCCCGTATAAACTCTCGTTGAATCGAACGTGCAAACTGACAAACCATTTTAGGTGTATCGGCACCAAACTCTAAAGGTTCAAATTCATCGTCAATTCGGAAAGCATATGGAAAGCCTATCCAATGTCGGCTGTGCGTGATGTCTCTAACCATATTGTTAGGGAACAAACTGAAAATGTAATCATGTACAGTCATTTCGGCCTCCCAGTAGTCGATCCAGCTTCGTCCAGTTTGATGAAGTCAACGGCGACCACATCTTTGCGTAGAACCTTGCCAGTGGTATCGGTCAAGACTGCTAAAACTTCACCGTTATCGGCATACTCCCAAACTTCACAGTAGCGTCGTTCAAGGTCGTCTTCAGTCTCACCGAAGTAGATAGCGTAGTGCCAAATCCAAATTGGTCGGCCTGCACCAGACTGCTTAGTACCACGTTTGTAGTACCGGCAGTGGACTGGGCTACACTTCCAATTTTTCATTGTCCAAGCCTTGGCGTTGAACTTCGGCTTAGGAACTTTCTTAGACATAATCGGCTCCTAAGTAGAGTTAAAACACAATAGCTCAGCCAGGGGCTAAATTAGCTCTCCCCGGCTGAGTTCATTCTATCTTCTCTCTCTCTTTGGATACCATTTGACAATTAAGCCACTTCAAAGAGTGCACCGAATGCAGATGACACGTACTCTGCATAGATCAGCAACCGTAGTCCGCTTTGACCATGCTTAGCTTCAACAGCTTACAGGTGCGGCACTCTCGTCCTGATCCTCCTCGCTGGGGTGTCCCCTCCAGACGCGATCAGTCGGAATAAAACCGTTGACTTGATTCCCTAGTGGTTGTGCCAATTCCCTCTCACAAGCTTCGCTACACTCCACACCTGGCGTGTGTAACTTCCCCCTGTGCGATTGGCTGCATTGTCGGGAGGTTGCCATAATGGACTAAGACCAGTTAACATCAGCCTTGCGGGCTTTGCCTCACAGGGCTGAGCGGTTGGTTGGTACTCCCAAGAGATCGCAACTAGCGGCTCTCTCGTTGATCGACCCATGCAGGTCAGCTTCCTTGCTGTACGTTGTTCAATCCTTGAACTACGTACAGGATAACTATCAAATAGGGTACTGTCAAGGGTACACAATCCATTTTGTTATGACGTTTGTAGTATGGGTTTGACGGTCTCTGGCTCACAGCGTACAGTTGAATAAAACCATGCCGTTTAGAGTCCAGTGGAGGGTTAGTTGTGAAAGTCGAACGAGTAGAACACAAAGAGAGCGAAAGAGATAGTAAAGGGGTCGAGGGGGTCTTGAGTGAGTTGCCTGCTGGTCAGCCTAGCAAGAGGTTAAGGGATCGGTTTGAAGAGTTCTATGAGGGGCCGGATCGTATAGGATTCCTAGAGTCATTGCGGACGGGTGCGAGCCCTGGAACTATCTGTAATAGTATTGGGTTAGATTACAGAACGTTTATCAAGTGGATGAACAGTGATTGGCCGAGGTTCAATGAGTTTAGGGATGAGGTGAATCGGGCTGTAGCGGAGATAGCGATGCTATGTGAGGGGGAAGTTGCCCTCAAACAGCCGATGACCTACTTGACTCAGGGGGCGGGTCGACTTGTTAACAGTGCTTACAATGTGCCGATTGATGAGCCATTGATTGAGGATGGCACGAGTAGTGATGAACCAACTGGCATTGAAGGGCCGGATGTTAAGGATGAGCAGTTCGTCCAATCACTTAAGGAACTACGGCTCTTAGGCATCGACTTGAATCATGTGGTCGATAATGACTTGGTAACGGCGGGTGAGATAGATATGGATGCAGTCAACGTGCAAGCTGGGTTAGCGGCCCAAGATGAGACCCCCCACCCTCTAGAAATGGAGAAGGAGGTGAGTGATCCCAAC
>ERZ869936.2185-NODE-2185-length-11900-cov-4.896750_pt1 | contig 11900 bp, 8 predicted proteins | sample MGYA00520876_ERZ869936 | MGnify/ENA primary metagenome ERZ869936 (study PRJEB32218, sample SAMN09650985) | biofilter metagenome | isolation source: enrty point of leading RO module | place: Saudi Arabia: Thuwal, RO plant located on Red Sea | collected 2016-02-17 ... | reverse complement strand
GTGGATGCGGACATCAAGCCCACGCGCGAACAGATCATTGAGAAGACCATCGCCTATCTGAAACACCATCTTGATCAGCTTCCCAGGAACTAGCCCGCCGCCGAAGGAATCCGTCCACATGAGAACTCGACAGCTTCTGCCTTTGCTCGCCCTTGCCGTGTTCCTGCTGCCCACGGCGGTGTCGTCGCAAGCCGCGGCGGCCGAACCCGTGCGCCCCAACATCGTGATCGTCCTCGCTGATGACATGGGCTGGGGCGACTCGGCGACCTACGGCCACAAGCTGATTCAGACACCCAACCTCGACAAGCTCGCGGCCCAGGGCGTGAAGTTCACGCAATGCTACTCCGCGGCCGGCGTCTGCTCGCCTTCGCGCTCGGCGATTCTCACCGGGCGAACGCCGTATCGCAACGGCGTATGGCGGCATCTCTCGGGCAACCACGAGGCTCATCTGCGCGCCAGCGAGATCACCTATCCGAAGCTGCTCAAGACGATCGGCTATGAAACCTGTCACGTCGGCAAGTGGCACTTGAGTTCGAAGCCACAGTTCAACGACGACAAGTTCCCGCAGCCGAAGGACCACGGCTACGACTACTGGTTCGCCACGCACAACAACGCCAGCCCCAGCCACAAGAACCCGGACAACTTCGTCCGCAACGGCGAGGCCGTCGGCAAGCTGGAAGGTTACTCCGCGCCGCTTGTCGCGGCCGAGGCGGCGCGCTGGCTCAGCCAAGTGCGCGACAAGTCCAAACCCTTCGCGCTGTCGGTGTGGTTCCACGAGCCGCACTCGCCGATCGCGACCGATCCGAAGTTCTCAGACCTGTACAAGGGGCACGAGAACAGCATCTACATGGGCAACATCACGCAGATGGATCACGCGCTGGGGCTCGTGATGCAGGCGCTGGATCGCGAAGGCGTCAGCGACAACACGCTGCTCTTCTTCACCTCGGACAACGGCCCCGTGCCCGCGTTCGGCGGCACGACCGGCGGCCTGCGCGGCGCCAAGCGCAGCGACCACGAGGGCGGCATTCGCGTCCCCGGCGTGGCGCGCTGGCCGGGCAGGATCAAGCCGGGCACGACCAGCGATGTGCCCGTCATCGGCACGGATGTCTTCGCCACTGTTCTGGACATCACCGGCCTCCCGCTGCCGAAGGATCGCACGATCGACGGCGTCAGCATGGTGCCGGCGTTCGCGGGCAAGCCTGTGGAGCGCAAGGTGCCGCTTTTCTGGCGCACACACGTCTCGCCGCCTGGCGATCGCGTGGCGATGCGCATCGGCGACTGGAAGATCGTCGGCGACGACACACTGACAAAGTTTCAGCTCTACGAGATTCAAAAGGACTGGAAGGAAGAGAACGACTTGGCCGCCGCGATGCCCGAGCGGTTGCAGGCGATGAAGCAGCAGCTCCTTGAACTCTGGAAGACAATCGAAGCCGAAGGCCCCAAAGAGTGGTGGGAGTCCGAACGCCAGAAGCCCGCACGGGGCGGGACGTTGAACTATTGAATGTCCGCGAAAAGGCATGCATCGAGCGATACGAGGTCACTCATGAAGATGAGTCACGTTGCCATTTTACTGTTCATCTGTGTTGCACTGGCCGGTATCGTCACGTCGCCGGTGAGAGCTGAAGCTGCCAAGCCCAACATCGTCTTCATCATGGTCGATGACCTGGGCCCGGGCTGGGTGGACTATGACGGCAGCAACCCTGAGATCAACACGCCGAATCTCGAGCGGCTCGCCAAGAGTGGAATGGTCTTTACCCGTGCGTATGCGGCGGCACCGGTCTGCTCGCCGACGCGCGCCGCCTGCATCACCGGCATGTCGCCCGCGCAGATCGGCCTGACCACGCACGTGCCCGGCCGCGGCGGCAGCGGAGGCCGTCCCGGCCCCAAGGGCGGGCCGCGCGATGCCGAGACACTCAATCACCTGCCGCTTGAATTGCCCAGCTATGCCCGCGAACTGAAGAAGCAGGGCTACGTCACCGGCTTCATCGGCAAGTGGCACCTGGCCGGCGACGGTTCGCTGAGCACGAAGGACGGCATCGTGAACCGCGACTGGCAGCCAGAGCAATATGGCTTCGACATCAACATCGCCGGCTGCGCCTACGGTCAGCCCCGGTCATGGTTCGATCCTTATCAGAACGGCACGATCACCAATCGCAAGCAGGGCGAGTACCTGACGGACCGTCTGGGCGATGAGGCGGCCGCGTTCATTCAAACGAACAAAGGCAAGGCTTTCCACCTGACGCTGTGGTTCTACTCAGTGCACACACCGATCAAGGCGCCGAAGGAACTGGTTCAGAAGAACGGCGGCAACGCCTATCGCGCCATGCTTGAGAGCATGGATGGTGCCGTTGGCAAAGTGCTCGACGCGCTGAAGGCAACCGGAACGCTCGACAACACCATGGTCGTCTTCACCTCCGACAACGGTGGCCACATCCCGACGAAGTGGCTGGCGGACAAGAAGGCGTCGCTGCTCGAGGGCGGCCTGCGCGTGCCGATGGTGGTCAGTTGGCCGGGCGTGATCAAGGGCGGCTCGACGTGTGATGTACCGGTGATCAGCATGGACTTCTTCCCGACCTTCGTGCACGCCGCGGGCGGATCAACCGACAAGATCAAGCAGCTCGAAGGCCTCGATCTCATGCCGCTGTTCAAGGGCGAAAGCAGGGTCGACCGCGACGCCCTCTACTGGCACTTCCCGCACAACCGGATGGAAGTCACGTACTACATGGGCAGCACCATTCTCGAGGGCGACTGGAAGTTCTACAAAGGTCTCGGGTTGATCCCCGATGCCCTCTTCAATCTCAAGGACGATCCGATGGAGATGCGCAACGTGCTGGCGAAGAACCCGGAGGTGGCGTCACGCCTGCGCGACAAGCTTGCGAACTGGCTCAAGGCGGTGGGCGCGAAGATGCCGGCGCCGGCGAAAAACTAGGAGCTTAAATTCATGCGCATCGCAGCAAAGTGCATTCTCGTGCTGACCGTCCTGCTTGGCTTGACGAGTCTCACCAGCGCAGTCGAGAAGCCCAACATCATTCTGCTCATGGCCGATGACCTCGGCTACGGCGATCTGTCCTGCTTCGGCAGTCCTGCCGTCAAGACGCCGCACCTGGATCAGATGGCCAAAGACGGCATGCGGTTCACGCGCTTCTACGCCGGCTCGGCGGTCTGCTCGCCGACGAGGGCGTCCGTGCTCACCGGCCGCTATCCCCTGCGGTTCGACATCACCAAGCACTTCAACGATCGCAACAACTACCTGCCCGAGTCGGCGACGACCGTTGCTGAACTATTGAAGGACGCCGGCTACCGCGCGGCCCACATCGGCAAGTGGCACCTGGGCGGTCTGCACGTGGATGATCAAGGCAAGCGGCTGGACAATCAGCCCGGCCCGCGCCAGCACGGCTTCGAGTTCTATCAGACCCAGATCGAGCAGCAGCCAATGCGCGGTCGCATGGGTCGTGATCGAACCCTGTTTCGAGAGGGCGGCACCGTGCTCATGCGCAACGACAAGCAGATCGGTAAGGATGATCCGTACTACACAAAGCACTTCACCGACGCCAATGGTGACTTCGCGGTGGAGATGATCGAGAAGTTCGCGGCGGAAGGGAAGCCGTTCTTCCTGAACGTCTGGTGGCTCGTACCGCACAAACCTTACGAGCCCGCGCCCGAGCCGCACTGGTCCAACACCAAGGCCGACGGCATCAGCGAGGATCAGCATTGCTTCCGCTCAATGGTGCAGCACATGGATGCGAAGATCGGGCAGATCCTCAAGAAGCTCGACGAGCTGAAGATCGCCGACAACACCATCGTCCTTTTCACCAGCGACAATGGCGCGGCCTACGAAGGCTTCATCGGCGATCTCAAGGGCGGCAAGACCGACCTGCACGACGGCGGCCTCCGCGTGCCGATGATCGTGCGATGGCCGGCGGCGATCCGGGCAGGCCAGACTTCCGATGCCTTCGGCCACACGAATGATCTGCTGCCCACCTTCTGCGAGGCGGCCGGCGTCAAGCTCTCGAAGGACCTGTCGATCGACGGCCTGAGCCTGTTGCCGCACATGAAGGGCGGGCCACCGCCGAGCGAGAAGGCGCGCGGGACGGTCTTCTGGCAGCTCGACCTGTACAGGGGGCTTCAGCGTCACTATCCCAAGCCCCAGCCGTATGCCACTGAAGTCGTCATGCGCGGGAAATGGAAGTTGCTCTCGATGAATGGGAAGCCTGTGGAGTTGTTCGATATCGAAGCGGACCCGAATGAGAAGCGAAATGTCATCAACGACCATCCTGATCGCGTCGTGTCGATGACTGCTGAACTCAAGGAATGGCTGAGCGCGCCGCGGATAACGAAGTAGATCGACATGCACGTTTCGAAACACATGCTGCCGAAACGCGGCATGCGCCGCGATGGCATCGGAGCACCACAACACAGGAGAGTTTCTCTGAAGAAGACGCTTCTTACCCTATGCCTGCTCGGGGGATTGTCAGTTCATGCCGCCGCCGCGCAACCGAATGTCATCGTCATCATGGCTGATGACCTGGGCTACGCGGACGTCGGCTTCCAGGGCTGTAAGGACATTGCGACGCCGAACATCGACAAGCTCGCCGCGGCCGGCGCGCGGTTCACGCGCGGCTACGTCACCGGCAACATGTGCGGACCTTGCCGCGCCGGGTTCCTGACAGGGCGCATCCAATCGACCTTCGGTTTCTACGTCAACTGCAACCAGGTGCTGAACCCGCAGCAGGGGCTTCCCGCGAAGATCAAAACCATCGGGCACTTCATGCAGGATCAGGGCTATGTGACCGGCGGCGTGGGAAAGTGGCACATGGGCACAGCCGACCATCAGCACCCCAACGAGATGGGATTCTCCGACTGGTACGGGTTTCTCGGCGGCGGCCTCATGTACTTCCCGCTGGATCATCCTTCCTACGAAGGCCGCTTTCAGACCATGAAAAGGCCGTGGTCATTACGCGACATGCAACACACCATGCCAATGCTGCACAACCGCACGCCCGTCCGGTGGGAGCAGTACTTGACGCGCGAACTCACCGACGGCTCCATCCGCTTCATCGAGAAGAATCGCGACAAGCCTTTCTTTCTGTTCGTCTCCTACAACGCGCCGCACGAGTATCTGGAAGCGCCCGAGGAGACGATCGCGAAGTATCCACCCGATGCGATGACGAAAGTGCCGGGCGTGCCTCCGAAGAGCCGTTCAGTTTACGCGGCCATGGTGGACGAGATGGACCAGGGCATCGGGCGATTGATGGCTTCACTCGACAAGCTGGGTCTGACCGAGAACACCGTGGTGTGGTTCCTGAGCGATCACGGCGGCCTGAAACGCACCAGCGACAATCGCCCCTTGCGCGGCGCCAAAGGGAACTCCTATGAAGGCGGGTTGCGCGTTCCGCTAGTGGTCCGATGGCCCGACCGGATCAAGGCGGGAACGGTGCTGGATCATCCGGTCACTTCGCTGGACATCGGTGCGACATCATTGGCCCTGGCCGGCGGTGATATTCAGAAGGCAGGGCTGCATGGCAAGGATCTCACCCGATACATGACGGGCCAATCGAACCAGCCGCCGCATGACGTGCTTTACTGGCACACGGGTCGCGATCACACGGATGAGACCGGCGTTGTGCTGGAAGGCGAATTCAAATTGCTCATTCAGAAGGGAAGAGTTGAACTGTTCAATCTCAAGGATGATCCTTCCGAGTCCACCAATCTCGCCAGCGCACAGGACGAGCGCGCCAAGCGCATGCTGGATCAATGGAAGGAGTGGAGCAAGGCCTGCAAGCCGGCACTCTGGAACGCGGGCAAGCAAGACGGCAACGCCTATCAGTACGCCGACTACGACTGGCTCAAGGGTTCACCGCACTACAAAGCAACGGGAAACTGAGAATCATGATGATTCGGGCGATCGGTATCAGTCATGACATTCCCCCGAATCATTCAGATCAGAAAGAGTGTGATTCTCCGCCGCTGGCGCGATGACGCTGATTACAAGAACCGCGACAAGCTGTTCAGATAGGTCGTCGCGAAGATCGACTGATCGGTCGGCGGATTTCTCGACACGCTCAAGGCCCAAGGCATCGACGAACACATCCTTCTACACGATCGACATCGACCCCGCTCTCGGCAGTGCAGGTGACGGACCTGAGACAGTTTTGGTGTCAATTCCAGTTCAATCACAGTCCTAGAGCAGTTCTACTCCACATGTAGCGAATACCCACAAGAGCGGAAGAATCCCGCTGCATCGCTGGCGGTGATCTGATCGAGCATGCGTTGCGTGTCGGTCCACAGGCTCCGCACCGTCCGGTGCTCGGCACTTCGCATCAACTGCTTCAGTTTGCTGAACGCCAACTCGATCGGGTTCAGGTCCGGTGAATACGGCGGCAGATACACGACCTTCGCACCTGTCTCTTCAATGGCCTGGTGCACCGCCTGCGTCTTGTGACTCGACAGGTTGTCAATCACCACCAAGTCGCCGGGCTTGAGCGTCGGAGCCAGCACCCCTCGACAGAACGCCTCGAACACATCTGCATCGACCGGACCATCCACGGTGGCGGCGCAGCGCACGCCGCGTTGATCCAGCGCCGCGATCAGCGTCGTCGTCTTCCAGTGACCATGCGACACTTTCGCAATCAGACGTTGGCCCCGCGGCGCTCGGCCACGTAACCGCGTCATGTTGGTCTTGGCCCATGTCTCGTCGATGAAGATCAACTTGCCTGGATCGAGTCCGAGTTGCGCGATGCGCCAGCTGGCGCGACGCTCGGCGACATCCGGTCGGTCCTGCTCGGCGGCGTGGATCGTCTTTTTTTGAAAGAGAGCCCCAACTGCCGCAGCGCTTCGCTGATCGCCCACGGCGACACCTTCACGCCCAGGCGATCACGCAGTTCCACCAGCGTCGCATCGGGTTGCTCAGCGACGAGTTGCGCCAGCCTTTGTCGATCGAACTTGCAGCCGCGCGAGCCGCCGCCGGTGCGAGGCACGATGTCGCCGCGTTAGCCACGATGCTGCTTGAGGCGACGTACCCAGGCAGACGAGACCGAGTACTTCAGCGCGACGGCGTTGGTCTTCAGGCCGCGATCGCAGTCAGCGATCACACGCTGACGCAGGTCCATCGAATAGGCGTGGGACATGGCTAACCTCCGTGTTAGTTCGACATGTCATATCAGATGGTGGTGCCTGGCGCTAGGGGTGGGTGAGGCGCTCTAGAGTCTGCGGGCCTGCCATTCTCGTGGCGGGTCTGCTTTCTTTCTAGGTCCCCGAGACAGGGGTTTCGGCTGCCGCAAAAGCGGCAAACATGAGCAACCATTGCGGGACGCTGGCATGCTTCAGAACCATAAATAGCTGCATTCAAGCAATTTACAACATAATGCAAGACAAGACCGACCAGACGGTTGACTGCCGACCGGCTGGTCGGTATGATTCTCAGTCATGGTGAATTCCACCCCAACCATTCAAGACAACCTCCTCGACGCCGCCAGCCGAGTCGTTGCCGCCAAGGGCATTGGCAACTTGACGCTCGATGCTGTTGCCGCAGAGGCAGGCATGAGCAAAGGCGGACTGCTGCACCACTTCCCCAGCAAAGACCGCCTGGTCGAAGCCATGGTCGAGCGTGCGGCAAGTTGCTGGCAGAAGCATTTCACGGAGGCCTACGAAAAGGCCGACCCAGGGCCAGGCCGCATGGTGCGGGGACTGCTCAAGGAATGTGTGTGCGATGCCCAGTGCTGGACCGAACAGCTTCGCACGACGTGGTCGGCCGTGTTCGCCGCACTGGCGCAGAACCCAAGCCTGATCGCGTCGATGCGGGCAGCCTACGACGAGCTCTACGAGCGCATCGCCGAGGACGGCCTGCCTTCCGGTGCGGGCGAAACCATCATGGCCGCGATTGATGGCCTCTGGCTTGAGTGGGTGTTCGGGCTCGTGCCGCTCCACAAGGAACGCGTGGTGCGCGTGCGTGTCGCGCTGGAAGGCTACCTGGCCCAGCTTGAATCAACCAAGTGACAGAGATGACGATCGCATCCGAGACTTTTGAGGAGCAATGTCATGCTAATGAAGCGACTGATCGGATCGGCCCTCCTGCTCGCAGCCGTTGGCGGCGCGGGCGTCGGAATGGTCGCGTGGAAGTCCAGTGAACTGGAAGCGGCGCAGGTCCAGGCGCAGAATCAGCCCGAGCCCATGGAGGCGGTGACGATCGCCCACGTCAGGTCCGCCGAGCATCGGCGTACGACGACTTCGATCGGCACCGTGCTCGCGCTGCGCTCGGTCACCCTGCGCAACGAGCTTGCCGGGACCGTCAGCGAGATCAACCTGACGCCCGGCGCAATTGTCGAGGAAAACGCCATCCTGGTGAAGCTCGACACCGCCGTCGAAGATGCAGAACTGCAGTCATACGAAGCTCAGAAGACGCTCGCGGACTCGCTGCTCAGGCGATCGCTGTCGCTGAAGCAGAACAACTCGGCGACGCAGATTGAACTGGACCGCGCCCAGGCCGAGTACGACGTCGCCGCTGCACAGGTCGCGCGTGTCAAGGCGATCATCGAGCGAAAAACGATCCGCGCGCCGTTCAAGGCTCGCGTCGGCATCAGCGACATACACAAGGGGCAGTACCTCCAGGAAGGCACCCAGCTCACCACGCTCCAGGGCGTGGCAGACTCGGTGCACGTCGATTTCGCCGTGCCACAGTGGGTGGTGCGCGAGATGGGCCCGGGCGATTGCGTCGATGTCTTCGCCTCGGCCGAGGACCGCACCGGTGTGTCCGCCAAGGTCGTGGCGATCGATTCACGCATCGATTCGACTACGCGTAACGCCATGGTCCGAGTACGCGTTGAGGATTCATCGTCTGAGCTGAAGCCCGGCGCCTCGGTGCGCGTGCGCATCCCTGTTGGCGACACTCTTCAGCTTGCGACGATTCCCGTCAGCGCCCTGCGCAAAGGCCCCGCCGGCGACCAGGTGTATGTCGTCGCAACGGATGAGCAGGGCAACCTGCGGGCCCAGTCACGAATCGTCCGCAGCGGCAGTATGGTCGGCGATGATGTGCTGATCTACGAAGGCCTGAAGCCCGGCGAGCAAGTCGCCGCCTCCGGCTCGTTCAAGCTTTTCGACGGCATCCGCGTCGCCAACGCCGCGCCGCCTCAGCAACCCGCCCCCACGCAGACCGCCTCGCAGTAACAACCTGACTCAATCCGGATGATCGCCTGACACAGGCATGGTCTCACGTTGAACCAGCCACGCGATCCGTCTGTCCCCGTCCGCCGCTAGACACACACCTGCATCGCCCCTCGAAAGGCCTCGCATGCGATCCTTCACCGACATCTTCATAAAGCATCCCGTGCTGGCGATCGTCGTGAATCTCACGCTCGTGCTCGTCGGCTGGCGCGCCTTGACGCAGTTGCCGATCCAGCAGTATCCGACGATCGAAAGCTCATCCGTGCTGATCACGACGGTGTACACCGGCGCCAGCGCGGAGAACGTGCGAGGGTTCCTTACGACGCCGATCGAACGCGCCGTGTCAGCGATCGCCGGCGTGGACTACATCGAATCGACCAGCCGCGCGGGCTACAGCCTGGTGACGGTACGGCTGAAACTGAACCATGACAGCACGGCTGCGCTCGCGGAAATCACTGCGCGACTGCAACAGGTGCGCTCGGAGTTGCCGCCCGACGCCGAGCCGCCGATCGTCGAGATCCAGAGAGCCGATCGTCCCTACGCCACGTTCTATCTCAGCTTCACGTCGGACCAGCGCTCGGTACCGCAGCTCACCGACTGGCTGACCCGCACGCTTCAGCCGCAGCTCTCGACGCTTCCGGGCGTGCAGCGTGTGAGCATCGAAGGCGGTCAACCCATCGCGATGCGAATCTGGATCGATCCGGACAAGCTCGCGGCCGTGAACCTGGCGCCGGGTGACGTGAGCGCCGCCCTTCAGCGCAACAACTTCCTCGCTGCCGTCGGCCGCACCAAGGGCAACCTCGTGCAGGTCAACCTGATGGCCAACACCGATCTGCGCTCAGTCGAGGAGTTCGAGAACCTCGTGGTCGCCGAACGTGATGGGGCGATCATTCGCCTGGGCGAGGTTGCCCGCGTCGAACTGGGTTCGGAGGAGGCCGACATGATCGCCAAGTACAGCCGCAAGGAAGGTGTGTACCTGGGCGTCTGGCCGCTGGTCGGCTCGAACGAGATCGACGTGCAGAAGGCGCTCGTCGCCGAGATGGACCGCATCAGGGTGACGCTGCCCAAGGACGTGGACATGCGCCTCGTGTGGGACGGCACCGTCTTCATGCGCGACGCCCTGAAGGAAATCAGCATCACGCTGATCGAGACGATCCTGATCGTCGGCACCGTGGTCTTCCTGTTCCTTGGCTCGGCACGCACGGCGCTCGTGCCGCTGGTGGCGATGCCCGTGTCGCTCGTCGGCGCTGCAATCATCATGCTTGCCCTTGGATTCAGTCTGAATCTGCTGACGATCCTGGCCATCGTGCTGGCCGTCGGCCTCGTAGTCGATGATGCGATCGTCGTTGTGGAGAACGTCGAGCGTCATGTACGCGAAGGAAAGACGCGAGTGCAGGCGGCGATCGCCGGCGCTCGTGAACTCGTCGGCCCCGTCATTGCCATGACCATCACGCTCGCAGCGGTGTACACGCCCATCGCCTTCCAAGGCGGATTGACCGGCATGCTGTTCCTCGAGTTCGCCATCACGCTGGCCGCGGCCGTACTCGTGTCCGGCGTTGTCGCTCTGACGCTCTCGCCGGTGATGAGTTCGCGCTTCGTCAACGCCCATGGCAAGGAAAGCTGGCTGACGCGACAGGTCAATCGCGTGTTCGGCTTCGTGCGCCGTGTCTATGAAAGGATGCTCAACGGCGCGATCGCGATCCGTTGGGCGATCGTGCTGGCCGCGCTGGCGATCACGGTCGCGGCCTGGCCGATGTACACGATGAGCCGCGCGGAGCTCGCGCCTGTCGAGGACCAGAGCCATATCAGCTTTTTCTTCGAGGCCGCGCCCGATTCGACGCTCCAGGCGACCCATCATGAATCGCTGAAGGTCGTCGATAAGGTCATCGCTTTCCCCGAGGCCGAGTTCATGTGGTCCCTCACCCAGAACTGGGGCGGCTTCGGCGGCATGGCGACCAAGTACTGGAAGGATCGCGGTCGATCGACAGAGGAAATGTACGGTGAAGTTTACGGCGCGGTGTCGCAGGTGCCAGGCTTGCGCGTCTTTCCGCGTCTCGACCCGCCGCTGCCCAACGCGGGGCAGTTTGATGTCGAACTCGTGCTGCAGAGCAATGTGCCGCCCGAGCAGTTGCTCGAGACGGTGTACGCCGTGGTCAACGCGGGCTGGCAGAGCGGCAAGTTCCTCTATGTGGATACGGATCTGAAGATCGACCTGCCCGAGGCCCGCGTGGTGATCGATCGCGAAATGATCGCCGATCTGGGCCTGGACCTGGCGAGCGTCGGCAAGGAACTGGGTACCCTGCTCGGCGGCGCGTGGGTCAACCGGTTCAATTACTACGATCGCAGCTACAAGGTGATTCCGCAGATCGGCGACGAGAACCGCGCGACGCTCGGGCCGCTGCTGGATCTGAAGATCAAGACGCCGACCGGCGAGCTTGTGCCCGTGTCCACGTTCGTGCGCATCGAGACGAATACGGCCCCGCGTTCGCTCAACCGGTTCCAGCAGCGCAACGCCGTGCGCATCTTCGGCGGCGTGCAGCCCGGCGTGACGAAGGATGAAGCGCTGCGCGTGCTCGAAGACGCGGCGAAGGCCGCGGGCGGTCACCGCATCACGCTGGACTACGCCGGTGAGTCGCGGCAGATCCGCCACGAAGGCTCGGCGCTCGTCATGACGCTAGGCTTCTCGATGGTGCTGATCTACCTCGTGCTCTCGGCGCAGTTCCGCAGCTTCCGCGCTCCGC
>ERZ869936.2184-NODE-2184-length-11900-cov-6.785395_pt1 | contig 11900 bp, 10 predicted proteins | sample MGYA00520876_ERZ869936 | MGnify/ENA primary metagenome ERZ869936 (study PRJEB32218, sample SAMN09650985) | biofilter metagenome | isolation source: enrty point of leading RO module | place: Saudi Arabia: Thuwal, RO plant located on Red Sea | collected 2016-02-17 ... | reverse complement strand
ACCTCGAGCGCGATCTCCTGGCCGAGCTGGTGCACGGCCAGCGCGTACATAACGCTGCGGTTGTAGCGAGTAATCACGAAGAAATTGTGAAACCCGACCCAGTACTCGTCGCCGTCGGCGCCGTCGTATTTCAGCAGCGAGCCGCGTTCGTCGCCGCCGAGGTCGGTCGCGAACATGACGCCGCTCGCGCTGAGCGAACCGATCGTCTCCTCGGTCTTCAGCGAGTTGCGCGGCGTCTCGCCGGTCCAGCCGGCGGCCAGCGTCGCGCGGGAGACGACTTCCTCGCCGGGCCGCCAGCCGTGCTCGACGAAGTAGTTGGCGACGCTGCCGATCACGTCGGTCCAGTTGTTCCAGATGTCGCGGCGGCCGTCCTCGTTCGAGTCGACTGCGTACGCCCGGTAACTCGACGGCATGAACTGCGGTGCGCCCATCGCGCCGGCATAGGACCCGGTAGCGGCGGCCACGTCCATGCCTTCCTCGCGCACCAGCAGCAGGAACTGCGCGAGTTCGCGGCGGAAAAACCGGCTGCGCGGCGGGTAGTCGAAAGCGAGCGTCGCGAGCGCATCGAGCACCCGGTAGTTGCCGGTGATCCGGCCGAAGTAGGTCTCGACGCCGATGATGCCGACCAGGATCTCGGGCGGCACGCCGGTGTCCGCGCTGATGCGCTCGAGCGTCTCGCGGTGCTCCTGCCAGAACTCCGCCCCGGCCCGGATGCGCTCGCCGGTCAAAAAGATGTTGCGATACTCGGCCCAGCTGAGAGTGCGCTCTGCCGGCCTGGCGATCGCCTCGAGAATGCGTCCCTGCGACTCGGCCTCGCGCAGAGCGCTGACGAGTGCCTCGCGTTCGTAGGCGTGCTCGGCGACCATCTCGTCGATGAATTCGCGCACGTCGGGGCGGTCGGTGTCCAGCGCCATCGCGGTCGCCGGGCCCGTGAGCAGCAGGGCGGCCATTAGCGGCCTGGTCGTTCTACTCATCGATGCGGAAGGGACCTCAGTGCGGCAACAATTTCTTGTGTGTATGAATCGACATCAGAATACCGAAACCCGCCATGAGCGTCACCATCGAGGTGCCGCCGAAACTGACCAGCGGCAAGGGCACGCCGACGACCGGCACGAGGCCGGTGACCATCGCCGTGTTGACGAACACGTAGACGAAAAAGGTCAGGCTGATGCTGCCGGCGAGCAGTCGCGAGTAGCTGTCGCGTGCCTGGATCGCGATGTACAGGCCGCGGCCGACGACGAACACGTAAAGGCCGAGCAGCGACAGCGCACCGAGCAGCCCGAGCTCCTCGCCCATGACCGCGAAAATGAAGTCTGTATCGCGCTCCGGCAGGAACTCCAGCTGTGCCTGGGACCCGTTCGTCCAGCCCTTGCCGAACAGGCCCCCGGAGCCGATCGCTATTTTCGACTGGATGATGTTGTAGCCGGCGCCGAGCGGGTCGGCCTCGGGGTCGAGCAGCGTCAGCACGCGCTGGCGCTGGTAGTCCTGCATGAAATGCCAGAGCACCATCGCGCCCGGAATCGACAGCACGCCGAGCGCCAGCATCAGGCGCATGGACAGGCCGGCGAGCACCAGCACGAGGAAACCGGCGGCGGCGATCAGCAGCGCGGTGCCGAGGTCGGGCTGCATGCCGATCATGAGCGCCGGTACCGCGATCAGCGCGCCGATCACGAGGAGCTGGAGTCCGCGCGGCGGCAGCGGCCGGTCGTGCAGCACCCAGGCCGCCATCATCGGCACCGCGATCTTCATGATCTCGGAAGGCTGGAAGCGGACGCCGAGATCGAGCCAGCGCTGAGCGCCCTGGCCGACCTCGCCGAGCAGCAGGACCAGCGAGAGCAGCGTCAGGCCCAGCAGGTAGCCCCAGGGCGACCAGCGCCTGAGCAGGTCGGGCGGCAGCTGCGCGACGGCCAGCAGCGCGACCAGCGCAATCCCGAGGCGGACACACTGCGAGATCCAGAGGTCCATGTTGCCGCCGACCGCGCTGTACAGGACGACGAGGCCGAAACCCGAGATCAGCAGCAGGCCGCCGAGCAGCGGACCGTCGATGTGCAGGCGGCGGAGGATGCGCGCCATGTCGCCGAGCGGGGCGACCCGGCGCTCGATCAGGTTCGAGGTGTCACTGAAGCGCATCGGCGTAACCCAGGTGATGGTCCAGCAGGCGCCGCGCGATGGGCGCGGCGACGCGGCTGCCGCTCGAACCGTTCTCGACCACGACGGCCACGGCGATCTGCGGCGCGGCGACCGGCGCAAAGGCGATGAACAGCGCGTGGTCGCGCAGGCGCTCCTCGATTTCTTCTTCGTCGTATTCCTCTTCCTGCGCGATCGAGAAGACCTGCGCGGTACCGCTCTTGCCGGCCATGGCGTAGGGCGCGCCGCGGCCCACCGCGCGGGCCGTGCCGTTCTCGCCCATCAGCACGTCCTGCATCGCGTTAATGACGTTTTCCCAGTAGTACTCGTTGCCGATCTCGACCGGCGGCAGCGGGTCGGCCGGGATCTCGGTGCGTTCGCCGCTCAAGGGGTCTTCGATCGCGGTCACGAGGCGCGGTCGAAAGCGTTGTCCGCGCATCGCGAGCGTTGCGGTGGCGTGCGCGAGCTGCAGCGGCGTCGCTTCCATGTAGCCCTGGCCGATCGACGCGATCACCGTTTCGCCGGGGAACCACACCTGGTTCTCGCGCGTCGCGAAGCGGCTGCGTTTCCAGGCCTTCGACGGCACGATTCCGCCGAGCTCCCCGGTGATGTCGATGCCGGTCGCACGGCCGAGCCCGAAGGCCGTCAGGTAGTCGTGCATCCGGTCGATGCCGATGTCGCGGCTGATCTCGTAGAAGTAGACGTCGCAGGATTCCGCGATAGCGTCGTGCAGGTCGAGTTCGCCGTGGCCTTCCGGTTTCCAGTCGCGGTAGCGGTGCGTGCTGCCGGGCAGCGTGTAAAAGCCGCGGCACAGCGTGCGCCGCTTGAGATTGGTCGCGCCGGTCTCGAGCGCCGCGACGGCCAGCATCGGCTTGATCGTCGAGCCCGGCGGATAGCGGCCGCGCACGGCGCGATTGAACAGCGGCTGGTCGGGGTCCGTCTGCAGGGCCCGGAAGTCGCTCGTCGACATGCCGAGCGCGAACAGGTTCGGGTCGAAGGACGGCGCCGAGACGAGCGCGAGCACCGAGCCGTCGCGCGGGTCGATCGCGACGACCGAGCCGCGCCGCCCGTCCAGCGCGGCGCTCGCCACGCGCTGCAGTTCGAGGTCGATGCCGAGGTACAGGTTCATTCCGGGGTGCGGCGAATCGCCCTCGACCAGTGCCTGCGACAGCTCGCGCGAGTCCGCGGGGACCTGCCGGCCGCGCGCGTTCGTCACAACCTGCCGGTGCCCGGGCGAGCCGTGCAGGCTGCCTTCGTTCTGGTATTCGACGCCGGTCTTGCCGGTGTGCGCGGTGGCCGCGTACTCGGCGGGATCGAGGCGCTTCAGGTCGCTGCTCGAAATCGCGCCGACGTAGCCGATCGCGTGCGCGGCCTCGGTGCCGTGCGGGTAGTGGCGCACCAGGCGCGGCTGGAAGTCCACGCCGGGGAAGCGCGGCCGCTGCACCGCGAAGTGCGAGATCTCGTCGTCGCTCAGGCGGAAGCGCAGCGTGACCGGCTTGAAGCGCGGACCCTGGCGGCTCAGTTCGCGGAAACGCGGGATGTCCTCGGACTCGATCAGGCCGACGGCCGCGAGGCGGCGCAACGTGTCGTCGAGGTCGGCGACCTGCTCTGGTACCAGCTCGAGCTGGTAGGCCGGGAGGTTCTCGGCAAGCACGCGGCCGCGCCGGTCGAAGATCAGCCCGCGGGTCGGCGGCACGGCTTCGAGCCGGATCCGGTTGCCGTGCGACTGCTCGGTCAGCTGCTCGTGGTCCACGACCTGCAGCTGCACGAGGCGCGCGACGACGGAGCCGAGCAGCAGCGTCGCGATGACCGCGGACAGGACGACCCGGCCGGCGAACAGCTGCCGCTCGGAATGGTGGTCCTTGATCGGCGACAGCAGGTCCATGGGCTCAGGCGTGGCGGCGGCGGTAGTTGACGAGGCCGGCCAGGAAATAGACCAGCGGCCACGCGAGGGTTCCCGACACGATCGGCCCCCAGTAGCTCGCGCCGCTGGTCGTGACGCCGGCGACGCCGTTGATCCAGAACAGGACGAACTGGTAGAAGCCGATCAGCGCAGCGACCGTCACCATCATCTGCGACATCGGGAATACGCGCAGCTGCAGGTGGAAGCGCACGCTCAGGTAGACCACTGCCGACAGCGCCAGCGCGTGCTGACCGAGCAGCGTGCCCTGGGCGACGTCGAGGACGACGCCGGTCAGCCAGGCGCTGCCGACGCTGACCGTGCGCGGCAGCACGATGGACCAATATATAAGAGTCAGCAGGACCCAGTCCGGACGGTACGGCGCCGCGGCCTCCGGCAGCGGCGCGATCGCGAGCGTCAGCGCGACGACGATCGTGGCCGCAATCGGCAGTCGGCGAATATCGGTCTCGTCAGCCATCGGCGTCCACGCCGTCGTCCGGCTCGTCGTCGCTGCCGTCGTTTGCGCCCGGCGCCTGTGCGGACCAGATCAGCATGATTTCGCGCACCTGGTTCAGCGCGGCAACCGGGCGCGCCGAGACGCGCGCGAAGGGCTCCTGCGGCAGGCGCTCGACCGAGTCGACGATCGCGACCGGGTAGCCCGCGGGGAAAGCGCCGCCGAGACCCGAGGTCACGAGCAGGTCGCCGACCTCGATGTCCGCGTTGTTCGGGAGGTACTGCAGCTCGAGCCGGTCATGCTCGCCGGTACCGAAGGCGATCGTGCGCAGGCCGTTGCGATTGACTTCGACCGGCAGCGCGTGGTCCGGGTCGCTGATCAGGAGCGCCTGCGACGAGAGGATGCCGGTCTCGATGACCTGGCCGACGACGCCGTCGGCGTCGACCAGTGCCTGGCCGTCGAAGACGCCGTCCTGCTGTCCCTTGTCGATGACGATCGCATGCCGGAACGGGTTCGCGCTCACCGACATGATCTCGGCGACGCGCACGCGGTCGGTCACTCGTGCCGTCGCATCGAGCATCGCGCGCAGCCGGGCATTCTCGGCTTCGAGCGCCGCGTAGCGCTGCAGGCGCGCGTGGGTCAGCAGGCGCTCGGCGTTCAGCCGGCTGTTCTCGAGCAGCAGGTCGTTGCGGCTCGCGGTCGTCGTCTGCAGCCATTGCCACGCGGACACCGGTGCGTCGACGACGACCCGCAGCGGGTAGACGGCCGCGCCGATCGCCTTGCGCACGGCGTCGAGATGGTGCTGGCGCTGGTCGACGACCATCAGCAGTATGCTCAGCGCGGCGAGCAGCAGCCAGCGCAGCCCGAGAGCCGGCGTCCGGGTCGAGCGATGCGGGTTGGCGGAGCGGGCGGAAACCACGGCCGGGCCCGTCCGCCGTCAGGCGCCGAGGCGCGGGGGAGGGAGCTGCACGGCGTTCAGGGCGCAGCCGCTCATGACCCGGCCCGCGCCGCTATTCCAGGCCGAAGACGGCCGGCCCGTGCTCGTCGATGAGTTCGATGACACGGCCGCCGCCACGGGCGACGCAGGTGAGCGGGTCGTCGGCGATCACGACCGGCAGGCCGGTTTCTTCCATCAGCAGCTTGTCGAGCTCGCGGAGCATCGCGCCGCCGCCGGTCAGGACGATACCGCGCTCCGCGACGTCCGCGCCGAGTTCCGGCGGCGTTTGCTCGAGCGCTTCCTTGACGGCCCCGACGATGCCCTGCAGCGGCTCCTGAAGCGCCTCGAGGATCTCGTTCGAGTTTAGCGTGAAGCTGCGCGGTACGCCCTCGGAGAGGTTGCGCCCCTTGACCGAGATCTCCATGACTTCCTGTCCGGGGAAGGCCGAACCGATCTCGTGCTTGATGCGCTCGGCCGTCGCCTCGCCGATCAGGATGCCGTAGTTGCGGCGCACGTAGTTCGTGATCGCCTCGTCGAAGCGATCGCCGCCGATGCGCACGGACGCGGCGTACACGATGCCGTTCAGCGAGATGACCGCGACTTCGGAGGTGCCGCCGCCGATGTCGAGCACCATCGACCCGCGCGCCTCGTGCACCGGCATGCCGGCGCCGATCGCCGCGGCCATCGGTTCCGGGATCAGGTGCACCTTGCGCGCGCCGGCCCCCTCGGCCGACTCGCGGATCGCCCGGCGCTCGACCTGGGTCGAGCCGTAGGGCACGCAGATCAGCACGCGCGGGCTCGGGCGGAAGTAGCGGGTGCCGTGCGCCTTGCGGATGAAGTGCTGCAGCATCTTCTCGGTGACCGTGAAGTCGGCGATGACGCCGTCCTTCAGCGGCCGGATGGCGGTGATGTTGCCGGGCGTGCGCCCCAGCATGTTCTTCGCCTCGAGGCCGACGGCCTCGACGACGCGGCCGCCCCGGCCGCTGTCTTCGCGAATCGCGACGACCGACGGTTCGTCGAGAACGATACCGTGTCCGCGGGAGTAGATGAGCGTGTTGGCGGTCCCGAGATCGATCGACAAATCGTTCGAGAAATAACCTAGAATGTTCTTGAGCATGCTGGGAGGAAATCCCGCAGAGACGGCAATTCGGTAATCTAACAATGCGCAGGAAATTGGGCAAGGAGGCAGGTATCATGGCCGCCGCCCGCCCGCCGGCCGCAGTTCGAGCGGCTCAATTCTCGAGGTTCTGACGGTGTCACTCAGCAAGGATCAGGTGCAGCACATCGCGATGCTGGCGCGCCTCCGTATTGGCGACGACGAGACGGCCGACGTGGTCGACAAGTTGTCGCGGATCGTGGAATTCGTCGACCAGCTGCAGGCGGCGCCGACCGAGGGCGTGCTGCCGATGGCCCACCCGCTGAACCAGGTTCAGCGCCTGCGGGCCGACGGGGTCAGCGAGCGGGTGGAGCGCGACCTGTACCAGCAGAACGCGTCGGCCGTCGAGGACGGCTACTACCTCGTACCCAAAGTCATCGAATGAGCATGGCGGCTGGCGAACTGCACGCGCTGACGCTCGCGGAGCTCGCGCGCGGCCTCGAGGCCGGCGACTACACGTCGCGCGAGCTGACCGAGGCCCTGCTCGAGCGCGTGAGCGCGGTCGGCGAACGACTGAACGCCTTCATCACGCTGACCGCCGACGAGGCGCTCGCCGCGGCCGACCGGGCCGACCGGCACCGAGCGGAAGGCAAGTCGGGTCCGCTGACCGGGCTGCCGATCGTGCACAAGGATATATTCTGCACGCGCGGCGTGCGCACGACCTGCGGTTCGCGCATGCTGGACAACTTCGTGCCGCCCTACGATGCCACCGTCGTCGAGCGGCTCGCCGGCGCCGGCGCGGTATCGCTCGGCAAGACGAACATGGACGAGTTCGCGATGGGCTCGTCGAACGAGACCAGCTATTACGGTCCCGTCCGGAATCCCTGGGACCTCGCGCGGTCGCCGGGCGGCTCCTCCGGCGGTTCCGCGGCCGCGGTCGCGGCGCGTCTCGTGCCGGCCGCGACCGGCACCGACACCGGCGGTTCGATCCGCCAGCCTGCCGCGCTGACCGGCACCGTCGGCCTCAAGCCGACCTACGGGCGCGTGTCCCGCCACGGCATGGTCGCGTTCGCCTCGAGCCTGGACCAGGCGGGCGTGATCACCCGCAGCGCCGAGGACGCGGCGCTGCTGCTCGGCGCCATGGCGGGCTTCGACGAGCGCGATTCGACCTCGGTCGAGGAGCCGGTGCCCGACTATCGCGCGAGCCTCGACGAGCCGCTTTCCGGCCTGCGCGTCGGCATCGTGCGGCAGCATTTCGATGCCGGCCTCGACGAGGAAACCGGACGCCGCGTCCGCGAGGCCATCGCGGTCCTCGAGGCGCAGGGCGCCAGCGTGCGCGAAGTCGACCTGCCGAATCTCGACCTGTCCGTACCGACCTACTACGTCGTGGCGCCGGCCGAGTGCTCGTCGAACATGTCGCGCTTCGACGGCGTGCGCTTCGGCCATCGCGCCGCGGACGCGGACGAGCTGCTCGAGCTCTATTGCAACAGCCGCGGCGAGGGCTTCGGCGCCGAGGTGAAGCGGCGCATCCTGACCGGCACCTACGTCTTGTCCGCCGGCTACTACGACGCCTACTACCTGAAGGCGCAGAAAGTCCGCCAGTTGATCGCGGACGACTTCCGCAAGGCCTTCGCGGAGGTCGACCTGATCGCGGGACCGACGGCGCCGACGCCGGCGTTCGCGCTCGGCGACAAGACCGACGACCCGATCACGATGTACCTGAACGACATCTACACGATCGGCGCCAACCTCGCCGGCCTGCCGGGCATCTCGGTGCCCTGCGGCCTGGCCGACGGCCTGCCGGTCGGCCTGCACCTGGTCGGCGCGCCGTTCGCGGAGGCGCGCCTGCTGAACTGCGCGCACCGCTACCAGGCCGACACGGACTGGCACCGGCAGGCGCCGGAGGGCTGGGAATGAGCGCCTGGGAAGTCGTAATCGGGCTCGAGATCCACACGCAGCTCGCGACCAAATCGAAGATATTTTCTGGCGCGGCAACGGCTTACGGTGCGGAGCCGAACACGCAGGCCTGCCTGGTCGACCTCGGCTACCCGGGCGTGCTGCCGGTACTGAACGCCGAGGTCGTGCGCATGGCCGTGCGTTTCGGGCTGGCGGTCGGCGCGCGGATCGCGCCGCGCTCCGTGTTCGCGCGCAAGAACTACTTTTACCCCGACCTGCCGAAGGGCTACCAGATCAGCCAGTACGAGCTGCCGATCGTCGCGGGCGGCGAGCTGGCGATAACGGACGCCGAGGGCAAGGCGAAGCGCATCGGTATCACGCGAGCGCACCTCGAGGAGGACGCCGGCAAGTCCGTGCACGAGGGCTTCGGCGAGTACAGTGGCATCGACCTGAACCGCGCCGGCACGCCGCTGCTCGAGATCGTCTCCGAGCCGGACCTGCGCTCCGCGCAGGAGGCCGTGGCCTACATGCGCAAGATCCATTCGATCGTCCGTTACCTCGGGATCTCGGACGGCAACATGCAGGAGGGCTCGTTCCGCTGCGACGCCAACGTGTCCGTCCGGCCGCGCGGCCAGCAGGAGCTGGGCACGCGCACCGAGCTCAAGAACCTTAACTCCTTCCGCTTCGTCGAGCGGGCCATCAATTTCGAGGTCGAACGCCAGATCGACCTGCTCGAAGACGGCGGCAGCGTGGTCCAGGAGACGCGCCTGTACGACGCCGAGCGCGACGAGACGCGGTCGATGCGCGGCAAGGAGGAGGCGAACGACTACCGTTATTTCCCGGACCCCGACCTGCTGCCCGTGGAGATCGACGAGTCCTTCGTCGAGGCGGTACGCGCATCGTTGCCCGAGCTGCCGGACGCGAAGCGTGCACGCTTCGTCGAGCAGTACGGTCTCAAGCCGGCCGACGCCGAGATCCTGACGCAGAGCCGGGCGCTTGCCGACTACTTCGAGGAGGCGGCCGACGCTGCCGGCGACCCGCGCCTGGCGGCGAACTGGATCACCGGCGAACTTTCGGGTGCGCTGAACCGCGACGGCCTCGAAATTTCCGCGTCGCGGGTGGACGCCGCCGCGCTGGCACTGCTGCTGCGGCGCATCGCCGACAACACGATTTCCGGCAAGATCGCGAAGGAGGTCTTCGATGCGATGTGGCAGGGCGAGGGCGACGCGGACGCGGTCATCGCGCAGCGCGGGCTGAAGCAGATAACGGATACTTCCGCGATCGACGAGATCGTCGCAGGCGTGATCGCCGCGCACCCGGAGCAGGTCGCCGAGTTCCGCGCAGGCAAGGAGAAGATTCTCGGCTTCCTCGTCGGCCAGGTCATGAAAGAGAGTCGCGGCAAGGCCAATCCCGGGCAGGTCAACGAGTCGCTGCGACGCAAGCTGGCCGAAGAGTGAGCGACATGGCGGCGGCACACACGGATACGGTCATTCCGTTCGTGTTCGAGAAGCTGCCCGTGCGCGGCGCGCTCGTGCAGCTCAAGAAATCCTGGCAGCGCATGCAGGTAGGCCACCGCTACGAAAGACCCGTGCTGGAAATCCTGGGCCATGCCGCCGCGGCCAGCACGCTGATCGCGCAGTCGCTGAAGTTCGACGGCCACATCACGCTGCAGATCACCGGCGACGGCCCGCTGTCCATGCTCGTCATGCAGTGCACCAGCGGCCTGCAGCTGCGCGGGATGGCGCGCGCGGAACTCGACGGCCGGGAACTGCCCTACGCCGAGCTCGTGCAGCGCGCGCACTGCGCGATCACGGTCGACCGGAAGGGCGCCGAGCGACCGTACCAGGGCATCGTCGAGGTCGCCGGCGACTCGCTCGCCGCCAGCCTCGAGCAGTATTACGCGCGCTCGGCACAGGTGCCGACTCATCTCGCGCTGGTCGGCGAGCAGACCCTCGCGGGCGGCCTGCTGTTGCAGCAAATGCCCGCGGAGGCGCCGCCCGCTGCCGACGACTGGCGCCGCCTCGGCCTGCTCGCGGCGACGCTCGCCAGCCGCGACCTCGTCGGCGGCGCCGCGATCGACCTGCTTGCGAAGCTGTTCGCGGAAGACGACCTGCGCGTGTTCGAGTCGCGCGCCGCGAGCTTTCATTGCCGCTGCTCGCAGCGCCGCGCCGAGGACGTGCTGCGCATGCTCGGTCCGGACGAGGCGCGTGCTGCCGCCGCGAGCCGCGGCCGCGTGGACGTGACCTGCGAATACTGCGGCCGCACCCGCAGCTTCGACGAGGTCGACCTGAAGCGGCTGTTTGCCGCGCCGACCGGCCCTTCGTCCGGGCGCGTGCACTGAATCCCTGTCCCCGCTGACGCGCCGGCCGGCGCGTGCTAGACTGCGCTTTCCCGCAATATATAAAGATATTCTTATATCTTGATTATGAGAGCCGCGACCGAGTCCCTGCTGGCCCGCTTCAAGGCGCTGGGCGATCCGCAGCGCCTGCGCCTGTTCGCGCTGTGCCGCCACGGGGAATGCAGCGTGTCCGAGCTGACCGCCGTCGTCGGCCTGTCGCAGCCGCGCGTGTCGCAGCAGCTCAAGATCCTCTGCGACGCCGGCCTGCTGGAACGCTTCCGCGACGGCCAGCGCATGTATTACCGGCTGTCCGACGAGGGCGGGGACGCCGCGGCACGTAGGGCACTGGCCCGGCTGCTGCCGGCCGACGAGCCGCTGTTCGACGAGGACGCGGAGCGGCTGCGGCGCTTGCGCGGCGCGTCGGTGGCATTGGCCGCCGACGACATCGACCGGGCATTGCACCGCGCGATCCTCGAGCTGACCGTCACCGAGCCGGTCGGCGACCTGCTCGACGTCGGCTGCGGCCGCGGCCGGCTGCTGAAGCTGCTGTCGAGCCGCGCGCAGCGCGCCGTCGGCGTGGACATCGACGCCAGCGCGCGCGAACTCGCGCGCGCGGAACTGCTGCTCGCGGGTCTCGACAACTGCTCGCTGCGCCAGGGCGACATGCGGCGCCTGCCGTTCGAAAGCGCCGAGTTCGACACGATTATCCTCGACGATGTGCTGACCGCCGACGCGCAGCCGGTGGCCTTGTGCAGCGGGCCGACGAGCAGCTGGGTCATGCCCGCGCTCGCCGCCACGCCGATCGAGATGGTGATCACCATCGACAGGAGCGTGCGCGCGCGCAGGTAGTAGAGGAACACCACCGACGTGATGAGAATGGCGCCGAGCAGGCCGACGTCGGTCAGATCTTCGTTGATCGAGTTGTACTCGGCGATGCCGGTCACCAGATCGCCGGACAGACCGTAGCGGATCGACGGGTGGTAGCTCTTGGGATCGACGCGCTCGACGGCCTCGCGCACCGCGTTGATCGCCTTGTTGCCGGCGTCGTAGTCGGTGCCGAACACGGCTGACCGGACCACCACGACGATGGTGCGCCCATCGGCGGACTGGAAGTAGCCGTCGGGGTAACGCTCGGCGCGACCCTCGTCGATG